>OGMN01001934.1_pt1 | contig 13376 bp, 12 predicted proteins | sample 1573211 | NCBI WGS metagenome assembly OGMN01 (sample SAMEA2581876, study PRJEB24529) | metagenome | biome: Human gut stool | place: China | collected 2011
ACGATTTTACGGATGTAGAGCAATTGGATTCGTGCCACGGGCGGCGCGTCAGGCCCTAAAATACGGGAACCGAACACCTGGCGCAGACGGCTCCCCATTTCAGCAGCCAGATGGTCGAGCACATCTGCCCGCTTATGTTTCATATAGACATAAATCAAACGGCAAAAAGGAGGATATACAAACATCTGACGCTCTTCCATCTGCCCTACGTACAACCCGAAATAGTCATGTTCCGTCACTTGACGGATGAGAGGCAGATCCGGACTCTTGGTCTGCAGGATGACACGTCCCTGCCTGCTGCGGCGTCCGGCGCGCCCGGCCACTTGTGCCATCAACTGGAAGGCGCGCTCAAAGCTTCGGAAGTCCGGGATATTAAGCATGGCGTCGGCATTCAATATGCCGACCACGCTGACTCGTTCGAAATCCAATCCTTTGGTCACCATCTGCGTTCCGATAAGCACATCGGTCTTTCCGCTTTGGAAATCCTCCAAGATTCCTTCGTAGGCCGAACGTGTACGGGTCGTATCCAAATCCATCCGGGCCACGGCAGCCTCCGGAAAGACTTGATGTACGGCATCTTCCACCTTTTCCGTACCGAACCCTCTCTGCACCAGCTCCGTACCTTCACAGGCCGGGCAGCGAGTCGGCACGTTACATGTGTAACCGCAATAATGGCAAGTCATTTGGTTCAGTCCCTTATGGTACGTCAGGCTGACATCGCAGTTTTTGCACTTGGGCACCCAACCGCACGTGTGGCATTCTATCATCGGAGCGTAACCTCGCCGGTTCTGGAACAATATGACCTGTTCCTTGTTTTCCAATGCCCGGCGCATCTCCTCCAGCAAACGCGGCGAGAACGGACCGGCCATGCGCCTTTTGCGCTGTAGCTCTTTGATATCCACCACCTCGACTTCCGGTAAACGTACTTGTCCGAAACGTTCGGTCAGCTCCACCAAACCGTATTTGCCCATGCGGACGTTATAATAAGTCTCCAACGCCGGAGTAGCCGTACCGAGCAAGGTACGGGCACCGTACATCCGGGCTAACATGATCGCCGCATTCCGGGCATGATAACGCGGCGCAGGCTCCTGCTGTTTATAAGATTGTTCATGCTCTTCGTCCACTATGACCAGCCCCAGATGCCGGAAAGGCAAGAAGACGGACGAACGAACGCCTACAATAATATCGTAAGGCTGTTCGGACAACTGCTTTTGCCAAATCTCGACACGTTCGGCATCGGGAAACTTGGAATGGTACACGCCCATACGGTTACCGAACACGCGATATAACCTGTCCGTCAACTGGGTGGTCAGCACAATCTCCGGCACCAAGTAAAGCACCTGTTTCCCTTCGGCTATCATCTGACGAATCAGATGAATGTAAACCTCGGTCTTCCCGCTCGATGTCACTCCGTGAAGCAGGCATACCGGATGACGGGCAAAAGCTTCTTCCAGTTCCCGGAACGCCCGTGCCTGTGCCTCGCTCAAAGGAGAAACACCTATCGTTTCGGTGACCTCCGCATGCGCCAAACGGCCTATCTCGTATGGATAGGCCTCCAATACGCCCTTCTCTTCCAAAGCACGGCAAATAGCCAGACTGCCACCAACAGCTTCTATCAGGGCTTTCCGCCCCACCTCCGCCAGCATCTTCGGATTACGCAACCGGAAAGCCGTTCCGGCACCTGCCAGCTCTAAATACTTTAATAAAAGGGACTGTTGTTTGGGTGCTCTTCCTAAACCGTCAAGCAATTCATGAAGTTTGTCCTCATCAAAATAGGTTTCCGATAAGCGCACATGTACTTCCGTACGTGGCTTATAGCTGTGTTTGACTTCCTCTTTCATGGCAAGGACGCCCTTGTCCATCAAAGACCTTACCACCCGCAATACCCGAAAATCCTCACATTCTTTTTGAAGTTGCGTCACGGTAGATTCGGAACGTCTCGAAACCCAAGTAACGACCCGTTGCTCCCGTTCCGACAATACGGCATTTCCCGCATATTCACTGTTTACCACCACCTTGCTCTCGCTTTCCAGTTTCATACCGGACGGCAGGGCAGCCTTATACACATCCCCTACGGCACAAAGGTAATAGTCTGCCAACCATCTCCAAAAATCCAACTGCACCGGAAGTAAAACGGGAGCCGAATCAAGTACCTCCCACACGGTCTTCACGGCATAACCTTGCGGTTGCCGCCCGTGAACGTCAACCACAATAGCCGTATAAAACTTTTTGGCTCCAAACGGCACGATAACCCTACTGCCCGGCCGTACCACCTCTTGCCGCTCTTCGGGCAAAGCGTATGTATAAGCCGCCGGCAAGGGAAGAGGAAGAATGACATCTACAAACTTCATACGAACGGATTTTAATGCGTTACAAAAATACGACAAAAGAAGCTAACAGACAAAAGGAAAGCCGTCCGCTTCATGCAGACGGCTTCCGTTTATTCCATTTTTATATCGGACTACATTAAAACAGGTAAGCCAAACGAACTTGCCATGTGTTGTTCTTTACGTCAAACTCTTTTATGACATCGCCCACACCGCCTAATTTTCCGGTCTCACCCATGGCGATATTGTAGGTCACACCTACTTGCAAATGGCTAAGCAGCGTCACACCGGCTCCCACATTCCAACTGAACGTAGAGCGTTCCAAACTTCCGATACTTTCACCGGCATACTTTAAATTACGGCTCCCCAGATACCAGTTGTATTGCGGACCTGTAGCCAAATAAACGCCGACCAGACTGCTAAAGCCAAAATTATACCTTAAATTAATGGGGATCTCCACGTAAGGCATGGATTTGTTAGGCGTACTCCCGTTGACATTCTCCCCGTCTACTTCACCTGAAAAGTCCATCTTCATGTACTTCTGGGAGTAGAGAAGGGAAGCATCGATACCCAAACCGATGACCGGCATGGTCATCTGCACTTTCGGTCCGACGAACCATCCCGTACGATTGGAAGCATCGAACAAGCCTCCGTCACCTTTTATACTTGCCTTACTCAAGTTCACACCGCCTTCAAGTCCCCACTTGAACTGCGCATTGGCAGGTGCCGCCCATAAAAACGCCACCATACACATCAATACTGCACTTAATTTCTTCATAGAAGTTTGCTTTTTATTTCTTATCGAAAAACAAAGATAGCAACTGTTTGCCGTACTTTCAACTTTTTCCGAAAATATATCTCTTTTTTATTATCTACGTTGTCTGCGTACGGTCACTCTGGGCGTGGAGGCTCCTCCCCCTCCGGAACTCCCCCTACGCGTCTTGGAAACCTTAGTCTTTTCTGCCTTTGCCTTTTTCGAGTCGTCCGACGATGCCGAAGCACGACGCGAATTACGTGTAGTTCGGGAAGCTCTCTCCTTTTTCGTTTCTACAGCCTCCTTGGCTGCCGTTGAATCTACAGCCACCGAGTCGTCATGCCCCCAAACATGTTTTTCAAAGTCGGAAAGTTGTTTCTCTATCCGCTTCTGTTCGTTGGCCATGGCACTGTCCGTCTTACAATAGTTAGCCAGCACCTTCCCCTGCATGTTGTTCGTCTTATAAATCTTTCCGTCATACAGATTCATGGAGAAATAATCTGCCGCCGTCATGTTCGTCACGTTGTTATAATTGCTTGCCATCATCACGTGACGGGCCAAATACGTACTGATATCATCATATTTAAGCCAGAACAAAGGATATGGGGTAGCCTCTCCGCCAAAATCATCTCCCCGCATAAGCACCGGACATAAAGCCGTGACCTTTGTACGGAACGTCGAGGTCCTTTGGTCGAAATAAGAGCTCTCCTTTATATAATAACGGGAAACTTCAGCCGAGGGAATATCGCTGGCATTCACACGGGAACGCCCGTTCTGCTCCTCGTAATATATATGGTAACGCTCTAACAATTCTTTCACGTCCACCTTATCGCGCGAAGTAAAAGACTCGTTACCGTCCAGTTTATATTGGTATGCCGTAATCTTTCCCGTCAGCAATAAATCGAACAGATACGTAAACAGGTTTATCTGGCCTGCGGAAGGCTCCACCGGATAATATAGGGGGGCATTCTTGTCCAGCGTCAGATCCAACTGACGATACACATCGCGACGCCACACCACGTCCTCAGGCACTTCCACCGCCACGGGGAACTGCAAACTGGCACGGTCTACGGTTTTCTCGGCCTTGTCTGCATCATTGGGTTTCACCCTGCGGCGAGCCGGCTGCGCCTCCGCCTGCACGTACAGGGCAACTCCTAACAAAACAAAAAACAGACGTTTCATCCTTATCTTATTTTTACTCATAGTCTTCATTTCCATCCATTCATTAGTTGACAATCACTTCCATAGAGCCGTCGAGCGTCCGCTCCGCCCCGTCGGGGCCTACGGCTCTTATACGGGAAATATAGAACCGTTTTCCACGTCCCAACGAACGGAACATCGAACGTTGCTGTTCAGTGAAAGACGCGCTGTTCGACACCGCCGGTACGGCGTTACCCATATTGTCGAAAAACACCGTCTCGAACCCTTGCACCCGGAACTCTATATTCAAAAGTCCGTCGTCAATAGCTGCGCCGATGCCTTTCGTTCCCATCAACACTTGTTTGGACAAACGCCCGCCACGGAAACGGTTGCTGCCGTCTTCCGCCGCATACTCTATATAAGCCGACGGGTCGGGCAACTTACGCACACGAAAGGCAAACTGTCCCATCTTCTGCATACGTCCCTCCATATTGGCATTGACCGTAATCACGGCATCTTTGCCCACTTCTGCCGGTCGGGCTATATATTTGCCCGCCCCTGTGGGCTGCAACACTCCTCCGCTCATGGAAGCCACCACCTTATTGGCCGGAACCCCGGGAATAGACACGCTCATAGGGTTCTCATATCCGGCATACAACACATTCATCAAGTCTGCCGACACCGTGGCCGAAGGAGCCACCACGGTGTAAGGCTGAGAGAAGTCCCTGCGCACCATCTGACCACGCCCGTCCATCATCTCGATATAACCTTTCAGCGTATAATCGCCCGTACTACCGCAAACCGTCTCATACAACCCGCCCGGTGAAGTGATTTGCCGTCCGTTGACATATACCGTCGGACGTTGGGTCGTATCCACGGCAGCCATGATGATCTGGGCACTGAATTTCCCGCCTTGTACCACCGTACGCGAAGCCGGTATCACAAACGCATTCAACTCGTTCACACGCAAGTCTTTCATGTCTATATTGGCCACCAAGGCATGAAGCACCTCTCCTTCGGCATACCGCACATCACTCTGCAATTTGGAAAGCAAAGTGACGGCCGCAGCCACCGGCGTATTCTCAAACATATACTCCTGCCAATTCTTCCCTAAAGTACCGGCCTTGTTCGGAACCTCCGTACTCAGGTTGTCCGCAATGATTTTCTTCTGCGTCTCGTCTGTCAACATGCCGACGATGCTTTCACGAAAACTGTTGATGGCCGCGAACAACCTCTGTCCTTCTCCTCGGCGCGGCGCCAACATCACATGGGAAGCCGCCTCCAGATCCTCCTTGTTCTGCACGTCTTTCACGTCACCGTCTTCCCCGTCCGCCTGTTTCACGATACTGACCTTCAGGGCTTCCGCATAATTATATAAGGAGTCTGAGATTTTCTTCACATACTGTGCCTTGTCGAACCATTCCTTCACTTTGGCCGGATTGGCCTCCATCTGTCCCTGCAAATCCTTATAAAGGGCTTCGTTGGACGCAGAAGCGTTCGCCGTAGTCCGCAGAAGGCTGTCTTCCACCAATGAAAAACCATTCAACACGTCGGAAGACACGTTCAGGGCCAACATAGCCATCAGCACCACATACATGAGGTTGATCATCTTCTGACGCGGAGACATTCTATTTTGCTGGGATGCCATTTCGTATTCCTTTCTGATTAATCCGTTTATTCTGTTATCGAACCGCCCGGCGTATGCTTCATGTTCACCGTCAAGGCCTGAATCATACGGTTGTAAATGCCGTTCAATTCTTCTATCTGACGCGCCATCTTGCGGGTCTGTTCATTGATTTGGTCTATCGTACCCACCTGCGTACTGATACTCTTCAACTGCATCTCGTATATCGTATTGATGCCCGTCAGCGTACGGTTCAGATTATCCATCTCCTTGGCATCACGCGTCATGTGTTCAGCCTGTTCGGACACACGCGCCAAGGTTTCGGTCAAAGTTTTCAGCTCTTCCACATAATTTTCAGCCGCCGCCTTCATTTCGGGAGTAGAAGCGTTACGGGCATCCTCAAGCACTTTCGCAAAAAGTTCTGCGTTGGAAGCATTCACCATATCGGCCAAAGCCTTTATATCCAGCGCCTGCTGCCCCACGCTACCCTGCACGCCTTGTGTTCCGCCGCCTGCTGCGCCAGACACTTCCGGATTTACAGTAGCCGCTGCCCCGGAAAGAGGGGCGCCTCCATCTCCTCCGACTACGACCGGCCCTCCCACGACTATGGGCTGGGATACCCCTCCACCGGACATAACCGGTTGGGCCACTCCACCTTGCGCAGCCTCAGGAAGGTTCCCGGCTTCCTTTTCGCCGACAGCCTCTTCGTCCCAATCCTCTTCATCCGAAGCCAGACTCATCCGGTCTTCATCGCGCTTCAGTTCTGCCGGACGGTCGAAACCGGAGATGAAAAACACCAGAACCTCCGTCCCCATACCGATGAACAACATCGCATTGGCCCCGGGAATATGAGTCAGTTTGAACAAAGCTCCAAGAATAACCACGGCCGCTCCCCAACTGTACGCATAATTCAGGAAGGTCTGTCCGGGCACCGACTCAATCCAATCCTGAATACGGATAATTATGTTTTTTCTATTCTTAGCCATATTTTTACCTCTTTAATCTTTTTATTTACGTTTATTGGTTGTCCCCGATACAGAACGTACACAACGGAAACCGATGTACGAACGCGGTTGGTTTTGATATTCGTATGAACGCCATACGGAACGTATCATGGATTCCGGGTCTTTCCACGAACCGCCCCTCACCGACTTCTTTTTCAGGCGATAAGGGTCTTCTTTCGCGGCATTGTATTTCAGTTCCGGATTCATGTCGCTCATGCCGTCCACACCCGATTCGGTGTACACCGTACTCGTCCATTCCGCCACATTTCCCGCCATGTCGAACAAACCGTTGGAATTGGCCGAATAAGAACCACATTTGGACGTTATCAAGCTCCCGTCGTCCGTATAGTCCCCACGGTCGGGTTTGAAGTTGGCATAATAACAGTCTTTCTCGCTTTTCACCCCTTTTGTCTCCCACGGGAACAAGGCTCCTTCAGGACCACGTGCGGCAAATTCCCATTCCACCTCTGTCGGCAAACGGGAAGGCTGTATCTGACTGGCTGCGGCTCCCAAACCACGCTTCAGGAACTCCGTACGCCAATCGCAGAAAGCATTGGCCTGTTCCCAGGTCACACCGACCACCGGATAATCGTTATAAGCCGGATTGGAGAAGTATTGCAACATGTAGCGTTCGTTTTCCGCATTGGAAAAATCGTTCACCCAACACGTCGTATCCGGATAAATATTCACGATATAAGTATTCAGGAAATCATGCAGTCCCGAAAGCGGGCGGGTGATGGTTTCACGCACGATACGCCCTTCGTCGTCGATGTAAGCTGTGTCCTTGGAAATCATGACCACTTCGTCCGCATCCACGGCATGGTCGGTATTCAGGTTGCGTTCATCCGGATTCAGACGGTGCTTGCGCAAAGCGGCAGCAGTATAATCGAACACCTCATAACGGTAATTCATCTGGCGCGCATCCAACATACGCTCCCCCGTAGCCGGATTCGTCACGTACACACTTTCTATGGCCCTCAACTCGTCTTCGTTCGGGCGTTTCCAGGGTATCGGCTTTTTCCAGTTCAGATAAGGAGTCACAGGATTCCCGAACTTGTCCTCCTCTATCTTGTAGGTCTCGTCGCCTGCGTATGCCGGATCGGCCAGGCGTTCGCGGATAATAGAGTCGCGCACCCAAAAGACAAACTGGCGATATTTGGCATTCGACACTTCGTTAGCGTCCATCCAGAAGCCGTCGACCGAAATTTCCCGGGTAGGAATGGTCATTCCCCACAACGAATCGGTTTCTTCCGTACCGATTTTCAATGAACCTTTCTTCACGAAAACCATCCCGTAAGGAGTCGGTTCACTGTAGGCCGTTCCCCCGACACCGGTCACTTCTCCACCCGTGGCGGTGGATGCCGAACGGGGACCCAGACAAGCACTGAACGCCAGACCTGCCATTATGCCCCATATCAACCCACAACACTTCATATTCATTATTATAATATTCTTACGCTTTTATGTTTATTCTTTCCTTTCTTGAACAGATTCAACTCCGTCTTATAGCCGATGATGATCTCATGACTGCCGTTCAATGCCCCGATGCCGGCCGTGTACATTTCGTACGCATAACCGAGATTGATGCCATGAAAGTCTCCGCCGAAGAGGAAACTGACCGAATTCATCGGACTGTACGACACTCCGCCGTACAACTCATGCTTGCTGCCATGATAAGCGATGCGTCCCGTCATATCCGCCCGGAAACCCACGGCATCGGAACGCAGCATGGCGGTCATATGTATGGTATATAACGGACTTTTAAGCCGTATATTGTACCCGCCCGTCAAATAATAAGAAGGAGAGACCTTAAATTCGTTCACTTTTTCCTCTCCCAACGTGACGGTCGGCGAGGTACAGTGCATCATGGCAAAACCGGCGTACCACGACTTACGGGCATACTGGATGCCGAAATTCATATCGAAACCGGCCCCGTTGGCCTCAGCCGTAGGAAAGGCCGGGTCGCCGGACTCTCCCAAATCCAACTCTCCCCCGTCGAACGTCTCACTGAGCATGGACAAATGGATACCTCCGCTCAGTTTGCCTCCCCACAAAGGCTGATGGTAAGCATATTGCAGAAAAAACTTCTGGTGCTTGAACAGACCGATCTGGTCGTTGGTGAACCCCACTCCGGCACCGTGCCTCGCGCTGATGAAAAACAACGGCAGATCCACGTAAGCAAACATTACGGCGGGGGCGTTTTCAAAACCGGTCATCTGCATGCTGTAAGCTCCTTGAAAGTTCAGCATGGGAGACTGTCCCGTCGCTGCGGGGTTATAAAAGGGCGTCATGGCCCAATAATTGACAAAAGACGGGTCGTACTGAGCCTTGGCCCACCGGGGCAACAAGCTCAATATCAAGATAAACCCTATCAGTTTTCCCTTTGTCTTCACTGTCTCTACAACCGTTGTACCTTAAGAAAACAGAATCTTTTTCTTTTTATTGTCCGGCATCGCACGAAAATCGCGGTTTCAGGTAAAACAATGGAGCGGATGCACACTTACACCCGCTCCAGTAATCATTTCAGGTTTTCCGTATTTCCAAGTCCGACGCACATCAATACTCGTCCTCGTTGAAAAGAAAATCCTCCTTCGTCGGATAGTCCGGCCAAACATCCTCTATCGTCTCATATATTTCGCCTTCATCCTCTATTTCTTGCAGATTCTCGATCACTTCCAAGGGAGCGCCAGAACGCATCGCATAATCAATCAGTTCATCCTTGGTGGCAGGCCATGGCGCATCTTCTAACTTTGAAGCCAATTCCAGTGTCCAATACATAGTCCTTAATATTTATAACAACTTCGTTTTTCTATTTTGTGCGCAAAAATAATAATATTTTCGATACCATCAACGTTTCTTCCACACAATTTCATCTTTCCCCTCAATAAATAGCATTTTACGGGACAACACAAACAGATAATCGGACAAGCGGTTGACATACGCACAAACCTCTGGCATCACCGGCGCACTTCCGGACAGTTCCAGAATACGCCGCTCCGCCCTGCGGCACACGGTGCGGCAGACATGGCACACGGCCGCCCCCCGGGAGCCGCCGGGAAGCACGAATCCCCGCCATCCGGGAAGCCCGTCTTCCGCCTCATCTATGGCTTGTTCCAAACGCGTTACGTCTTCTTCCGTCACCACCTCCCGGCCAAGCTTTTCCGCACGTGAGGGCTCCGTAGCCAGATAGGCTCCTATCGTGAACAAGTCACATTGGATACCTGTCAGGAACTTGCGGTCTTCTTCATGCTCCAAATAAGTAATCAATTCGCCGATGTGGGCATTCAACTCATCCACCGTCCCATACGCTTCCACGCGGACATCCGTCTTGGACACCCGCACGCCCCCGCTCAGGCTGGTCATTCCACCGTCACCCGTACGGGTATATACTTTACTTTTCTTCATTTTTTCCGTATATTTAAAAATTCACAATATAATCTTGCCGTTGCTTGGAACGGTCATAAAACACAAGACCGTAGTCGTAGAGATCGAAAGTCACCACGGCTTCCGGCAAGCGTTTCACGTCGTTCCACGCCCGCAAAGCCGCTTTTGAAGCCCGTATGCCGAAAAGAAGGCACACCGAACACCTTGTCGACGGACGCGAAACCACAGCCGTCCAATGCCGGGGCGCAATCCCCCTCCCCACGACCATCAGTTCCTTCTGCCGCACGAAACCTCCGTTCTCCCGCACCCTCACCTTCCAAAACAAATCCTGGCATACCGCGGCCGAACGGCATCCCGCTGCCAAGTAAGCCGTTTCCGCCTCGCTCACGTGCCCATATATCCGGATCAGCGAGGGATGCACGTAATTGGACAGACGAAAAAGAAACTTGCGGCATTTCAACCGATGCAAGCCCCCACACAGGCAAACCACGGGATAACGTTTCTTCAGCTCCCGATAGGCGTAATATTCCCCACGCTCATACACCACATACGTCAGGAAGTCGAACGCAAAGGGAGAATGCACACCGTATCCGCGACGATGCCTGAACCTTTTCAACCAAATCCATTGTCTACAGAGCATTCTTGTATCATATATTTGTTCTTGTCCAACAAAGTTAGCACAAAAAAGCACTCCGTATTGATATAAATCAAGAAAAAGCCGTTTTTTCGATATTAAAAGCCGGATATTTTGCCGGAAAGCCGAAACTCCCTACCTTTGTATCGTGTTTTTCATAGTATTAGATTTAAGGTTAACAAAGGTTGGGTCAGAGCGCTGACCCTTTTTTTATGCCCTACGGTGAAGCCTAAAAAAAACAGGACATTACAGTCTCGCGTCTCCGCTCTCTCCGCACTTCACGTAACCACCTCACCCACAATAAAATACAAACCTACAGAGAACGGCAAAAAAATCTCCTGCAAACGATTTTCCAATCTCAGGCGAACGATTTTTCGTTTGGCGCAGAACAAAAAATCATTTGCCGCAAGGTAAATCCGACCACTCCTCGAGACATGATTTCATTTGACAAAGCCCTGCTTCCAAAGTCCGGCACGCCCACCCACGGTATGCACTTCGCAGCCCTCCCCGTCCGGAGTATCTTGCAAAAAAAATAAGGCAAACCTCACTGACTTTCAAAAAAAAAACGTTTCTTTATACCTCCAAACAGGAACTTGAACAAACCAGCATAGAAAAAGACATGGAACTACAGACGCATACCGACACAGCATACCGGCAACTGCTTCCCACCGAAATCCGACAACTGGAACAGCAAGGCTGCACGGCCGAAAACTGGCAACTGATTGAAGTCCATCCGGATATCGACCTTCGCCATCTGGCGTACGTGCATTTTTCCGGCTCCAACCGTATCGGGAATTTCCAAAAGACCGTCACGCTGCCGGGCGGAATCACGTTCCATACGGGTATCCGCCATGCCACGCTGCACTGTACCACCGTGGGCGACGACTGTCTGATAGCCCACGTCCATGGGTATATCGCCCATTACGACATCGCCCCGGGCTGCATCATCCTCCATACGGACACCATTGCCATGACCGGCCCGTCCGCCTTCGGCAACGGCACGGAACTCCATGTCATGAGCGAAAGCGGAGGACGGGACATCCTCATCCACGACCGCCTGTCGGCACAGGAAGCGTACATGCAGGCCGTGTACCGCCACGATGCCTTGTTTACGCAAAACCTCCGCCGGTTGGTTTCGGACTACGCCGCACGGCAAACCGGCAACCGCGGCAAGATAAGCGAGGGCACACGGATACTCCGCTGCGACCTGATCCGCAACGTGAAAATCGGGCCTTGCAGCCGTCTGGAAGGTGCCGTCCGGTTGGAAAACGGCACGATATGCAGCCATCCGGACGCCCCTACCTTCGTGGGTGACTTGGTCATCGCCCGTGATTTCATCCTGCAAACCGGCAGCCATGTCGCCGACGGCGCGACGCTCACCCGTTGCCATGTAGGACAAGCTTCCTCCATCGGGCACGGATTTTCTGCCACAGACTCCTATTTCGGTTGCAACTGCCAGGCGGAGCAGGGTGAGGCATGCGCCATCCTGGCCGGTCCCTATACGGTGACGCACCACAAGTCCACGCTGTTAATAGGCGGCATGTTCTCGTTCATGAACGCCGGTTCGGGCACCAACCAGAGCAACCACGCCTACAAGCTCGGCCCCCGGCACCACGGCGTGCTGGAACGGGGATGCAAAACCGCTTCGGGCAGCCACATCTCGTGGCCCGCACATATCGGTGCGTTTTCGCTGGTCATGGGACATTGCGCCCCCGGTACCGACAGCAGCGAATGGCCATTCTCTTACCTCGTGGAGCAAGGCTCGTCCCATTACGTGATTCCCGGCATTACCCTGAGGGGCGTGGGAACGCTGCGCGACATCGGGAAATGGCCTGCACGCGACGGCCGCCCGCCCCAAGTGCCTCAAACGGACCGGGTCTCCTTCGAAGCATTCTCCCCTTATACGATGGGGCGTGTGTTCCGGGCACGGATTACCTTGGAAGAACTAAGCGGACGCTTCGACACAGATACCCAAGAAATCACATGGAACGGCCTGCGGCTCAAAGAGAAATCGGTGAAGCAAGGCATAGAATGGTACCGGCTGGCTTTAGACCGTTACTTGGGCGAACAACTGATCCGGCAATTAGAGGCGCATGAGGGCATGCCCTCGGACGGGCTATGCGAAGCCCTGCATCCCCGTGCGGCATGCAGCGACCGCTGGGGAGACATCGGCGGCATGCTGGCACCCATAAGCGAAATCAATGACATTACCAGAATCATCGCCAACGGACAACTCGACCGCATAGAAAAATTGGGAGAACGGCTCCGGCTTATCCACGACCGGTATGACGACTTCGCCTGGGCTTGGACGTGGAACCTCTTGCACGAGATATACCCCGATGCCTATGGCAAGGACTTTATCCCGTCGCTCTGCCTGCCCGTCATCCGGAAATGGGAAACCGCCGCCACGACACTCAACCGGCAGATCATAGCCGATGCCACAAAGGACATCTCGACAGGTTCCCTTGCCGGTTTCGGTATCGACGGCGGCGAGGAAACCGCCGTGGAC
>OGMN01001935.1_pt1 | contig 13372 bp, 10 predicted proteins | sample 1573211 | NCBI WGS metagenome assembly OGMN01 (sample SAMEA2581876, study PRJEB24529) | metagenome | biome: Human gut stool | place: China | collected 2011
TGAAATGGCGGCCTACAAGGACAGTCTGGCGCACCGGCTGTTCAGGGAGGCACAGGAAATCAGGAAGCAACTGGACAATCCCAATTCAAAATGACTGCACTATGGCAACAATCAGAACCAAATTCAGGTCCTCGTCCGCGGAAGGCAGGGAGGGCGCACTGTATTATCAGGTGATTCATAACCGTGTGGTCAGGCAGATCAGTACCGGATACAAACTTTTCGCTTCGGAATGGGACCAACGTTCCGAAGCGGTCATTCCCTGTCAACATCCTGCAGGGATGGAACGGGACAATTATCTTCTATCGGTAGGGGAACGGATAAGACGGGACAAAATCCGACTGGAAAAGGCTATCAGGACATTAAGCCAATCCGGTCCGTTTACAGCGGATGATATCGTCATACGTTTCCATGACAGCGGACAAGAACCTTCGTTTAACGACTATATCCGGCAACAGATAGTAAGGCTGAAACGTTTGGGAAAGATACGGACCTCTGAAACCTATACAGCCGCGCTCAAAAGTTTCAGCAGTTTTATGAAAGGTAGCGATATACTGTTTGGCGAACTTAGCTCTGACTTGCTCATGGAATACGAGGCTTATCTGAAAAACAGGGGGAACTCACCCAATACAATCTCGTTCTACATGCGCATTCTGAAAGCGGTCTACAACCGTGCGGTGGAGAACGGACTGACCGGACAGCGGAACCTGTTCAAGTCTGTTTATACAGGTGTGGAAAAGACCTTGAAACGGGCCATTCATTTAAATGATATCAGGCGTATCAAAAGACTGGACTTGTCCCTGAAACCCCACCTTGATTTCGCACGTGACATGTTCCTGTTCTGCTTTTACACACGGGGGATGTCCTTTGTGGACATGGCTTATCTGAAAAAGGGAGACATTGCGAACGGAATCCTGACTTACCGCAGGAAAAAGACCGGACAACAGCTGTTCATCCGATGGGAAAAGTGTATGCAGGAGATCATCAAACTTTTTTGTTTATCGGTTCAAGATTTCAAAGTTGTTCATTAATTGCTTTGTTGGTTATATCCAGAGTATTATTTGTAAGAGACTCTACGAATAAATGATGATAAGACCAGTTAGTTTATCGCTTGTTTTATAATTTCATTGCGATATTCGTTCGGTGTGCAACCTTCCATCTTCTTGAACCAACGTGTGAAATGTTGCGGGTATTGGAAACCCATTTCATCTGAGATTTGACTGATACTTTTTTGCGTGTTCATGATGCGCTCTTTGGCTATATCCATAATTTTTTGCTGGATATGCTTGATTGCTGACATACCGGTTTCCTTTTTTACCAGGTCACTGAAATAATTGGTGGAAAGACACAGTTGGTCAGCGCAATACTGTACCGTCGGAATACCTTTACTCGTTGGCAAGGCAGAATGATAGTAATTATTGAGCAACAATTCAAAACGCGCCAACAAATCGTTGTTGGCATTTTCCCTTGTAATGAACTGGCGGTCATAAAAGCGGATGCAGCGGTCAAGGAGAAGCTTCATGGTATCAATAATCAAAGAACGGCTGTGCTTGTCAATAGGATGCCTCAATTCTTCTGCTACATTGTTTATACATTCAATGACTACTTTGCGCTCCTGTTCTGACAGGTGCAGTGCTTCGTTGGCATTATATGAGAAATAAGAATACTCTTTTATTATATGTGCAAGGGAAGTACCGCGCAATAGTTCGGGATGGAACATCAGGGCCCATCCGGCCGGCTGGTGCAGACTGCCATCATCGTCAGAACCCATTACCTGCCCCGGAGCGATAAACAGCATGGAGCCTTTTTCATAGTCATAGAGGCTCCGTCCATAATTCATCGTACCGCAGTCAGTATCTTTCAGCAACACAGCATAAATGTTGTACAGTTTCTTTGAGTGTCTGATGGGCTGCACCTCGTAACAATTCACAACGCTGACCAACGGGTGCAGAGCTTCGACTTCGAAAAGGTCGCAGTACTGCTGAACTGTATCTATTCTTGTTATATCTCCCATAACCATCCTTTTGTTTTTTACAAAAATAAGTATTTATATTGACATTGCTGTCTGAGGAACAGCTGTTTCTTTTCTATCCCTTATTTATTTTATTCCATGACGACAAAGTTAGTTCATTCAATCAACGAACATATAACCCTAATCACAGACTGTCTTACCATTTTCACAGATAACATTTAACCCGGTCCAAGCCCGATGAAAGTGGTAATTTTATCAGTGATTGAGGTCTAATCTTCAGTATGTGAATGCTGTAATTTTGCAAGTGAAACCAAAAAGGTAAATAAGATGAAACCAAAAGCTTTATTTGTCATGTTAATCTTATGGCTTAGCTTCACTACGATTCAAGCGCGGTCAACCGAAGATGTCCCGGATAAGGGAACTTATGCAAAATTTCTGTTGGTAGGATGTTATATGAAGTCAGACGAAGAAGGTGTCAGAATGTACCGGTTTGACGGACAAACTGCCGATGTCGACTATCCGTGTGGGCTGAGAGGGATTTCAAATCCTGCTTTCCTTACATCTGATAGCACTGGTAATCGAATTTATGCCATAGGCGATGATGAAGGGAAAAGTTCGACTGCCAATGCTTTGCTTTTTGATAAGGAAAGTGGTCTGCTGTCTCTGCTTAACTCGCAATCTACAGACGGTGAACTTCCTATTTATATTACTCTCAGTCCAAAGGAATACTTTGTTCTGACAGCAAATTATAAGGGTGGCAGCATCACGGTATTCTCACAGGATAAGAAAGGAAAGTTGCAACGTGATACAAAAATAATTCGTTTTGCTGGAAATGGGCCGAATAAAAAAAGGCAGGAACAATCGCATCTGCATTGCGTGACCTTTACACCTGATGGCAAATTCCTTCTTGCTACCGATTTGGGAACAGATTGTATCTATCTGTTTCCGATAGGCAAACGACCGGAAGCAGGTAAGGCTCATTCTCTGTTGGATGAATCAAGAGTAGTCCGCATACAGATGGATTCCGGCTCAGGACCTCGACATATATGTTTTCACCCGAATGGCAGATTTGCTTATCTCATCAGTGAACTCTCGGGTAAAATAACTGTATTCTCCTATAATGAAGGCAAGTTGGAACGTTTACAAACAATTGTCTGCGACCCTTTCGTTGCAGAGGGAAATGCAGATATCCATGTTTCATCCGATGGCAAATTCCTCTATGCTTCCAAGCACTTGAAAGAAGATGGCATAATTGTTTATTCCATTGATTCCCAAAAAGGAACATTGGTTCAAATAGGATTTCAGCCAACAGGTCTTTATCCGCGAAGTTTTGCCATCTCTCCGGATGGTTGCTATTTGGCAGTGGTTTGCAGGGATGCCAACTGCATACAGATATTCGAAAGAAACCGAAATACGGGGTTACTGAAGAATACGGGAAAAAATATCCGACTGGAAAGACCGGCGTTTGTCAAGTTCTTATAAATTCATCACTAAACAGAAAGCAATATGAACAAGTTAATTACAACCATCGCCTGCCTGATATGCTGTATCGTTTATACGCAGGCACAAAACAAGAACAATATGTTAAGCAAGAAAGAACAAAGTATTGCCGCCATCAGTATGTATGCCGCACGTGGCAATCAGGACAGCCTCAAAGTGATCCTTGCCAGAGGACTTGACTGTGGGCTGACCGTGAGCGAAGAAAAAGAAGTACTTACCCAGCTCTATGCCTATTGCGGCTTTCCACGCAGCATGGGTGCATTGGTTACGCTGATGAATCTCACCAAAGAGCGTGCAGCACAAGGCATAAAGGATGAAGCCGGACGGGAGCCTTCTCCGGTAAAGAGTTCGGATATGTTTGTTGTCGGTGGACAAAACCAGCTGAAACTGTTCGGTCGTCCGGCACTAGGAGAAGTGCTGACATTTGCTCCGGCATTGGACCAATTTCTGAAAGCTCATCTGTTCGGTGACATATTCAGCCGTGACAATCTCGACTGGCGTACCCGTGAACTGTCTACTGTGGCTGCCTTGTCGGTGTTGGACGGCGTGAAGAATGAGTTGAATACTCACATTGCCCATGCCAAGCACAACGGCGTGACACAGGCTCAGATAGACGAAGTACTTATCATGGCGGCACGCTGTCGGAACGGAATGGTGCTTTCTGAATCCGATGAACCGGCAAAGACTTTTCAAACAGATCCGACAATTACTGTCCGTAAGGTCTTTTATAAAAACAGGTATGATATCATGCTTTGCGCCGAAATGTACCTCCCGAAGGATTTCAATGAAGCGCAACACTATGCAGCCCTCATCATCGGACACCCGTTCGGGGCTGTGAAAGAACAGTGTAGCGGACTCTATGCACAGGAAATGGCACGGCGAGGCTACGTGACTCTGGCTTTTGATGCTTCCTATCAAGGCGAAAGTGGAGGAGAACCGCGTCACACGGTATCGCCCGACGCATTGGTGGAAGACTTCAGTGCTTCTGTAGACTGGCTCGGACTACAACCGTTTATTGACCGCAACCGTATCGGTGTGATTGGCATCTGCGGAAGCGGCGGGTTCTCTGTCTGTGCGGCTTCTCTCGACCCCCGCATCAAGGCATTGGCAACCGTGAGCATGTATGATATGGGGCGTGCCACCCGTAACGGTTTGGGGGATTCGATGACGGATGAACAAAGACGCAAACTGTTGGATGAAGTTGCCGAACAACGTTGGAAGGAAGCAGAAACGGGAGAAGCACGTATCCGCTTTGGCACACCGGAGAAACTGCTGGGAAATGCCAATGCCGTGCAGAAGGAGTTTTTCGATTACTATCGCAACCCCTTGCGTGGCTATCATCCGCGCTATCAAGGTATACGCTTTACCAGTCAGGCGGCATTGATGAACTTCTATCCGTTTGCCATGATTAAAGAGATTTCACCACGCCCCGTGCTATTCATTGCAGGCGAGCATGCACATTCGCGCTATTTCAGTGAGGATGCCTATCAAGAAGCCAGCGAACCGAAAGAACTGTATATCGTTCCCGGAGCCAATCATGTAGACTTGTATGACCGGATGGATAAGATACCGTTCGAAAAAATTTCGGAATTCTTCTGGTATGCTTTGCGGTAATTCAGATGAAAATGGTAATGCTATCCGTGATTATGATACAGCAAAGCGAATACGCAGGAGGGTAACTTTGCAACAGAAACAATTTAAAGATTATAGTATTTGCAACCAGTTATTACTCAATATTTTGTGAGTTATAAGTCAGAAATATGGGCATAACCTTTAGGGGTACATTCTAAAAGGTGAAGATTTAACCTTTTTATTATTTCTTAACACTCAAAGAGCGGTGGTAGAGGGTATTTTCCCTCTTTTCGGTACTTTATTGATGGTTCGATGTTCCCATCTTTCCACATTGCTTGGCTCGTTCGCACAAGCCACTACAAAGGTACTACAATTTCCAATAAAGGCAAGAGGACAGCAATTCAAATCTATTATTTTTGAGGGAGTGAAATCTGCCGCTTGCCAAATTTCTCTCTGTCGAAAATAATAGTCCTCTGAAAAGAATGAAAACAGCATTGATAAAATTGCCTTATTAAGGGGGGGCTATGCTGTTTTATGCTATTATTTCGTCAGTCGTTTATCTCCGTTGCCGGATGCAGTTTTCAGCCAAGCCGATGAATAAGAAAAGGTTTTGGAGCTGTTTACTCTCCAACGGAGGACGAAACTGCTCCAAATGGTTTACCGCTTGAACTTTTCGTTTTCTAAAAGAGGTTTGGCAACCTTTGCATCCGACAAAAGGAGATAAATGACCAGATATATAACAGTAGTATTACATTAAGGTAAAGAACAACCATGGTATAGTATTATTGCAATTTAACTATTTAAAGTTTGTTTATAATCAAATCATTTAAAGATTTTTGTCCTTCTATGATTTTTTGTATTTGATAAATGTCGTAATTAAATAAAAAATATCACGCATAATGACTTTTTCTTTTTTCTAAATTTCTTCAAATGACAAATTATTGTTACCTTTGTAATGTAATGTAGTTAATGGTTGCGCTTATAAAGTCCTTGGAAAGGATTTATGTATAAAAGAGGTAGATGTTTACTCTGTTCTTGTTTGGATTATCAGCATCACTGATATGAAATAACAAAAAAAAATATACAATGGCTAAGCGGACGGACAGGCAGGGAAATAGTACAGATTCCCAATCCCCCTCTTTATAATACATTGCGTATAAGATTTATTAACTGTCTGGTCTGGGGAATCTACAGAGATTTAACGAATCAAGATGGGAAGAGTCAGTCTTTGTCTTGTCATAATGTTCTTCATCTGTAGTGCTCAAAAAATTGATGCACAAGTACAGAATATCAGAGAGAAACAAGATACCATTTCGGCGACTAAATCATTAGAGCATATCAGGCCCGAGAATATCAAGAAGGGACCATTGAATAATGCTTTGGATGTATTGAGTGGTCAGTCTGCCGGTGTGAACGTCACCACTAATGGGACTGACAGGCTCGCTATGCTGAATAGTATCCGTGTGCGTGGTACCACATCCATTATGGGTGGCAATGACCCGTTAGTAATTATTGACGGAGTGACATCTGACATCGCTACGCTATCTACCATATATCCCGCAGACATCGAGAGTTTCACTATTTTGAAGAATGCTACCGAAACGGCAATGTACGGTTCCCGTGGTGCTTCAGGTGTAATTGAGATTAAGACCAAGAAAGGAACGGGGCGAGGTTTCGAAATATCATATGATGGCAACTACGGATTCGAGTCAATGTATAAACATCTGCAAATGCTCAACGGCCCGGAGTATATAGCTACAGCAGAGGCACTTGGATTAGATTACAATAATGGTGGCTACAACACCAATTTTCACGATGTAATTACTCGTACGGGCTTGATACATCAGCATCACTTGGCTTTTAGCGGTGGTTCGGAAAACTCAAACTATCGAGCATCGTTCGGTTTTATGGATCATAATACAATTGTCAAAGTTAACGATTACCGAAATTTAGTGGTAAAACTTGATGCTACACAAAAGGCTTTCGATGGTCGCTTAGTTGGCGATTTTGGTGTATATGGCTACTCGTCAAAGATACACGACATTTTCGATACACGAATACTGTTTTACTCGGCAGCTGCACAGAATCCTACATATCCAGCAGGAACTGATGTTAATGGCAACTGGGTGAAGAACTCGGCTGCATCACACATCAACCACCCCGGAGCACTCCTCTATGAGAAAAATGACTCCGAAGAACGGAATTTCAATACACATTTGGGGCTGAAATTTAATATCCTTGACAATTTGATATTGTCGGCTTTCGGCTCTTATTCATATTCATCTACGGGAAATGCTCAATTTTGTCCTACATGGGTGTGGGCGCAAGGCAATGTTTATCGTGGAGAGTTCAAGGGTGAAGACTACTTTACAAATGTGTCCCTCTCATATAACAATGCTTGGGGAGACTCACACCTTGATGCTGTTGTTGGCGCAGAATATCTTAAACAGGTAAGGACTGGTTTATGGGTGCAGGCAAAAGGAATAACAACAAATGATTTCTCCTATAATAACATCGGAGCAACATCATCGCGTCCTTTCGGTGGTACGAGCAGTAGCTATGAAGACCCGTCACTTGCTTCAATAATGGGTAGTGTCACATATAGTTACAAGGATAGATATTCTATTGCGGCAGCACTCCGTGGAGATGGCTCTTCAATGGTAAGCGATAACAATACTTTCGGATTCTTCCCATCAGTATCACTGGGTTGGGATGTAAAAAAAGAAGGCTTCCTCTCTGATACTGACTTTATAACAATGTTGAAACTAAGAACCGGATATGGTCGGTCAGGAAATCTTGGAGGTATAACATCCTATACAACACTTAATACCGTAAAGGAGAATGGTATCGTATCCATCAACGGTGCACCTACCGTAACAATGGGAAGTATACGCAACACGAATCCGGACCTTAAGTGGGAGACTCGTTCAACATTTAATATCGGTTTTGACTTAGGTATATGGGATAATCGGTTGATGCTTACCTCGGAATTATATTACTCAAAGACAACGGATATGCTCTATGAGTATGATGTTCCCGTTCCGACCTTTGCGTTCGATAAACTGATGGCAAATATCGGCTCGATGTCTAACCAGGGTGTCGAACTAGGAATCTCGGTAGTTCCCATTCAACGAAAGGATATGGAGATGAATATCAACTTCAATATGTCCTACCAGAAGAATAAGTTACTTTCGCTTAGTGGAGAGTATAATGGTATGCATATGACAGCTTCAGATATTACTCCGATTGGCTCGCTTTATGGTGCAGGTCAGAACGGTGGAGACAATAATGTAGTATATCAGATTGTAGGTCAGCCATTGGGGGTATTCTATCTACCTCACTGCAAAGGGCTTAAAGAAAATGAACTTGGTGGCTACAGTTACGATATTGAAGATTTGAATGATGATGGCGAGATTGATTTTAGCGATGGCGGAGACAGGTATATAGCAGGTCAGGCAACCCCCAAGGTAACTATTGGATCAAACATCAGTTTCCGTTACAAGTCCTTTGATATTGCCATGCAGATAAATGGTGCTTTCGGTCATAAGATATTCAATGGCACGGGCTTGGCTTATACCAATATGTCTATATTCCCTGACTACAATGTATTGAAGGGTGCTCCTGAAAAAAATATTATTGATCAGAATGTTTCAGACTATTGGTTGGAAAAAGGTGACTATGTAAATATTGAACATATTACCATAGGCTACAATATTCCAATGAAATCCAAGGCTGTGAAGTCATTGCGTCTTTCGGCAGGCATTAGCAACCTTGCAACAATCACAGGCTATAGCGGTCTTACTCCAATGATAAACAGTTATGTAGTAAGCAACACTTTGGGCATTGACGACAAACGCACCTATCCTTTATATCGTACCTATTCGTTAGGTCTTAGTATTCAATTCTAACCGCTTACAGTTATGAAAAGATATATAAACATATTGATGGTTGCTTTGGCAACGATGATGACCTCTTGTCTTACTGAAGACCCTAGAGATCAACTTTATGAAGAAGACATTTACAACAATGCCAACAACATATATATTAATGCAGTGGCTGTGCTCTACAATTACATTGGTGGCAGTGCAGACAGTGAGGGTTTACAGGGGACCTGTCGTGGGATTTATGACTATAACACACTTACTACAGACGAAGCCATGATACCTATTCGTGGTGGCGACTGGTACGATGGAGGTTTGTGGACGAATATGTATCAGCATAAGTGGAGTCCTAATGATTTACCACTCTACAATACTTGGAAATACCTCTACAAGGTTGTTGTGTTATCGAACAAATCTCTGCATATCATCGATAAGTATAGCCATAACCTATCTGAGGAGCAGAGAGTGGCCTACGAAGCTGAGGTGCGAGCTCTGAGAGCACTTTTCTACTACTACATTATGGATATGTATGGCAGAGTGCCCATCGTAACATCCTATGAACAACCGCAGGATGAAGTTGTGCAGAGCGAGCGTAGCGAGGTTTTCCGTTTTATCGTGAATGAGTTGCAGGAGGTTGCCGAGTTGTTGCCAAATGAGCGTAGTAATAAGATGGGTAACTACTATGGTCGTATAACAACACCTGTAGCTAATTTCCTTTTGGCTAAGTTGGCTCTTAATGCCGAGATATATTGTGATGATAATTGGACTGATGGCGTTCCACGGAACGGTAAAGAGATATTTTTCACCGTCGATGGTGAGAAACTCAACGCTTGGCAGACCTGTATCAAATATTGCAATAAACTTGCCGAGGTAGGTTATCGGTTGGAGGACGATTATAGCTATAATTTCTCTGTGCATAACGAGAACTCCAACGAAAACATATTCACCATTCCGTTGGATAAGAACCTCTATGCTGCGCAATTCTGGTATCTCTTCCGATCACGACACTACAACCATGGCGGTGCGTTGGGTGGCTCATCGGAAAATGGTACCAGTGCCAATATCTCAACAGTCTTAGCCAACGGATACGGCACAGATGATGTAGATGCTCGCTTTGAAAAGAACTTCTATGCCGGCATCGTAGAGGTTGATGGAAAGCCTGTAATGATGGACAATGGACAGCAGTTGGAGTATTTCCCATTGGAGCTAAAGTTGAATCTTACGGGAAGCTCCTATGTCAAGACAGCTGGTGCTCGTATGGCAAAATATGAGGTTGATAGGACCTCACATTCCGACGGTAGACAACCGGATAACGACATCGTGCTATTCCGCTATGCCGATGCTCTCCTGATGAAGTCCGAGGCAAAGGTACGTAATGGTGAGGATGGCTCGTTGGAGTTGAACGAAGTCCGAGGTCGTGTTGGTATGCCATATCGAGAAGCTACGCTTGAGAACATATTGAAAGAGCGTTTGTTGGAGTTAGTATGGGAAGGCTGGCGACGACAAGATATGGTGCGTTTTGGAGTTTATCACAAATCATACGATCAGCGAGTCCAACTGGCTGATGAGAAAAATGGGTATACCACAGTTTTTCCTATTCCACAAAAAAGTATAGACTTGAACCCAAAATTGAAACAAAATGTTGGATATAAATAACTTTAGCCTATGAGTATTCAATTTGACATTGCAAAACAGATTATAGCTGAAACATGCCCTAATCGCAAACTTAAGTTGGAGAATATTCGCCTTTTTGCAGATATTATTCAGCCTAAGAAATATCAAAAAGGTGATATAATTCTAAATGAAGGTGATATCTGTAATTGCCTATTTTATATAGAAAAGGGATTTATTAGACAGCACTACCTAAAGCATGATAAGGATGTGATAGAACATTTAGCATGTGAAAAAGATGTTGTCTGGTGTATTGACAGCTATTTTAACCGAGAGCCAACACATCTTATGATGGATGCTGTAGAAAACAGTGTTTTATGGGAAATTCCGCGTGATATAATGGAAGAATATGGAAAATAAGAAGGAAGAGCCAACTTTGAACAAGGTAACGTTCGTAAACGGTGTGCAGATTAAAAACAAAAGTGGAAAGCACTGATGTGGGATAATTTTATCTATTATGGTAAGATTAATCAAAACAGAGACAGTCATAAGTGTACTGATGGGGCATTTTATAAAGAAATTATTGTTTATCTTGCTGTTTGTCGGGGTACTGATTGCTCCGGCAAACGCACAAAACGAAAAGAATATGTATTCGTACAAGAAAATTGGCAACAAGTATACTTTCAACGTTATCATTCATACTGAAATTGTGAAAGCCCTGAATGCTTTCTGCAAGGAGAAAGGAATTCTGTCGGGTTCTATCAACGGGATTGGTGCTATCGGAGAGCTGACCCTCCGTTTCTTCAATCCCAAGACAAAAGCATATGATGATAAGACATTCCGGGAGCAAATGGAAATATCCAACCTTACAGGGAATATATCATCTATGAATGAGCAGGTATATCTTCATTTGCATATAACCGTCGGCAGGAGCGACTATTCCGCTTTAGCCGGACATCTACTTTCCGCAATACAGAATGGTGCAGGGGAGTTCGTGGTGGAAGATTATAGCGAGCGGATAAGTCGCACATATAATCCGGATTTAGGACTGAATATATACGATTTTGAAAGATAGTTGCCTATAAATATCGCTTGGAATACAGGATAATACATCATTCAGCTTAGATGATATATATCAAAAAAAGTTTATCAATTCTGTCACGTTAACTTTGCAACAGAAATAATTTAAAGACTATCAAATATGGATAAAGACAAGGATATGAGCCGCCGGAGATTCCTTAAAATGGCGGCATTGACAGGAGCTGCCATGTGTGTCGGGCCTACCTTGAACAAGGTAACGGCAGCAGAACGGGTATGGATGGGGAAACAACAAGTTGCAAACAACATCCCTGCAGGCATGGCGGCGGTGCGCACTCGGCGAACATTGGGACACGGAAATACGGCATTCACTGTTTCTGCAATGGGATATGGCTGTATGGGCTTGAACCATAACCGCAGCCAGTACCCGAGCAGGGAAAAAGAAATCGCCCTGGTGCATGAAGCTGTTGAACGTGGGGTGACCCTTTTCGATACAGCCGAAAGCTACGGCTACCACATCAATGAAAAATTGGTCGGCGAAGCCTTGAAAGGATATACCGACCGGGTATTTGTGTCATCGAAGTTCGGACATAAGTTTGTAAACGGTGTGCAGATTAAAACCGAAGAGGACAGCACTCCGGCCAACATCCGCCGGGTTTGTGAAAACTCGTTGCGCAATCTCGGAGTTGAAACATTGGGCATGTTCTACCAGCACCGCATAGACCCGAACACACCGATTGAAGCGGTGGCTGAAACATGCAGCAAACTCATCAAGGAAGGTAAAATCCTGCATTGGGGCATGTGTGAAGTAAACGTTGATACCATCCGCCGTGCGCACAAGATATGTCCGGTTACGGCAATCCAAAGCGAATATCACTTGATGCACCGCATGGTAGAGACGAACGGAGTGTTGGAGCTGTGCGAGGATTTGGGCATCGGTTTCGTTCCATACAGTCCGCTGAACCGTGGTTTTTTGGGCGGTATGATCAATGAATATACCAAGTTTGATGTTACCAACGACAACCGGCAGACCTTGCCACGCTTCCAGCCCGAAGCCATACGCGCCAACTATCGTATTGTGGAAGTTCTTAACGCTTTCGGCCGTACAAGAGGCATTACCCCGGCACAGATAGCTTTGGCCTGGCTGATGAACAAGAAGCCTTTTATCGTGCCTATTCCGGGCACCACCAAACTCTCTCATCTGGAAGAGAACCTTCGTGCCTGCGACATCCGTTTCACGGCAGAAGAGATAGAAGAACTGGAAACAGCCGTAGCTGCCATTCCTGTGGTGGGTAGCCGCTACGATGCCTTGCAGGAGTCTAAAATCCCAAAATAATCCGTGTATGAAGAAACAGATATTTTACATGACGTTCATCGCTTTACTGTCGGGCTGTAATTGTTACAAAGGGAATATTCTGCAAATAGAGGAACAAGGCAGTTTTGCCGTAGGTGGCACCGTACTGACCGATTCATTGGGACACAAATACCACGGCGACCATGCTTATGTATTTTATCAGAAACCGGTTGATGCACGGAAATATCCGCTTGTTTTTGCACATGGTGTCGGCCAGTTTTCCAAAACATGGGAGACCACTCCTGACGGACGCGAAGGGTTTCAGAATATATTTCTTCGCAAAGGTTTCTCCACCTATCTTGTCGACCAGCCTCGCCGGGGAAATGCCGGACGGAGTACGGAAGCTGTCACACTGGAACCGGTATTCGATGAAGAAGAATGGTTCAACCGTTTCCGTGTGGGAATCTATCCTGATTATTTCGAGGGTGTACAGTTCAGTCGCGACCG
>OGMN01001936.1_pt1 | contig 13355 bp, 23 predicted proteins | sample 1573211 | NCBI WGS metagenome assembly OGMN01 (sample SAMEA2581876, study PRJEB24529) | metagenome | biome: Human gut stool | place: China | collected 2011
GTCAAATTCGTCTTGAGTAATAATACCGCTATCTAAAAGCTCTTTGTAATCCTTCAGTAGTTCAACGGATGTTTTCTGATTTCGAACATTTTCAACAGCATCAGAGCTTTTGGAAATATTGAAACTCTTTAACTGCATATCTATATTTGAACTACAGCGGAATCCAATAATATTTATTTGATTGGTTTCGATATTCCGCATTTTCATAGATGCATAAGAATCCACTTCAATGTTATCACTTGTTGTGGTAGCAGTTCCAGTAGTAGTGGAATTATTCTTTCCTTTAGTTTTCTTTCCGGTTCCAACAGCTGCACCGACAGCTGCACCGACAACAGGGTTTCCAAGCGTGACAGCTGTAGCAGCCGTACCAATAACAGCACCAGCTAATCTTCCTTTTCGTTTTGTTTTTTCTTTACTTTTCCCTTTAGTGTGAGATGTTGTAGTTGTCTTTTCTACTGTTCTGTATTCCGACCCGTTCCATTCATAGTCGAAAAGTTCATATTTGGTTGGAGCATCTGACACTGTAACAGATCCATCTTTCCATTGCTTCAAATCAAATCTTGTGTGTTTGGAACCAAGCTCAAAATCCTCCTTACCGGATATAACTCTCAGATTCAATACTCGAACAGGTTTTTCTACAACCGCCGGCTGGGTTGCTACGGAATTATTTGATATTGCAGGTTTTTGAACCTTATTTTTAATAGACAGCAAAAGTGCAAAAATAAGATACAAAACAGCAATTCCAAATGTCTCAAGTACAACAACGACCATAATATTGTCCGATGAAAGATCGTTTGAACTCATCAAAGCCACAATCATCAGCACAATGAATGCAGTCCAAATAATCATCAACACATTTCGTATCTTTTTCATAGTTTCCCCCTTTGACACGATTACTCAAAATTTTCGATATAATTCTTATATAGATTCCTTATTTTTGCAGCCTCCCTCTGCCTGATCGGAACGATATCCCCTGATATCATTTCGAAATGATCTGACGCATCTTTGATTTCATCCATGTTTACGATGTAGCTCTGATGACAACGGAGAAATCTTCCGTCAAGGCGAGGCTCTATATCTGACAGCTTTCCACGTACTACATGTATGATACCGCAGGTACAGTGGACAAGAATTGATTTATTTCGGCTTTCTATGTATTCGATGTGACGGAATTCTACCCGATGGAAGTGATCTCGGTTTTTGATAGTCAAGGCTTTCTCACGGATATCTTCCAATGTGTGTGCTACGACAGAATACATGCGTCCATGCTCAGAGCCTTTGATGATGTAATGCACTGGCAAGACGTCCAATGCGTCAAATACATAGTTTTTGTATGCTGTCCAGAAGGCAATGTTGCCATTATATCCATTTTTCCTGAGCTGTCTTGCAACATTTATGCCATTCTCATTATCAAGGACCACATCCAACACGACTATATCGTACCATTGACCGTCTGCTATATCATCAATCAGCGGCTTTCCACTACTATAAGTGTTTAGCGTGTAACTCTTGTCTCCGCGCTTTTTCAAAAACTCATCAATATGAGCCTTAAAAAAATCAATCTGTAAAGAATTATCGTCACAAATCGCAATTTTCATGCAAATCAGTCCTTTAAATTGTCATTTTCGCCATTTGCGTTAAATAAGAATTCTATATGTTATAGTTGATTATAGCATCATGCAATATAGTTGTAAATAGACGTTTGTAGGTGATTTTAGAATGAAAAGAGTCAAAAAAGTACTAATTTTGATATCGGTTATAGTTTTTGTCAATTATATAATCCATCTTCCAATGTGCGTGGATGATTATGTACACAAGGATTCTGACATATACTCTGCTCAACACATGTGCAGGCATTCGACCTTGACCAGGAACGCGAAGGGAATTTTGAAAACAGACGGTATTATAGAAACAATAAAAATTCCACTCAAAGCGAACTTCCTTTTTGCAAAAGTAAAAATTATATTCGATATTACGAATGTTCCGGTCTATCATTGGCAACTAGCGAGGGGTGATTTGTCCGCCGATGCCACTTTATCGTACCAAAGATAATGCAATGTAAAAGAGAGCAAGTGTTTTTGTGCGGTAGGAGGTATAATATGGATTACAAGAAAGAAATTATTGAAATGATAGAGAATACTGAAAATGAGGGCAAATTAAAATTTGTCTATACAATTCTTATTAAATATCTAAAATCAAAGAAGCAAGGGGATTAACCCTTGCTCCTTTTGTTTAGTGATGAAACTATTTGTTTTATTGCTTTCTTATCTTCTTTATCGAGTGCTTTGTATTCCTCGATAAAATCTAAGATGTCAGGTTCCGACATAAGATTTCCAATTATGGTTGCATAATCGTCATCGCTTTTAGAACCCATGAGGTATGTTGGTGTTACTTCCAGAACACCGCATAGAAGTTCAATAGTGTCCATATCTGGCTTACACTTATCTTTTTCCCAGTCACTAATTGAATTGTGCTTTGCATTGATTTTTTCTGCAAGTTGTTTCTGGGTCAGCTTCTTTGCCGTTCTGGCTTGTTTGATTTTCTCACCAAATGTCATTATCGTTTCCTCCCTTCATAGCTAATAATAATATAGAAATTTCGAACTGTCAATAAAATAATTTCGATTTACTCGAAATTTCTTCTTGACATTCGAGTAATTCGAAGTTATACTGTAATTGTTCGATAGGAACGAAATTAAATAGAAAGGAGAATGTGCGTTGGTAAAAAGATTAAGTCGTACCTTGAAAACAACGGTATAACGCAGACATTTGTCGCCAACAAAACTGGCATTCCTGTTCAGAAACTCAATCTTTCTCTCAATGGAAATCGCAGATTAGATTTCGATGAATACGAATTAATTTGTGGGGCGTTATCTGTTGGAACAGACAAGTTTCTTGAACCAAAGTTACCGGAATAGAAAGGAGCGAATAATTGAAAAAAGTAGACTGGTCGATAGTAGCAATCGTACTCAGCATACTTTCCATTTTAATAAATCTTTGTTTTAGCGGACGAGATTTATTAAGAAATTTATGTTGGATATTATCTTGTCTAAGTGGGTAAGTATTGAAAAGAAAGTTCGTAACATGGAGGTGAAAACAAATGTTCCGCAGAACACCGTCAAAATATGACAACATGACAAAATGGGAAATTCTGGATTCCATAAACAGTGACCCTCATTATTCACATGGAAAAATGGCTAGGCAAGCACACAGAGCGTTGCGCAAGTATGGTGACGGATTACCAATCATTTACAGATATCCGAATTTCCCCTATTTGTTATCTGCATTTGCTGGAGGATTCTCAGCTGTGACCGTATTCATTTTGTTTTCGTCAATGTAAACATTGATTACCTGTCCAGATTTGTACAGTGCAAATAAGCTGATTACGATGGCAACAATGGACAGGACAACAGGGATATACCACCGTCTGCGGTCTCTTACATAAGAATCATAAAAAGCTTTTCCGGCTGACTGAATACAGACAATGGTTGGTGTGATTCTTGAATCGGTATCTTCTTTACTGTATTTAATGAATCCGCGTTTCCCAAGATATTCTATTTCTCCTTTTTCTGAATTGGAAAAATCAGACAACGGTATATCAGTTTTATAAAGACGTTTTAACAATTTGATTTGTGAACCAGAAATTTCCATAACATCTCTCCTTTCACAGGAGAGTATATCACAAAATTCAAAAGACGAAACAAAGAAACTGTGCATTCACAGTAATTAAAGAGGAGGAAGAAAATGAAGAAATTTGAATTAACATCAGAAACCAAAATTAACATTTTCGGAAAGAAACTTTTCCGAATCAAAGCACTCATTTCATTTGCGGATGTAGAAGCCGGAGAAACTGGCGGATGGGTAGAAAAAGAAGGAAATGTAAACCAGTCCGGCAATGCATGGGTGTACGGCGATGCAATGGTGTTCGGCGATGCAATGGTGTTCGGCGATGCAAAGGTGTCCGGCGATGCAATGGTGTCCGGCAATGCATGGGTGTACGGCGATGCAAAGGTGTCCGGCAATGCATGGGTGTACGGCGATGCAAAGGTGTCCGGCGATGCAGATTACACAACTATTCATGGATTTGGTACTCAATTCCGTACCACTACGTTTTTTAGATGCAAAGATAAAAAGGTCAGAGTTGCATGCGGATGCTTCTTTGGAACTATTCCGGAATTCCGTGAACAGGTTAAAAATACCAGAAAAGGGAAAATTGCAGAAGAGTATCTGATGATTGCTGACCTTATGGAAAAACATTTTGAAAAATAAAGTGCCCCGGAGGGAGCCGAAACCTCCGCCCCGGAGCCGTAAACCACTAAACCAATCTTAGCGGATTACAGGACAATCATAACATTTCTTCCTGTATTTCGCAAGAGAACAGGAGGATTTTTTATGAAGAAAACCGAGGATAAAAAAGGGACAAATTTTGAAGAGTTCGAAACTTCCTATGCAGTTGAAGTTGTAAGAGAGGCGAAAAAGCAGGCTCACAAATGGTTCTGTGCATGGATTGTAACCATGATCGCATTAATTCTTTCAAACGCTGCATGGATGTTTATTAAGTAAGAAAGGAGGAAAGACTGTGGCAATCGGATATACCACAGAACAAAATAAATACATCCTTTTGAAAGGCAATATTGCAAAAAGGATGGAGGCCGAGCGAGTAAGTGATGCACAGATGGCAGCAATTACCGGAATGGCAGAAAACACTTTCCGTAAAAAGCGAAATAAGCCGGAAACATTCACGTATCCGGAACTGCGGCATATTTTTATTCGATTGAACTTTCCTAACGAGGAAATCTTGGAGGCTTTGACATGAAAGATTGGATAGACTCCATTCTGATTGGAGGGATAGCAACGTATCTTCCGTTCTGGACCTGGGACAACAGCCGTGACCAGATCATGGGAGCGTTGGGACTGATCGGAGCTGTGTACATAGCAAGGACGTGGAAAGAATGGACATGCTAGACATGCCAACTAAAAAAGGATCCTCAGAGCTGCAACTCAAATAAGGATCCAAGACAATATATTTCTTCTCCATTGTAGAAGGAAAGAAACCAAAAGTCAATACAAGGAGGAAATTATGAACGAAGAGAAAATCAGAGAAATATTTGATTTGTGTCTGAGAGTTTCAAGTGAAACAACGGCGCATGTGAATTTTGACTATACGGCGTGTGACGACATATCCAGAGTTTATATTTATGTATTTAATGATGCAGGGGAGATCGTAAAACATTTTTCATTGTGCCAGTTTTACGACTTTGAGTCCGAATCTCAGAATTACGAAAATGCAAAGAAATGTCTTCTGGAACTGCTTATCAATGGGAGGTGTCCGTTATGAATCTCACTGGCAACGGAGATATAAAGGATGAATACCTGGAAATCATTACGCATAGACATTCCGGGCCAATAAAAAGACAAGCAAGCAATTATAGATTAGTAGAAAGAGAGGAAAATAAGAATGAATCTGTACGAAATCGAAAATGAAATCCTTAATTGCGTAGATATGGAAACAGGGGAAATCGTAGACATTAAAAAGCTTGAATCTCTACAGATGGAAAGAGATCAGAAAATTGAGAACATTGGTTGCTGGATCAAGAATCTTTTGTCAGATGCAGAAGCACTGAAATCTGAAAAAGAAAATCTTGCCAAGAGGCAGAAAGTCGCAGAAAGCAAAGCGACATCACTGAAAGAGTATCTTTCCCGATATCTGGATGGCGAAAAGTTTAAGTCTGCAAGAGTAGCAATTTCTTTTAGAAGTGGTAGCTCCGTGGATATTGCAGAAGGAGCAGTTGTTCCGGATAAATTTCTTAAATATTCAGAACCTACACCGGACAAGACTGGATTAAAGGCAGCATTAAAAGCTGGCGAGATATTACCTGGAATCACATTGGTAGCATCGCAGAATATCCAGATTAAGTAGGAGGGTGTATGGAGAATCTTGAATTATATAACAAAGTACGTGAAGTTCCGCAGGATGCAAAAAAGACGATATCCGCTGGAAGGATTAAAGGGTTCACAGATATTAATCCCATGTGGCGCATCAAATGCCTGACGGAGCAATTTGGACCGTGTGGAATTGGATGGTACTACAAAACTGTAGAGAAATGGACGGAGACAGTAGGAGATGAGACATGTGCGTTTGTTATGATCGAGCTGTATGTGTTGTACGATGGCAAGTGGTCTCAGCCAATCTCTGGAACCGGTGGAAGCAGACTGGCAACCAACGAGCGGTCAGGAGTTTATGTATCTGATGAATGTTACAAGATGGCCACGACAGATGCATTATCAGTTGCCTGCAAGAATCTTGGTATTGGAGCAGACGTTTATTGGAAAGAAGGAAAGACAAAGTATGATCAGACAGGAAGTGCATCCAATGAGCTGTCCAATACGGATATATCCGCCCTTAGATCATACATGAAAACAAATGGACTGGATGAAAAGAAAGTCCTTGAGAAGTATCGCCTGACTTCTATCAGCCAACTGACGATTGGAAATGTAAAGGCGATAACGTTTCCAAAGAAATTGTGGTGAGTAAGATGGAATTTACCGGAAAGATAAAATCATTGGCGAAAGATCTTGTGACAGAGAAATGGAACCTGCAGGTAGAATTGAATGAAGATGCACATGAAGCCAGTGAGCTTATAAGATGTGATAAGCTGGATGTTCGACTTAAACAGCACAAGGACAAGCGTTCTTTGGACGCAAATGCTTACTATTGGGTATTACTCACGAAGTTGGCCAAAGTCCATGGATGGACGAATGATGAAGCTCACAACCGCCTTTTGAGACGATATGGGCAGATTGAAAGAGTGGATGGAAATCTGATAGCTGTTTATCTCCCAGATACGGAAGAGACAGAAAGGGATGTCCTGAGCAAAGTAGAATATCACCTTAAACCGCTCCCTAATACAGTAGTCACACGTGATGGGGAGATCAAGAGGGTATATATACTCCTGAGAGGTTCAAGTACATATAACACAGAAGAGATGGCACAGCTGATCAGCGGGCTGATCCAGGACTGCAGAGAATCAGATATACCGGACAGTGAGATCATGACACCATTTGAGAAACAGAAACTCTTGGAACAGTATGGAATAGGTGGAGAGAATGAACAGACGAACAAGGGCATTGCAGTTTGATGCAAAGACCAGAAGAAAGATTCTTGACCGGGATAACGGCTGTATCTTCTGCCAGATCGGATTCTACATGCATGCGGTATCAGATTTCCAATATAAACAACTTGAAATCATGCATATCGTTAACCGGTCGCAGGGCGGACTTGGAATCGAACAGAATGGAGTTACCGGATGTAAATACCATCACCAGCTCCTGGATAACGGAGCAAAAGGTTTACGGCCAGATATGCTGGCATATATCGAAAAATACATGAGTTGTATCTATCCCGGATGGAATCCAAAAGAGCTTATATATAAAAAATACGGGTGCAACTAAAATTCATATAGATATATCACACGATTTTCCTTCAGGGAGTGACCTGTTATAACTTCCTGAGGGGGAAAGGAGACGCATGAATAGTAGAAGTAAAGGGGCTGTCGGAGAAAGGGAAGTAGCAGGTATCCTTCGCGGGTATGGTTACAAGGCAAGAAGAGGTCAGCAGTATTGTGGGTCCAACGGAGATGCGGATGTAGTTGGTCTTCCTGGAATTCACATTGAAGTGAAGAGAAGAGAAAAACTAAATATATATGAGGCTGTAGATCAGTCGAAGAGGGATCGGAAACCGGATGAACTTCCGGCGGTGTTCCACAGGAAGAACCATTGTGAGTGGTTGGTTACGATGCCGTTTGATGAATGGATGAAGATATACAGGGAATGGGAGGCTGGTTATGGACTACGTGAAGATCAGCAGGAAAATCCTTGATTGGGAATGGTACACGGACATCAATACGAAGGTACTGTTCCTGCACATCCTGTTAAAAGCAAACTGGAAAGACGGAAGGTTTCAGGGAATAGAAGTACCAAGAGGATCATTTGTGACTTCTTTGCAGAATCTAGCAGCAGAAACAGGGCTTACAGTAAGGAATGTAAGAACGGCACTAAAACATCTGGAAAATACCGGAGAAGTGACAAGCAACCGACACGTTAAATTCAGCGTAATTACGGTAAAAAACTACGACAGGTATCAGTCAGGCGACACACAAGTGACAGTCAATCGACAAGCAAGTGACAGTCAAGTGACAACAATAGAAGAAAGGAAGAATATAATAAATCTCCTAAAGGAGATTATGAGAGTGGAATTTCTGAAAACAGCATCTATGCCACGATTCGTGAATTGTACAATTCCGTTTGTGGGTCGTATCCCCGCCTGGTAAAGATGTCTGAGGCAAGGAAGAAGGCTATAAATGCCAGAATGAAGACAGGTTACACTCTTGATGACTTCCAGACTTTGTTTGAAAAGGCAGAGGCTTCCGATTTCCTGAAGGGAAAAAATAAACGCAACTGGTCAGCAACATTTGACTGGTTGGTCAGTGATTCCAACATGGCAAAGGTCCTTGACGGAAACTATGATGCGAGAAAAGAGGCGATAAAAGATGAACCAGAACCAACTAACTCAGTCAGATTATGGTGAGTGTCCTGTGTGCCATGGGACTGGATGGGAGACATATTATGCCACGGTCTATGATTACGGACTTCCAGAAGAAATTCAATATGCTCGCAGATGTCCAAAGTGCAAAGGTGGTTATAGAGCACAGGACCGTACCGGAGTACCAAAAGAGTACCATGATGCAGATCTTGGCAAGTTCGATTTTGATATTTATCAGAGAGACATGAGCAAACTGAGAGACTTGTGCACCACCTTTCTGAACCATTTCCAGAAGTGGGAAATGGCAGGAAAGGGACTGTATCTGTGGAGCAAGACACCGGGAAGTGGAAAAACCTTCTTGGCGTGCTGTCTGGCGAAATCGGTGATGATGAAATACGATCTGCAAATGCGTTTCGTGACTGCACCTGACTACATAAGCGCTGTTGGTGACAGCTACAAGCGTGATCGCGGAGAAGAGGATCCCAGTCAGGTATACCGGGATTGCAAACTTCTTGTTCTGGATGATATCGGCGCACAGGCAGACAAGGAATGGCAGCGGCAGGAAATGTTCCGGTTGGTCAACAAGCGGATGGAAGATGGAAATATAACAATCTACACGTCCAACATGAGCACAGATGCGCTGAATGTAGATGCAAGAACCAGAGACAGGATCATCAAGACATGCGTGGAACTGCAGATGCCAGAAGAAGGAATCAGGAAGAAGAAAGCTGCCGGAGAACAGAGACAGTTCCTGGCAAGCGTGATGGGATAGAGGAGATGGCTAAACAAATACTTGCAAAAAATTAAAGATGAGTTAAAGACAATGCAGCAGTCCAGAGTTTTGGAATACAATAAAAGAATTTTACAATGCGAAAAATGATGATGAATATTTTGATGCATTACATAAAAAATCGAGGATTTATATGAAATCTATCCAGACAGCTTGGCAAGATATCTGTCTTTAGCACTCTATAAATGGGCGGAAGATGCGTCAACAGGAAAAACGTAAAATATAAGAAACATGGAAAAGAATGTCGTATAAACACAGCAATGGAAGTGCAAGGAGTGGAGTGGCATTGAATGTGCTATGGAGAAGCATATCAACGAAGTGAATTGAAACGCAAAGGAATTGCTACGAAAGGTTCTGAAACGATATGCATAGCTACGGCATAGCTGGGCAGCGAAAAGATGGGAAAAGCGGGGCAAAGGCGCTGAACGGAAAAGCTACGGCGTAGAAATGTAATGATTAGATAAGAATAGCTACGAAATGGCGGGGAACAGCAACGATGTGCTACGGAATGAGAAGTTAAGGGACCGCAGAGGAACGGCGGCGATGCGCTGGGCAGGGAATAACCGTGGTGGAATGAACTAAGGCAGAGAGTAGCACGGCAATGTAAGAAAACTATAAAAATTACAAGGAAAAGTAAGATTGACATTTTTGGAAGAAATTTTAGGAACAGCAAGCGCAGACCCGGAAATCCACGAAACATTTATTGCTTCGAATGCACCAGACGCACCAACAAGAAAAGAAGAGATTGAAGCAATCGGAATTGAAGAAGTGGTTGAGAAATCCATGACCGTATTCCCGAGAGATAACGGCGTACCGATTTACTGGGATTACCAGATTAAGGGCTTTTTCAAAGATGCTTGTGGAATGCTGAGAAAGGTAACTGGTTCAAAATCTTCAAAAATCAAGGCTTACAAAAAAGAAATTGACGGTCTAATTTTCGTTGAAGAACGCAAAATTCCAATTCATTTTGAAGGCGAAATAGGAACTTGCCAGAGGCCACTGAGAGGACAAACACCGCAGGGTGAAAGAATTGCACTGGCAAATAGTGGATTGAGTTTACAATCAAGTGCTTATGCGAAAGCCATGAAGCAGCAGTCAGAGAATGGCTTGACTATGGAGAACTGAGAGGTATCGGACAGTGGCGTAATTCAGGTAAGGGCCGCTTCAAATGGGAAGAAATATAAAAGCATGACAGGAGTGATAGGAATGCCGTATAACACAGCAAGAAAGTACTATGAGGGTATCCAGACAAGGAAAGATGTATATCTGTACATCATAAGATACTTGAAAGAACACAATTATCCGCCAAGCATTCCAGAAATCGCAGCAGGCCTGAGCATATCTAGCCATACTGTGCAGAATCATTTCGGTGAATTACTGGAAAGCGGCTTACTTGCGACAGACAACCCCGGCACGCCACGAGCGTATCGAGTGACAGGATACAGGTTCAGAAAGGTGAAGGAAAAATGAGTAGCAAGTTAAAAGTCAAGAAAAAGACCAGATTTCCTGTTCAGACTTCTAATCAGGCGGCACAGGCATTCGGGCGTTCAATGCAGATCTGTTATAGACAGATAAAAGACGTAGAGCAGCAAGCCTACGAGGATGGATTCACTGTTGGTGAAGATTGGAGTAACACGATCAACACCGTTACAACAATGATGGCTCTGAGGCGTTTATATGGCTTTTCCACGAAGCGATTGCTTGATGTGATAAGAACTGCCAATGAATACGTTAAAATGGCAAATGAGGGCAAAATGAGCGTTCTGAGTATGATACAGGACATTGAAAAGAACACAGATGTAAGATTCGATGAGATGAATAAGAATCTGGTTAAGAAGATGGGAGTTTAAAATGAAATTTATAGATTTTTTCGCAGGAATCGGAGGATTTCGCAGGGGAATGGAATTAGCGGGGCATGAATGCGTTGGTTTTTGCGAATTCGATAAATTTGCTACTGCGAGTTACATCTCAATGCACTTACTGACAGATGAGCAGCGAAAGGCATTGAAAGATATTCCTATCAAGAAAAGACAGAAAGAAATATTAAAGGAGGAATACAGAAATGGAGAATGGTACGCAAATGACATTAGAAGAGTGTATGCCGGAGACATTCCAAAAGCCGACTGCTGGTGCTTCGGATTCCCTTGCCAAGACATATCCGTTGCAGGAAAGCAAGCCGGATTTCAAGGAAATCGTTCAAGCCTGTTTTTCAGAGTTATGTACCTTGTCGGACAGCTCAAAGAAGAAGATAAACCCACTTACCTTTTCATTGAGAACGTTAAAAATCTGCTTAGTGTTAATGGAGGATGGGATTTCGCCAGACTGCTCATTGAAATGGATAGGGCAGGGTATGATGCAGAATGGCAAGTGCTCAACTCCAAAGATTTTGGAGTGCCACAAAACCGGGAAAGATGTTTTATTATCGGACATCTTAGAAGCAGAAGTACCGCAAAAATATTTCCTGTCGAAAGAGCAGACAGAGAAAATAGTATTCAAATAATTGGACACAGGAACGGATATAAAAGAAATACGCAGGTATTCGTACAAGATGGAATTACAGAAGCATTAAGCACCTGTCAAGGCGAAGAAAGGGGACACCACACTGCCTTACCATGTTTCATAGATTTATGTTACCAGGGATCGCAAATGACGGACACTGCAAGATGCTTAAAAGCAAGATACTACAAAGGCGTAGCGAACCACGCCGGACAGGATAGTGGAATTGCAATAAAAGTCATAGGAGAAGTTAATTCGTCACAAGATGGGAAAGTGCTTGGAATTGATGGAATCGCAAAATGCCATTCGGCAGGACATAACAACAATCCGAAGATAGCACTTCCGGTTCTGACACCGGATCGAGTAGAAAAGCGTCAGAATGGGAGAAGATTCAAAGACAATGGCGAGCCAATGTTTACACTTACAAGAGCAGATATACATGGCGTAGCGATTGAACCTACTGGATTTAATTGTATGCCAGATGGAACATGCAGAACATTGAAAAATCAATACCAGAAAAACAGTGGAGTAAATTTCGCTTGCCAAACAGACAGAGGTGCTACGGCTGTTGCTGTTAAGTTCAAAAACATTACAGCAAGCACAATCAGGAAAGTTGCTCCTAGAAATAAAGTTTCGATACTTAGAGGACAATCGCAAGAAAATAATTTAGATATTTGCGTAAAGGTAGCAGAAGCAACAAAACAAGGATATTCAGAGTGCAGAGTTGGTGTCGATGCTGTGAATTTATCAGTTCGAGGTAGTAAGACAAGAAGAGGAAGAGTTGGGAAAGAGATTGCAAACACACTAGACACAAGCTGCAATCAAGGGATATTTGTTCAAGTGTCGGAAGAATTGGTTGTATATGCAGTCTGGTATGAAAAATATCAGTGTTACATAGCAATCCGGAAGCTGACACCGAAAGAATGCTTTAGGCTGCAAGGTTGGTCTGATGATTATTTTGATAAAGCACAGTTCGTAAATTCTGACAGCCAGTTATACAAGCAGGCAGGAAACGGCGTAACAGTGACAGTTATAGAAACTATAGCAAGAAAAATGAACGTAAATCTAAATTGATAGCGTGTCAGTTGCTTACATGGGGAAAGTGAGGGTAGAAATGAAAAAAAATAATTACACTTCATTCTTCAAAACGAAACCAAAGAAAGTAGAGAGATACATTCGTTGTAGGAAATGTGGTGGAAACATGGAATGGAGTAGGGACTTTCCACCACGAATCAAATGCACGAAGTGCGGATATACTGTATATCCAAGACCTTATGAGCCAGATTGCATCAAACTTCCTGAGACATGGGAAGAATACTTTAAATTTTGCACAGAGAAGTGAGGAGGACACAAAATGTTAATCAGAAGTCAGGATAAGAAAGGAGGAATAAAATATGAGTAAGTTTGTAGACTTAACAGGAAAGCGTTTTGGAAGGTTAACAGTAATAAAGCGAAAAAAGACGGACGATACCAATAGAACATATTGGATATGCCAATGTGATTGCGGAAACATAAAAACCGTAGATGC
>OGMN01001940.1_pt1 | contig 13316 bp, 9 predicted proteins | sample 1573211 | NCBI WGS metagenome assembly OGMN01 (sample SAMEA2581876, study PRJEB24529) | metagenome | biome: Human gut stool | place: China | collected 2011
ACCGATATGTCAAGCACTTTGAAACATTTTGCCACGATCGTTTCTTGAAACCACGTGGTGCCAGCGGGTTAATGCTAAATATCACAGAAGAATTTTTGATTTTTATAACAAAATTGGCTATTCAGGATGAAGAGAAATTGAGTTTAAATGAAGTGTTTCGCCAGTTTGAGTTAAGAGGAATCTTTCTAGACCAGCCATCAAAAGAAGAAGTTGTTCGGTTTTATACTAAGCTAAATCTAATAGAAAAGAAAAGCGATAGTGGGGATGCACAATATGTACGAAGAATTCTTTAATTACATAGCAACACGCATTATCGGCTATTTTGAGCAGGAATGTGATAATTTACATGATGGCGACCGATTTTGCTTCAAGTTAGACAATGGGGATTTGGTTGAGCAAGTAAATGCTGCATTGTATGATATTACACGCAAAAAAGATATTCAGGGTACATTCTCTTATCAAGAAAAATATCATACATTTACTGTAAAGCTTGCAAATAAAGAGATCATTATTGCTGCGCAGGTTAATGGAATGACTGATGATTTTTTAGCTACGCTGCGAAATATTCCGTTGTCTATTAACAAAAATCCCATTTTGATGATTACTTGTGCACCTATAGATACAATTTCCAGTGCCACTCGTGACCTTTCAGCAAAAGGAATGCCTTTCTGTGCGGATGAACTGCTCAAGACTATCGAACAGAGTATAGAGGAGTCTCAACTGTCTGCAGCAGACCATGTGTTGTGAATTAAAGCGCAAAAAATCTGACCGTTTTGCAGATCGAAAATCGTTGTTCGAATATAAGAGTCTGTTAACATCTGTGTGTACCGGAAAAGTAAGCAAAGAGAGTTGGATCGATTTTCGTCTGCTTCCGGATGCAGAAGGACTGGCGTTGAAATCTGATTCCAAAAAGCAGGAACAACAGATTGATGAAAATCACCACGATTTTGAAATGATCGATAAGATTTTCAAATTTGGAAATTTGCGTGATGGACTTGATGGTAGTTTTGACAATAGTTTTATCAGCGAATTGGAAAATAAAAAGCGCCAAGGAATCAACTGGTTTGAGGGTATTACCTACGCAGATGTAATGCGTTCGAAGGCTAAAAAGGAAAAAAAGCAGAATACGCCTCTTACTATCGATAATGATGACATCGTTGCTTATTGTGGTAGCCGGATAGAGTATGAATTTCAGCAGGATCAGAAACTTTTTATTCGAGATGGCGGTACTACGAAAGCTAAGCAACGCGAGAAGCATATCCTGATTTATAATCCTGAAAAAAAGGAAACAGTCACGATTACTGCCCCCTTTAATATAGCCGTCCGTAAGGATTTAATTGTTGTAAAGGATCCCACTGTAGCAACAAGTTTGAGTGAGCCCAAAGAATTTCGGTTACAGATCCAAACAGATGGCTGTGTATTTGCTAATGTAGATATATGTGACCCAAGTAACAAAGCAGCGGTATTTCATCTCAAAATCTGCATTTTAGATATCAATCCTTCTTACCTAGAAAATCTTCAGACATGCTATAAAATCGAAGGAAGTGGGAAAAAAAGGCGCATTATTGCAGAGGGCATTAAAGAATGCTTAGTAATCAATCCGGGCGCACAAAAGCAAACAAGTGAAGTTGTAGCAGATCAGGGAATTTATTCGTGTAATTTTGATACTGCATTGACATTAGTCTTGGATGAAAACAGTATTTCTCCGGATAATGGCAAGGTTTTTTTCATTCTTTCCTGCGGATCTATGCAGCTCCCTTTGGGTATTTCTGATGATACAGTGAAACCTTCCAAATTGACAGGCATAAAAGCGTTCAAGCAAAAGAATGAGCGGAAACGAGGATTTGAATACAGAAACGAGAAAATCATTATGGGTACCACCCCCTATTACGCAGTTGGTGGTTTTGAAGAAAATCTAAAATGTGAATCCTTTATTGTCGAAAAACAATCGCTATATGTTATTAAAAACCTCAATGGTCAATACGATTCACAGGAAATTGAAATTCCTGAGGACATAAGGGATGCATATATAAATTTCCTTTCTATTTTTAAAGACCGCAGACAACTACCTAGTCTAGCTTATTATGATGAAGATTTGTGTGAAGCCGCCGAAGGTTATGTTAAAACTTATCAGGAATTTTTGAGCAATGTCAAAGAAGGAGACATTCTAAGTCCAGAGCATAATAATATCCTTAAATTAGGAATAGTGTACGATCCATTTCGAAACACTATTGCATTTTCGCCTGTTCATCCTCTCAATGTTATGTATCAGCTTCAGGTCCACCAGGAACTGGGGCTTGGTAGTGTGCGTGATGATATTATAAACCGACTAACATCTGCGAATCTTCTTCCTTACATCAAGGGAGATCAGCAGATGATTTACGAAATTGTAGAGCAGGATGAGTCCCCGGAGTGGAGATATTATGCCGCTATTGACGGGGACCGCTATAATGAGATTCGGGATTTTGTGCCCAAGTTAGTTGCGGAAAAAATCGAGGAATACTATGCTCATTTTAGGTTCCTGTTCAAAGATATCGGTGATCACCGTATGATTCTGAGCCTACATAATTTGGGCGATTGCAAAGAAATCTTTTTAGGTATCATTCGGTATTTCAAGAGACAAATTGCTGATAACTGCATATCGGACGAAATTCTGAATTTTGAAATTAATATTTACGGCGATAAAGATGCCATATCTCATCACAACGATTTTTCTGTTTTGTCAAGTTTGAAGCGTACAAAAGAATATCTCTGTGATATTGACGGAAAATATGAGTATAACTCCGACTTGTCAGCAATGCTTGTCAGTAAAATACAATACTATATTCGCCAGGAAACAGATGATACATACCGGTACTCTCATATCGCATTTTATGAAATGCTATCCAACGATAAATGTGGCGATAGCCAAATTTCCCGTCTAACAACTGGTACATCGTTGAATGGAATTATTTCCGGTGTGCCGTCGGTCTTAGATGAGGGATGGTATAAAACTGGATTTGGGACGAAACATGCTCCAAAGTCGCCGCTAAACGATTTTGCTGCACTGCTAAATTCAATTTACCGTGTTGCCTATTCAAGTAGCACCTATACTCCTGATCATTGTATCACAACAGAAGTACATAAAAAATCCAGCATTCAACTTAACAAAGTTTATTCTGCTGCCAATTGGGTGGTATTTGTTGATCCTAAGGTAGATCTTAGCTTTTTCTACCAGAATGAGCAATCGAAGGATTTACTGATTATCCATTATGGCGACCAGAATTCTTCTGCTAGTGGCTATAATGCCATTACAGTAACACGTAAAGCTGAACAATATGAGCGCATTATCACCCAAGAATTGGCAAAGAAAAATGTCCGGGCTGATTCAGTCGCAGCCAAACGCATTATTGATTTCTTCAATGCGATTAATGGCCGTTGGCTACTTCGCTTGATCTCTTCTAAGAGAGCACTTGACAGTACATTCAGCAGGGAGAAAATGAGCATCATTTCTGCTGTTAAATTCGCAATGGCATACTATACCCATAATAATATTGTTTGGGTACCTGTGTCCCTTGAAGAGTTACTCAGGGTGTCTGGAAACACGGGACTTTCTCAAAACAACGGATTGCTTTCGGCTATAAATCTATCTTTTGATCATGGTGCTACCTGTGACGATTTGCTGTTGATCGGTATTGAGAAATCAGATGAAGGAATTTATGTTCATCTTCATCCGGTTGAGGTTAAAATTGGACTAAACGATGCAGCAGTTATTGAAAAAGCCAAGGATCAGATAATTAATACCCATAAGGGGCTACTTCATGCGCTGTGGCCTGATGAAGAAGAACGCAATACAATTGAACGGAAAGTCGTTAGAAATTTTATTATGCAACTTGCAATTCTAAGTTGCGAAAAGATGAAGCTGTATAATATTTATCCAGAGGAAACATGGCAGCTTGTCCTAGATGAATGCCGTGAAGATCTGTTAAATGAAAACTATGAGATTTCTGAGGCGGTAAACAAATACATCGGTATTGGAACCATCATCTCCTTTAAGCAGAGTGAGAGCCTTATTTCTGGAGAAATTGATTCTGAAAATAACATTGCGATACTTCAACTGCCTGAGCGTGAGGGCTACGAGTACTTAGTAAAAACTGTTGCTGAAGTTGCTCATGATGTAGAATTGTCTAAATTCCTTCCTCCAAAACTTTCAAAGTTTTATACAGCTGATCATACCGAAACTACAAAAGAATACGAACAGCAAAAAGAAGTTCATAAAGAAGCCCTGAGAGAGATTCAGGCGGAAGGTCAGGTAGACAAAACAGAGCCTCAAAATAAAGAAACTGATATATTAGTTGAACATTTAGAAAACTCAACATTGGTTACGCCAGAGCCTCCCAGTGAGAAAGAGGAAACTGATCGTGAAATCAGTGTTCTGTTTGGACAAGATCAAAATACTGGTATGCCCTTGTTTTGGCATCCTGGAAATACAGATGAAGTATTTCATACGAATACAGGTATTATCGGAACAATGGGCACCGGAAAAACCCAGTTTACCCAATCACTAGTCACTCAGCTGTATAAAGAGCGAGTAAATAACGTAGAAAGCCCTGACATTGGTATTTTAATTTTTGATTATAAGGGCGATTACAACGAGAGCAAAGAAAACTTTGTGAAGGCAACAGATGCAAAGGTCTTAAAACCATACCACCTTCCCTACAATCCTCTTGCTCTTACTCAGCCCCGTGTGTTTAAGCATCTCTTGCCTATTCACGTAGCGAACACATTTAACGATACGCTTTCTCGTGTCTATCACTTAGGCCCAAAGCAAAGCAGTATTTTACTGAATTGTATCAAGAGCGCATATGCGGCCAGAGGTATTCTTCCCAATGATCCCAAAACTTGGACTTTGCCTGCTCCCACATTCCAGAATGTTTATTCCCTTTATATGGGGGATGACGATATTAAGAAGGGAGATTCGTTGGAGGCTGCGCTTCGTACGCTAGCAGATTTTGAGATATTCGAGCCTGATAGTAGCAATACAAAATCACTTTTTGACCTTCTAAACGGCGTTGTCGTGATTGATATCTCGGATTGCAACCCCGATTTACAAAATTTGATTATTGCCATAACATTAGATCTGTTCTATGCACAGATGCAGGCCAGAGGATCTAGTAAACTCTCAGGCAAGTATAGACAGCTCACAAAAATGATTTTGGTGGACGAAGCAGATAATTTCCTACATGAGGGATTTCCTTCCTTAAAAAAGATTCTAAAAGAGGGCCGTGAGTTCGGTGTGGGAACTATTTTGTCTACACAATTCCTGAAACACTTTGGCAATGGAGACGACGATTTCTCCAAATATATTTTGACCTGGGTCGTTCATAATGTTGCAGACCTAAAAAACACAGACATCCGTTTTGTGTTTAACACAGAAGCTAATAGTTCCGAAGAGAAAAAAATATTCAGTGATGTGAAGAATTTACAGAAACATTATAGCATTGTTAAAATGGGCAATTGCCCGAGACCTATTTACATTAAAGATAAAGCATTCTGGGAATTGTTTCTCGAATTACAGTCCCAGAATGATCAGCAAGGATGAGCAAGATGAACCAAGAATCACAAAAGCAGTTCAAAGCGATCATTGAACAAATGGCTCTCGTCTATAAGCATGATTCTCGCCCATGGATGATTGGTTATAGTGGAGGTAAAGATTCGACCCTCCTTTGTCAATTGACCTTTGAAATGCTTGAATCTCTGGCTCCGGAGGAGCGTAAAAAGAAAATATATATTGTAACATCGGATACTATGGTTGAAAACCCCGTTGTAAGGCAATATATGCATAACATGAGTACTGCAATCAACGCTGCAAGTGCTAAAAAGCAACTGAATGTAGAGTCTCACATTATTTATCCGGAAGTAAAAAATAGATTCTGGAGCTTAGTAATTGGTTTGGGTTATCCAACACCAGAAGCCCCTGGATTTCGGTGGTGTACGGATCGACTGAAGATCCTTCCTTCTAACGCTTTTACTTACAATGTGATCCGGAAAGACGGAGAAATCGTAATTTTGTTAGGAGTTCGGAAAGCCGAAAGTTCAACCCGCTCAAAAAGCATCACTTCAAGAGAAATCGAAGGAAAAATCCTGACCCCTCATGACTCTATTCCTAAAGCATATATATATAGTCCTTTGTCTGAAATTGAAAATAAGGATGTATGGGAATACCTTCTGAAAGACGATGGACAAAGTGCTTGGGGAACAGACAATCGATATCTCTTCTCCCTCTATCAGGGCGAGGAAATGGGAGAAGAGCAAAGCGTAGTCGGTGAGGTAAACAAAGATAAAATTGCAATCACCGGCAATTCTAGATTTGGTTGCTGGTGCTGTACTATGGTCAAGGAAGATAAATCACTGAAGAATTTCATCGATCACGGGTCTATAGAACTGATTCCCCTGCGTGAGTACCGTAACTGGCTTGTTGAATTGAGAAAGACCCCTGAAGCACGAGATTACCGGCGGAGAAACGGCGCGGTATATCTTATGAAAAATGGCGAACTTGGTCGCGGTCCGTTTACCTTGGAAACCCGTAAAGAAATGCTTCGGCGACTTCTTCAACTGCAGAAAAATTCCGGGTTTGAATTGATTTCTCAAGAAGAACTCAAGTTTATCGACAAGGTATGGGAGCAGGAAGGTGATTTGACTTGCAGAGCAGTTGTCGATATTTACTTTGAAGTTATGGGGGTAAGGCTACCGTGGGATCAGTATAAAAAGGCCAAATATGACCATGAAACTTTGAGTACAATCCATGATCTATGTGAAAAACATGATGTTCCCTTTGACCTGATGTCTCGACTAATGTCTGTAGTAGATAACAGCAAGTTGTACACTCGTTCAAGCGAAACCGCTAAGGAAGTAAAAAAGGTTCTGAATCAAGGATGGCTTCATTTCGACCGAATAAGAGAGGAATTAGGAAATGATATTACAGAAGATTGAACTGAATAATTTCGGCTCTTATAAGGATTACAATGTATTTAATTTAGACACCTCTGATCCGAGCAAGAAAATTATAATTATTGGCGGCAAGAACGGAGCAGGTAAAACAACTTTATTTGTGGCTGTTGAACTTGCATTGTATGGCCATTACTGCCTTGGATATAAAAATTCTGGAAAACGGTACATCCAAAAAATTATGACCTATATCAATGATCGTGCCAAGATTGATGAGGATGAAAATGCATATGTTGCTATCGAGTTCTCTGACAGCACAAACGGAGATCTGGATCAGTACCGCATTACCCGTTCCTGGTCTTGGAAAAAGGGCGAGGTAAAAGAGAATTTCCAAGTTGTAAAGAACGGCCGTAACTTAGTCAATCAGGAACTGGTTGATTTCCAGACTTTCCTGCTTCACTTGATTCCACCAGCACTTCTCAAATTGTGCTTTTTTGATGGTGAACGAATTGCAGAATATCTTTTGGATGACCAGAGAAACAATGTGCGCGATGCTCTCATGGTATTAAGTGGAAATGACACCTTTGACATTATGTACTCCAATGTTAAAAAGGTTTTAACTTCCAGCAGTTCTGAGGAGGACGATATAACCAGAGAGTATCTCCAGAGCAAGTCTGCACTAAAAAGGCTAAGACAAACGAGAGATCGTCTGTCGAATGAAATTGCAGAACTTCAAACCCAGCAAGACGAGAAAAAAGCCGATATCGAACGGCTAAAAAAGGAATATTCAGACCAAGGCGGTATTTCTCTGGATGAATGGAAAGCATTAAATACAGAACTCAAGGAAGAAGAAGAGCGTAGAGAGCGCATCAACTGGGAGCGGAAAGCCACAGCAGCAGAAGTACTGCCATTTATCGTCGTCGGGCATCTTCTGGATCAGGTGCGCCCTCAAATTGCCAAGGAGCATGAATTTAAAACATGGAAAGCAATTTCAGAATCTATTCGCACAGATAGTTTTAGAGATGTCGTTGTTTCCTCTGTCAGTAAAGCTGGTGCTCCTGATGCGGATCGGTTGGGGTCCATTGTATACAATGATATTGTTAAGTTTTTACTTCCCCAAAATGGATGGAGAAACTTTGTGCCACTTTTTGGACTTTCAGACGATGATGAGATGAGAGTGCAGGCTGTTCTAAATCGCGTGTCGCAATTCGAAGTTAAAAAAATTGCTGGATATCGGAAACGCTTAGACAAATCGTTAAAAAAATCTCAGGAGATTAGAGAAAAACTTCAAAATAGTTCTGTTGAGAATTATCAGGAACATGCTAGTGCTGTATCAAAAATTACAAAGGACATTTATGATCTTTCCCTGCGTTCTCAGAGCAAACAATCAGAGTTAACAGCTTGTGAGGCAGATATTATTGCAGCAGAAAAAGAACTGGAGGCAGCATATAAAAAGCTGGAAATGGATATTAAGCGTCGCTCTGTATCGGCCGTTTCCGGTAAGGTATTGCTTCTATTGGAGGATCTGCAAGACATAATATTCGATAGACTAATTCGGGAGGTTCGTGTAGATACCCTGACTGAATTTAATCGTCTGATTCGCAAAAGAAAGTTTATTGATGATATTCAGATTGATTCAGATTTTCGAGTTCATTTGTTGCGCAGGCAGATCGTAGAAAAAAAGGATCTGATCAAAATCTGCCGTAGATCTGGTGTGGCAGGTGTTCAAAGAAGCCTTCGACAATATGCATTTTCTCAGTTAAGCGAGATGATTGGAAATCCTGAAGAAAAGAATTTCAGCAATGAATTGGAATTCTGCCATCTCAACGAATTTGAACTTATGATGGAAATTGACAAAGATACTTTGTCTAAGGGTGAAACCCAGGTATTTGTCATGTCACTTTATTGGGCGATGATGCAGCAGTGCAAATGTGAACTTCCCTTTATTATTGATACTCCATTTGCCCGTATTGATACAGATCATAGAGCCAATATAGTGGAGCAGTTTTTCAAGCGTCTTCCTGGCCAGCTTTTTGTTCTGTCCACTAATGAAGAAATCAGTTCAAAGCACATGTTGTCGTTGCATGATCAGACCTCCAATATGTTCTTGTTGGAGTATGGTGATGATAAATGTACACATGTCCTAGAGAATCAATACTTTGAGGCGTAATTATGGCATTTAAACTGAAAACATCAAAAAAAACCGAGGAAATTCTGACTCAAATTGAGAGTAGTACCAATATTCCATATGCTACGCTTATCAAACTTTCCCTTGCACTGTCGTTACGCAAGGGCCCTTTACAGGAAGAAGATTTCAAAACAAACAATTTAGGCCGAGAGTTAAATCGACAGACGATTACCGGTGATGCAGATGCACTATATAAGTGTCTATTTGAAGTGTGTGCCAATCACCATATGTCTGATGAAGAATACTTCCCCGGTTCTGTAAAAGCACATTTGGATCGTGGTTCAGTTCTTCTACAGAATGAGTTGCGGTACAGTGGCAATGATTTTCTTCAACATCTTTCTGAGTTAGACAAGAGTATTTAATTGGAGCGCGCTGTAATCCCATGAAAGTTCTTTCTATTGCGATGTATAAAGCCGGAAGTGAAGTCCCTAGTGTAGTGGATCACTTTTTCTCAAGACTATGGGGACATATGTGTAGCCGCTGCCAAAGAGGTATTAATAGATTTTAAAAGTCATCTCGAAATTGCGCAATAACTGCAATAATATGAATGAAAGTTTACGGCACTGCCGTGGCCCGGTGAGACAACATTAGCTTTGCTTACCCCAGGATGCGACAGCTTGGCAATCGAGGCAAGCAGGGCCCAGCTTTTCTTTTCTAAATTATCTATCCTAACCTGACAGCGGTTGTATTGACATCAACAAAAAACTAAATTAACTGGTGGTGGGTCTCATGACCGAAGTAGTTGCAGCCTTGATTTGGGATCAAGACAACTTTATGATTTGCCAGCGTCCAGAGCATAAGGCAAGAGGGCTCCTTTGGGAGTTTGTTGGCGGCAAGGTAGAGCCTGGTGAAACAAAGGAACAGGCCCTCATACGAGAGTGTCAGGAGGAACTAGCTGTCACATTGGATGTAGGGGACGTATTTATGGATGTCATCCACGAATATCCGGATCTGACTGTCCACCTAACTCTGTTCAATGCGTCGATTCAATCAGGCATTCCTCAAAAGCTAGAGCACAATGATATCCGGTGGATTACTGTGGATGAAATCGATCAATATGATTTTTGCCCAGCAGATGAGGAAATCCTAACGAAGCTGAAAACTATTGAGTAAATGGAAGACCCCTTGACTATTGTTGGAAAACACATACATACAGAGAAAGGAAGGGCGTGGGATGAAAGCCATCTGCTTCGGTGATTCTAACACCTACGGATATGATCCCCGAGGTTATTTCGGCGGGCGCTATGATGCGGACAGCCGATGGGTGGATATCCTGGCTGTGGAAACCGGCTGGACAGTCTATAACATGGGTCAGAATGGCCGGGAGATTCCGTCTGCAGCTCCCGCCTTCCCTGCTAACACAGATCTGCTGATCATCATGCTGGGGACCAATGATCTGCTCCAGGGGTGCAGTCCTGGGCAGGCCGCTGAGGGATTGGAGCGGTTCCTCTCAGGCATCCCTCTGGACCGAAGTAAGATCCTGCTGATCGCGCCGCCACCAGTTACTCTGGGAGTATGGGTACCCAGTGTGAAGCTCATTGATGACTCCCGCACCTTTACCCGGCTCTGTCAGACCCTTGCGAAACGAATGGGTATTCGTTTTGCCGACGCCGGAAACTGGGACATCTCCTTGGCCTATGACGGCGTACACTTCACGGAGCAGGGCCACAAAGCCTTTGCCGCCGGACTTCTGGAGGAACTGAAATGAAACGAATGATCCCTTTGCTGCTGGCCCTTTTACTGCTGAACGGATGCGGTGGAAATGACGCAGATGGCTCCTACCAGCAGATCACACAGGAAGAAGCCAAAGAGATGATGGATACCCAGGAGGTTATCATTCTAGATGTGCGGGAGCAGGACGAGTATGACAGCGGCCACATTCCAGGTGCCGTTCTTCTGCCGGTAGGTTCGATTGACGAAGATACTGCCGCCGAGGTGATCCCGGAAACAGACTCCACGGTTCTGGTCTACTGCCGCAGTGGGAACCGCAGCAAGACTGCATCCTCTACTCTGGCTGACTTAGGCTACACCAACATCTACGAATTCGGCGGCATTAATTCCTGGCCCTATGAGACAGAGCCATAAGGGAGAGCGGCATAAAATCTATATCACCTATACAAAGAATACGGGATCGGCTTTAAAAAAGCCGATCCCGTATTCTTTTCTTGTCAGCGGTTTAGGAGTTCTTCAACCACTTCTCATATTCCTCCAGAGTGATATCTCCGGAATCGCATTTCTTTTTCATTTCTCTGGCCTGCTCACTCCAGGCGTAGAAATCCTTGTCAGAGATACGTCTAGCCTTGATCCGGGCAAAGCGTTTCTTATACTCCTTGCGGTATGCCTTGAATACTAGATCGTCAGACTGTTTCTTTGTCCACTGCTGGAAGGCTCCGGTCTCACGGCAGGTCTGCTGTCCTTCAGCCACTGGGCGCTCACAGTACTCTGCGCTGACCCGTCCTGTCTGGGGGAAGTAGCGTCCGCAGTTCTTGCAGCGCCGCACTGTAACGCCTTTCTCCACACAACTACGCAGAGAGTAGTCGATCATGTCCAGAATGCTGGCGGAGTACAAAACCGGTGAACACCGGCCCGGCTCCACGGGCTCAAAGCTGAGCGGAATGGGGCGGAAGCGAAACAGCTCCGGATCCTTCGGACTATCGTAAAGATAGTTCATAGCTGCCTGCTGCTGGGGATCACGCCCTGCGCTGTCCACATCCAGAACTAAATCAAAGAATCGCTGCACCTGCTGCTGGTACAAGATAAGCTGTTCCGGAAGATGCCGTAGTTCCTCCAACATCTGCTGATCCTCTGCGCTGCCCCGATCGCCGTAAATCCCCATCCTGGAGAAACGGTCATACCAACGCACATACAGAAGTTCCAGATAGATATGTCGACTTTTCAGCTGGCCCAGTTCCACCATGGCGTCTGTGCCAGCCTGTCGGTCGTCTTCTGTGATCAGCCGACACCAGCAATTTTCAATCCGATGGAGAGCGGGTGTCAGTTCCCCACAGTCCATCTCCAGAAAGGTAAGCAGGCTCTCCAGGAATGGAAGTTCCCGGCAAACGGACGGTGCTCCCTGTGTCCCAGAGGCGTCATACTGAAAAAACTCCCGCTTTTCGGAGAAATACATTTTTGCGTACCACATAGTCGGCTCCTCAAAATAGACTAATGCTAAATATAAGTTTAGATAGTCTTGACAAATATATTTTGGTATGTTACGATACTCCCACAGCGATAACTGTCTAATCTGAGTTACCATTAGTCTAACGCCGAGGAGACAATTTGTCAATGGAAAGTTTCATCGTCCTCCTGGTACTGCACCTTGAAAACAAAATACCCATCACCAGAGATGATACTCATCGGAGAAGTATTGCCATGACGCTGTCATCGGAGAAACAGCCGAGCGTACCAAGGTGAACGCAAACGTCGTGCGTGTCAAACAAGGCCACAGGGCAGGAACAGGTATGGTGATGGCCAGACACAAGCAAAAGACAGTCATCGTAAAAAAAGACCGCTGAACTGCTGCAACAGTTCAACGGCCTGCTGCGTTTCGGAAAACACAGCCCAATCTGTGTTCAGTTTATCAGAGAGACCTCCGAAACGCAAGAACAATTTTTCTCTGTACTTGAAAATGATCGGAGGTATTGAAATGAAAATGTCAGTCTGTAAAAGCTACGACGACCTGCCGCTGTTTCTCAACGCAAATCTGGTGGCGCAGGTGCTGGGTGTGTCCATCTCTACCGCCTACGAGGTGATGCACGAACCCAACTTTCCGACACTTCGTGTGGGCAGCCGCATGGTGGTGCCGAAAGAAAAGTTCATTCAGTGGGCGGAGGAACAGTCTGGAGGTGCGAAATGAGAAAGCAGAGCTGGACCAAGCGGGATCCCATCAAAAACTATTTCCCGCTACCTAACGAGATCTATGATCTGAAGTTGTCCCGCGGTGCCATTGCCGTCTACAGTTATCTGCTTCGACGGGAGGACCGCAAGACGTATCAGTGTCTGCTCAGTTATCGGGAGATCGGAGAAAGTGTTGGGATGTGCGTGACAACAGTGCGAAAATATGTTGCGGAGTTGGAAGAGCGGTCACTCATCCGCACGGAGCGCACCACTGTCACCAACAAGGATGGCCGCAAGCAAAATGGCCGTCTGCGTTACTACATCTTACCGATTCAGATGTCCATTAATCAGTACTATGAGCGTC
>OGMN01001941.1_pt1 | contig 13307 bp, 17 predicted proteins | sample 1573211 | NCBI WGS metagenome assembly OGMN01 (sample SAMEA2581876, study PRJEB24529) | metagenome | biome: Human gut stool | place: China | collected 2011
ACCATAGACGGCGTGGCGGATGGCCAGATGTGCCGGGAGATTCAGTGGAAGTGCCAGTATGAGGACGCTCTGATCCAGCCGCTCAGAGGGGTGCTGGACATTAATATGGGAGAGTGTGCATCTGGAATGTGTTAATATAAAATGATGCCATATAAAAAAGATAGTTGACATTATATCGTAAAATGACAGCTATCTTTTTTATATAAGGGTTTTGGTTAAGATTTTCGTTCTACAAACCACCGGCCTATATAAGCTCCCGTTAAATTTGTACTGCGTTCAAAAAAGAGATGGCTTTGCTTTCCGTTTACCAAAATTGTATAACAGTCGCCCTGACCTCCAGCTTTCCTTGCGACAGAGGGTTTCACATTCAAAATGCGGTCAATTGTATAAGGCGTTCCGTCTTCCCAGGTAAGTTCTTCTGGAAGCATTTTTCCGTCTGGAAGGAAGGCTGCTCTTACGTTTACATAAACCTTGCAGTCTGTCTGAACACCGCTCATATAGTTCTACCTCCTTAAAAAGTTTTTTAACTTCTTCCAGTTCTTCCTCAAGTGTAGATGCATCTGAATGGAAAATGAGATGTGCTTCATCCTTTGTCCATCCGCATAGCAGATAATCACCGGTATGTGTTAGCTCAGAGGTATAGTAAAAATATTGCTGCTTATCTAATTGACAGCAGAAATAGGCACACCGGGTAAGAGGGGAGAGGACAGGAGATGGAGTAATAAGCTGATAGATGATAGTTGTCCCATTGTTGCAAAGTTCTTTTCTAAGGGAAAAATCGTTTTCCGTATATGGACAAATATAATCAGACTCTTCCTGATACATGGCATGGAACAAGTCAAGGTATAGATCGGAGCCATTTTTTTCAAGATCCTGGCAAAATGATTTTGGGGAAAGATAGAAAAAATGGGGGTTCCATTTATGTTCTACATAGTATATATCGCGGATAGTATCTTCGTTCATCAGTAGTCCTCCTATTCAATTGTTTTCAGAAAATTCCCATGTGATACGATGGGAGACTCCAGTTTATAACCTTTACGTTTCATGACACGAAATTTAAAGTCCAGTAATTCTGCTGGTACATAAAGAGCTTTGGCTGCCTGAAAGAAAAACTGGTCTTCGTTTAATGCATTTAATACGCAGTCATCGGATAACAGCAGTTCGGCAGCAAAGAGATTTGCTTCATATTCCTGCCGATCTGTATCGTCAAATAGTGTAAATTCATGAAACGCAGCTGTTATGTTTGTATGAAGCACGGAGTGAGCAATTTCATGAGCCAGTATGACCCGTTGAATCACTTCCGGTAAATCGCTGTTGATTGTGATATGTTTGATTCTGCGGTGCTGAACATAAAATCCTTTGCAGCACCCTTTATATCTTCCCATCGGTTTTAATACCACGATAATTTTCATTGCCTGTGCCAGACGGAATGGATCCGATTCACCATATTTTTTCTGGATCCGTCTGACTTCTTCAGATATGGATTGAATAGTCAAAACAGCTCCCTCCTTTCGGACTATATTACGGGAGAAGATTATTGTGGATTTTTCTTTTTGCCAAAGGTTTTTCTGGCTGCTTTTTTACAGTCATAGTATGCTTCGGCAACTGCCTGAAAATAAGCATCTTTTGCTTCTTCGCTTAGAGTGCCTCCTGCAAAAAGAGCTGTGTTCTCAGCCAGCATTTTCTGTAGATCCAACGCCTCCCTGGTTCCGCTATTTTTTCTCATATCTTCTACATATTCCATGCGGTCTAAGCCGTAAGATGGATCCTCTATGTTATCGTTCTGCAGATACTCGGTTGATACCTCCAGTGCCTTTGCCAGTTTATAAAGCTGTGCCTGGTATGGTTTTCTTTCGCCTAATTCATAAGAAGTAATTGTCCGGATACCCATTCCGGCTTTTTCTGCTAATTGTTTCTGACTTAATCCAAGATTTCCGCGTTGTTCTTTAACTTTAGCACCAAAAGATTTCATGTCAGACCTCCATTCGTTTTAGTGTGCGTAAACTTGCTAACTGTGCTATTGACAAGTGTGCATGTAGTTGCTAATATTTGAATTAGCAAGAGTTAGCAAGTATCAGTGACTATATGCACATTATAATGGTAAGTGTGCAAGCTGTCAAGAATAGGTGTGCTAATACTTGCTAGAAAAAATTGGAAGAGGGTACAGAATATGAATCGGACAATCCTTCATAGCGATATGAACTGTTTTTATGCTTCTGTAGAAATGATGCTGAACCCAGAGCTACAGGGAAAAGCAGTAGCAGTGTGCGGGTCCACAGAAAACCGTCATGGAATTGTTCTTGCAAAATCAGAGAAAGCGAAACAAGCAGGAATAAAAACAGGGATGGTTAACTGGGAGGCAAAACGACTTTGTCCGGATTTGATTTTGGTTCCACCCCAGTATGAACAGTATTTAAAATATTCCAATATGGCAAGAGAGATTTATCAGGAATATACAGACCTGGTAGAGCCTTACGGAATGGACGAGTGCTTTCTAGATGTGACAGCAAGTCAGGTTCTTTATGGTTCTGGAAAAGAAATTGCAGACCAGATTCGCTGCAGGATGAAGAATGAACTGGGATTGACTGTTAGTATAGGAATTTCATTCAATAAAATATTTGCAAAACTGGGAAGTGATATGAAGAAGCCGGATGCCATAACTAGCATTGAAGAATCAGAATGGAAACAAAAGGTTTGGCCGCTTCGGGTATCGGAATTATTATTCTGTGGCCGCTCAACTACAAAGAAGCTGGAGCAAGTTGGGATTTATACGATAGGAGATCTGGCAGAAATGGATCATGATTATGTGAATCAGCTTCTTGGTAAAAATGGGCTGATGCTGTGGTCATATGCAAATGGTCTGGATGATAGTCCGGTAATGGAGAAGGACTTTGTGTCTCCGATGAAAAGTGTGGGGCATGGAATTACTTGTACAGCAGATCTTAAAACAGAAGAGGAGGTCTGGAAGGTTATTCTGGAATTATGCCAGGACATAGGACATCGATTAAGGATTCATGGATTGAAAGCACAGGGGGTTCAGATAGCGATTCGCAGTCAGGAACTATTTACAAGGCAGTATCAAGGTCAACTTTCCCTTCCGACGATAGTGCCTTTGGAAATTGCTAAACTGGCGAGGGAACTATTTCAGAGAAATTATGATTGGAAGGAACCTGTGCGTTCGGTAACTGTTCGTGCAATCAACTTGGTATCAGCAAAAGAACCGGAGCAAATCTGTTTGTTTTCGGATCCAATCCGGCTTGAGAAAGAAGAAAAATTATTTCTGGCGATTGAGGAAATTCGGCGGCGATTTGGAAAAAGGGCTATCTATCCAGCGGCCTTGATGAAGGATCTGAAGATGCCGGAATACCGAGATCATGGTTTGATTATGCCGGGAGTTATGAACCGGTAAGATAGGAGGGGCTTATGGGACGGAAAAACTCATTGGCAAAAAACAGTATTCAGATGCTGTGTGTGATGCAGCATCTGGATGAACAAAATTTATATGAAAGGTCAAAATTGTTATTATCTATTTATCGAAATGTATGCTGGACGGCCTGTGACCGTGCTGCAATGCTTCGTGAAGAAGCAGAATATTGTTATGGCAGAGAACTGGAGGAGGGGCTTCTATATCTGAATGATTTTGCTCCTACTGTAGAGAGGGAAAAGTTTGAAGAAACAGTAAAAAGCCTGTTCCAGACCAAGTGGCTTGTGGAACTGGTAGACTCGGCCATGGTTAAAATGCGTGATTTTCCATATTCACCACAGCTTTATTTTGACATTGTGTTTAAGTGTTATTTAAGCCGGTTCCGATATACAGAACCTGAATTACTGGAAACGCTTCGGATGGAAAGAAGCACATATTATGATAGAAAAAAGGAAGCAATTAAAATATTCGGTCTATCCCTTTGGGGGAGTGCTCTTCCTCAAATCAAACAGGCTTTGGAAGAACCGTTACTTTATGAATAGAGGAGAGGTGGTTTTATGAGCAACAAAAAGAAAATGGAAGTTTTGTATTTTGTTGAGCAATACATAAAAAGGTATGGATATCCGCCTACTGTGCGGGATATCGGAAAAGGTTTAGGGTATCGTTCCCCATCAACTGTGCATGGTTATCTTCGGCAATTGAAGGAAGAACATCTGATTGAAAGTGACGGAAGCAAACCGAGAACGCTTCATATCAATTAAATAGTCCGACTAAAGTCCGACAATAGTCCTACTGAAAGTCCGACTTCTCTCATGTTATAGTCAGTACACTGGATGGTCAGTGTGCTGAGCGAGAAGATCTCATACAGAAATGTATGGGGTCTTTTTTTATAGTGTTTTGTGCGCTGCATCCAATTTCAAATTTGTTAAGAGCCAGCGGGATCTTCCCGTTGGCTTCTTTTTTTCTAAGGAGCAGCGTATGGAGAAAAGCTTTTGCTTGAGGATTGCCAGAAACCTATGTCGTAGTCCGCCACTTGTCATTCGTTTTCACCACCCAACGAAAACTAAGGAGGACAGGAACATGGCAAAACCGTATAAGATACCGGATTTTAGAAAAATGTATCCGGAAGCCAGCGAGGAAGTAATCGCTGTATTGAGAACAAGTGAAAGAAAAATGCAGTATCAGGAATATGACTTAAAAAGAGCAAGAAATATCGTAGATCCTAAAACAGGAGAGAAAATGACCATTCCTAGCAGAGAGGATTCCTATGAACGCCTGCAGGAAATGGCTGTGCAATTTCCAGAAGAAAACAGAAGTGTGGAGGATCAGATTCTGAAAAAAATAGAGTGTGAACAGTTACATAAATTCCTTTTAGAACTCTCGAAAGAAGAACAGTGGTTGATTCAGGAACTCTATTTTGAGGAACGGACGGAACGGGAGGTAGCTTCGGTACTTGGATTGTCACAGAAGGCGATAAACAAACGGAGACAGAAGATTTTAGAGAAACTGAGAAAATTATTTTAATTATTTTTCTGTTTTTGGTTCTCAAACTTCTCTGCCAGCGTGGAAAGAAGTGAAGGGGACTGATTTCTCTTTCTGTTCTTTGGCAAAAACTGTGTGAAACAGTCATATCCGGCAATACAGATACCTTAGTTGTTCAGCCCAAAAGGAAAAGCACAAAGGAAAATCCGCCACGACCACCTGCAGATAGTCAGAGTGTCTGTCAATAAGATGACATCAAAGGTGCAGAGCGAAAAAAATTTGTCCTTAAAGCAGTTTTGGCAGACTGCCTGCAATGACCTGAACAGCCTATAATGATACTTCCGTCCAGTCACAGCCCCGCAAAACGGGAACACGCAATGAGGGCGGCTCGGAGAGACCCTCGGAGGGGAACAATCCCATGACAGCCTTAAGCCATGGCTGGTCAGTGTTGCCGCCCAAAGATATCGGTTGTAACAGGAATATCAGTATTTCCGATATCTGGTTCCGGGAAGTTGTGTCGAATAGGAACTTTTGAAAATGAAGAACAAGTGATTTTTAACAGAAACTATGGCGGCAGCTTTATATTTATCCAGCGGAAAAGGAAAGATAGATCAGTTGGATAAGGCTGCCGCTATCCTTGTGTTCTAAATCACAAAATGATAAGGAGGAAGATGTATATGCGTGTCAAAGAATTTATGGAATTATATTCTGACAGCAATTTTCATTTTATGACATCGAAAGGATATTTATTTCTGAATTCTGACCAGGTAAAATCCATACTTTTGGAAGGGCAGAAAGAAGCAGCCAAGAAGGAGCTGGGAAAGGGAATCCGAGCTGATGAACTTTTGGCAGGCGAGGTCATCAGCGTAAGCTGGAAAAAGGGCATTTGCCATATGACGGCAGAATTACATAGAGATAGAGACTTTTCACAACGAGTAGGACCATTCGTAGTCAAAAGTAGATGGAAGGAGGGGAAGTGTTACGATAAAAAAAGGAGATATATATTATGCAGACCTGATGCCGGTAATAGGCTCTGAACAGGGGGGAATCCGGCCGGTTTTGATTATTCAGAATGATGTTGGTAATTGTTACAGTCCAACCGTCATTGTGGCAGCAATTACAAGTCGGCCTAATAAGCACTGGATACCTACACATATCGAATTGGGAAATCATGTAAGAGGACTCCATAATGATTCTGTTATTTTATTGGAGCAGGTAAGAACGATTGACCGGATAAGATTAAGAGGGTATGTAGGAAGTCTGAGTGGAGCCATGATGCGTAAAGTAGATGAGGCAATTCTCGTGAGTTTTGGTGTAACAGTACAGAGAAGAACATAAAGGGTGTTTGGAAAAGGAGCAGGAGGCAGGAATGGGTCAGGGAAAACGTGCGTGGATCTATTGTGCGATTGATGCACCGGAAGATAGAAATGGTGCATTAAAAAGTCAGTTTAAACAGCTGATTGATTATGGAGAGCAGATGGGATTTGAACTGGTTGGAAGTTCCAGTGATGTGGGGACAACTCCGCTTTGGAATCGAAATGGATTTCGTCATTTTATAGAAGCGGTTCAGAGAGAACAGGTAGATGTTCTTTTGATTGTAAACCGTGGCAGGCTGTCCAGATCATCCATGCAGCTCGCAAGATTTCAGATCCTTCAGGAAAGCTATGATGTCGATGCATATTCGCCATTGGAAGGGAAAATTGAGTTTGGCAGTTGAAAAAATAGGAGAGAAGATTTTATGAGAGCAGAAGAAAAGAATATGGTAGAACGGATCATGGACACAGAAACGATGGGATATGCCTATGAGTATCCATATGGTGGGGGAGCCAGAAAAGAATATATGTTGGCACTGACCCCGGAGAACTTGGCAAATTTTATCGGTGCGAGAGGATATGATGCTAAAAAAATAGTGATTACCGATGTGTTGGATCGCCTGATTGTGAATACCTGTATGGGGATGCTGGATGTTTGTCCGGACCAGAAATTATGTGGGAGAATTATTGAGTATTTGGCGCCGATCCAGCTGGGAGAGAAGGAGGCTGGAGAGATTTTGGCGGTGGAACGCAATGTGGCAGATGAATATTTTGCTATGGAAGATGAAGAGGTTACGATGGCAGAATGTCAGATGTTATAGAGATTGTTGAGGAGGTAGAACGATCATGATTGGGATATTGATTGTTGCGGCAGTTGGAATTATTGGATTTTTGTTAACTGCAGGTATTGCATTTGGAATAGCAGGGAGTTATCAAATCGATTGACGTTGTTTATTGATAATGCTTCGTTTGAAAAGGAAAGATTGTTACATTGTGTGATAGCTATGAGAAGAGTAACACGGTATACTGTGTATAGCGTTAGAGGAAAGGAGTAAAGTAATATGGCAAGGTATATTGTGGATTCCCAGATAGATAATCACGAAAAATATTATTTCATTCGTGAACAGGAGAGCCAGGATATAGTATTACTGCCCTCCAAGTATCTAATGCATAAAAAAAGATCAAAATTGTCACCTAACACTATCAGAAGAAGTGCAGGAGCCATTTCATACTATCTGAATTATATAGATGAGACTGGCATTCAGTTAGATGATGTATGGGAGATGCCATATAATAAGCAGCAGGAACACTTTACAGACTATTTGATATGGTTACAGGCAGGATTGCATAGTGGAGATAGTTACAAAAAGAAACCATATAATGAGACCTGTAATGCGTATTTAAAAGAGGTGTTCCGATTTTATAGATTTTCTGGACAGCAGGATGAATCTACAAAGCAATTGAAAGTCCTCTCTGATATGAGAATTATTGTACATAATTCAGTGGGAGTAAAAAGAACATTATATCGGAATACATTTCATGGATATCTACAGGAAAAAGGACATATAGGGAAGACCATAGAGCAGGATAAGATCGTGATTTTATTAAAGGCATGTGCCAATTGTCGCGATCAAATCCTGCTTTTATTATTAGCAGAAACGGGATTTCGCATCGGGGAACTTTTGGGAGTCCGGTATGCGACAGACATTGATTATGAAAGACACTTACTGTATGTCAATTTTAGAGAAGATAATGAAAATGGAGCCAGGGCTAAGAATGCAGAATACAGAAAGGCAAAAATCAGCGATGCCACCTTTGAAATTCTGCAGTTTTATATAGAGGAATATAAAGACCTTATTTTCCAGCAGGAATACTTGATTATTAACATTTCGGGAGATTATGCAGGAAAACCGATGCAGGACTCAGGCGTCTATGCATTGATGGAACGGCTGCAGAAGAAGACTGGGATTAAAGTAACACCACATATGCTGCGGCATTATTTTGCAAATGCTCGCCGGAAGGCTGGATGGAAGCTGGAACTTATCAGTCAAGCGCTTGGGCATCGAAATATAGAAACAACAATGAGATATTTAAATATATCGGATCAGGAGTTGATGGATGTCAGTGATGAATTTTATAGAAAACATCAGTCCATTTATGAAATTGACAAATTACTTTAGGGAAGGAGGAGAAGTATGTGATTGCATTAAGATTATTGAATACGGAATCACAGGATAAAGCGGATTATCTTCACAACCAGTTGATAACAGATATAAATGTACCGAGTACATACTGGGAGTGTGCAGAGTCCTACCTAAAAGGTGTAGGGATATATGATGTTTTCCTTATAGAAGAACAGGATTTCCGTAATTATAAAATCTTTTTGCGTGAAACAGGGAATTTTACAAAGAAACAGGTATTTGAGCGAACTGGGTTCCTGCGAAATTTGAAGAAGACTCTCATCCAAGAAGAGTATAAAGAGTTGTTGGATGAAATTGAGCAGTGCAATACAGTGCAAGAACGCTTGAAAGGAAATGTCAGGAATTTCTTGATACGGCAGGGAATTCATCATGTAAAGGAAATTGATTATAGAATCAGAGAACTGTATGAAAGTGAGTTGCGCAGGACAAAAACTTCCTCTAAAGGTCTTGAATATTTGAAGACATTGGATCGGATCAAACAGTTTGATATCCGAAAAGAAATGGAAACCCTTTCTGGAAGAAATAAAGAGCGGCTCAAGTATGAAGGGCAAGTGATTTTTCTTCCCTATATACCGGATCAGGACATAGCATCAGATTTTGATTATATCCAAGATAAAAGCGAACTGGTATGGGATTTTAGTCAAAAGGTGCCAGAAACTTTAAAAAAACAAATTTTTCAGATTTTATGCTATGCCTTGAGAAATATAAAAGACAGCAAGGATCGCAGAGTGCGCTATCTACTTCCTTTAAGGTGGATGTATGAGTTTTGCGTAGAGGAAGGAATTGATGATATCGAGCGGCTTGAACTGGAGCAAATAAAGAAATTGGAAACAATTGTAGTCAGGAAAGTTGCAAATGTGAAGAATAGTATGCAGATTGTGGATAACAGCCGCAAAATACTATTTATGAGTGGAAAAGAAATTCACTGGCATGCAAATGTCTGGTATATGGAAAGATTTAATTTTGCACCAGAGCGTGTAAATCCAAGCAATCCTGTGCAGCGACTCAGTTTTTACGAAGTGACGAATGAGAGAAACAGAGAATTGCTGCAAGAGTATATGAAATATCAAGTAGGTATCGGTGATTTAGCACTTGGAAATATACGAAATCAATTGTGTTATATTAAAAAATTTCTAGTTTACTTTAACACATTGGAATCCATATGTGAAATTACGGAAGAACAGATAGCAGAGTATTTCAAACTTCTGCAGGAAGAGGAAATTAAAGCAGAAACAGTAAACAGACAGATATTTGATATTCACAGATTTTTTGTGTACTTAAATGCTAAAGGACATATCAAGAGAATAATTTTTGATCCGAATTATTACATCCAGAAAGTTTTTCCATATCACCATGATCGAAGTGTTCAGGAAGATGAGTATATGGAAATATTAAAAAGGCTGAAGTTTTTTCCAGAGGTACAAAGACTTATTTTTCTAAATTTATGGGCAACAGGACTACGGATCAGTGAGGTATGTACATTAAAAGGAGGTGCGTATTATTGGGATGGGGAAGATGCATGGATTAAGGTTTATCAAATTAAAATGAAAACGGAGAAAATGATACCAATTTCATTGGTGCTTTATCAAATTATGAAAATTTATATAAAAAAGCATCATATTAAACCTACCGATTTCCTGTTTAAATCAAAGGATGGCGGGGCATATAGGACTGGTACCTTTGTTAAGGGCTTCAAAGCAAATTGTAAGAAGTATGGAATACATATTTCGGGCGAAACATTCAAGACGCATGATTACAGGCATACATTGGCAAGTAGTTTCTATGATGAAGGAGTGTCCATTCAGACGATTCGGGATTATTTAGGGCATAACAATGAAAATATGACAAAGCAGTATATAGACTACATGCCTAAACGGATCGAACAGGCGAATAAGGAATATTTCAATCAGGCAGAAAATCTTCTTGCAACTGGAATTATTCCAAAGAAACGGGGTGAAAAAACTGGAAAATAAGATACATATCTATGAATTAGACTGCTATAAGAATGCGACTGAAGAACAAAAAAAGAGAATGAGGGTTCGGAAAGACCGTTACTTCGACTTGGAGGGACTTCCGTCAGAAGAAGTAAGAAAGCTCCTAGAAGATTTTGTTTGGGAAAGGGGAAAGAAACTTGCTCCAAGTAGTTTGGCATCTGAAATATTATATTTTAATAATATCCGGAATTTTCTTATAGAAAAGAATATTAAAATCCTGAGATATGAAGACGAGAATAAGATTATTTTGCAGCTAAAGAGTTGGATGATGGAAAAGGGATATGCCCTTACAAGTAAGAAGTATCGAAGCGTTTATGAAATTGTAGCAACAGAAACACCTGGCATAATAAAGCATATGAAGAAGATTCTGAGGTATTCTCAGAAAGATGGGGGGTGCTTAGAACAGGAGAGAGATGTGTGGGAATTGGACAAGTTTGAATTTCCTCTCCGCAGCAACCCGATAAAGAATGTAAAGACTATAAATTTTAAAGGAATTAGTCAAATAACAATCCGAAAAGAAGTTAAAACAGTAATTTTTATGCATTTGAAATATATGGCAATAGGAAGTATTATGGCTGAGATGGTAGCGACTAAAAGATTTTGTAGATATCTGGCATTAAGGTATCCTAAGATTATATCATTACTAGATTTGACACGGGATATTATGGAAAGCTATTTGATCTATCTTCAGACAGAGGCAAAGGAGAGGAAAAATTATCGCTCTGATTTATATGGTCTACGAAGGGTAATTGAAGATGTGGGAAATCATTATGATAGGCAGGATATTAAAAACCTATTTATAAGTACAGATTTTCCTAGCACGCCAAGATATCTATTTAAGTTTTACTCGGACGAGACCATAAAGAAGCTGAATGAAAACATTTTTCAGATGGATGAACAAATAGCGAGGGCGTTAATCCTTCATCAGCTGCTGGGAACACGAATTTCGGATACGCTTACACTAAAAACAGACTGTTTGAGTATAAGAGAAAATCGATATTTTATACGAATCGAGCAGGTAAAATCAATTACATTTGAAAAAGCAATTAGTGATGAAATAGCACAGCTTATTATAAAGTCAATTGATTATACCGAGGAACATTATGGAAAGACAAAATATATTTTTGTAAAAAAAGAGGATCCATTGAGACCATTTCAGTATAGCATGCTTCAACATCGAGTCATGCAGATGATTAGGAAAAATGATATTCGGGATGAGAATGGAGAGTTGCTGAATTTTGGAACACATACATTCCGACATTGTTATGGGAAAAAGCTGACAGAGATGCATATCGACGACTGGATGATCGCAAGGCTTTTGGGGCATAAAACATTACAAAGTGTACATCATTACCGAAAGATTGGGAACAAGATAATGGCGGATGAAACGAGGGCAGTCAGAGAGAAAATCGATATGATTTTAATGGATGTGGTAAAGGAGTGGGATGGATATGAAATATGATAAGATGATAGCCGTTAACAAAGCTGAGAGTGAGCAGAAAATAAAAAAGGCGATTCGGGCAATCGATGATATGGGTGCCAGAGGGCTGCCGATTTCTGTAACAGAATTGGTTCGTTGGACAGGTTTATCAAGAGGATTTTTTTATAAGAATGTGCAAGTCCGTCAGAAACTGGAGGAAGCTATTAAACAGCCACGGCGGATAGATGTACAGCAGCCATCTGAAGAAAGAAATGCTGCAGATTATAATTTTCAGGAATTGAAGAAGGATTTTAACAGCTGCCAGTCAGAGAATCAAAGGTTAAAGGCTGAAAATGAGCAGCTTCTCCAAAAGTGCAGTATACTTCAAAAAGAGGTGGACACATTGAAGAAACGGTTGGATCGAAAGGAAATTGCATTGTTAAAAAAACTATAAAGGTTGTGATTAAGGATGAAAGCAAATAAAATCATCGAAATGAGCCAGGAAAAAAGCAGGCAAAAAGTAAAACTAGCAATGGATGAAATTCAAAGAATGCGTAATGAGGGCGAAAGGATTACAGTTTCCGGATTATGCAAAAGAACAGGCTTATCTAACTCGTTTTTTTACAGAAATCCAAAAATCAAAGAAGAAGTACATAAAGCTGTTGATATTCAAAATCAAAGCTATAAAATGAACATAGACGAAGTGGAACTCCTTGATGAGTATAAGGAAAAATTGTTAGCTATGAGAATCGAGATTATAAAATTGAAAGCAGAAAATCAAAAGTTAGAATCAGAGTTAGATTTTTTGCGAAGACAACAGGAAGGTGTGAGTGATGTTAAATGAAGTATGATAAAATTGTAGGGCTCAAGAAACAGCAAGAAAAAGAGAATTTAGAAATTATTCAGAGAGAGATTGATGCGATGCTTCGAAGAAAGGAGCGGATATCAATTACTGCATTGGCAAAATATGCAGGGGTGGATAGGAGCTATTTTTATAGAAATTTGCAGGCCAAACAAATGGTAGAAGATGCACAATTGAAGCAGGGAGAATGTTATAACCCTAAAAAGACAATTTTTGATAGAGCGACTGAGGAAGTTAATAAGCAGCTGAAAAGACAAATGATTTTATACAAGAGACGAATTAAAGAGCTAGAGCTGCAGATAGAATTACTAGAAGAGGAAAATCAGAGGTTGAAAGAAAATAGGTAATTTTACATAAAGTAAGAGAGCAGACTTTTGGACAAGAGGATATCCCAGAGCCTGCTTTTTTACTAAATTAAAAAGAAAAATAATTTACACATCGGAGTGATGTGAAAGATGAGACAATTATTTTCAAGCATTCCGGGGCAGGTACTGGATTTTATGGTAGTCCTTATAGGCCTTGTAATCATTTTTAAGAAGCAGATCAATACATTGCTGGAAAACATTTTCAAACAGATCAACAGCAAATCCAAAGAGGTTTACTGATGAGGT
>OGMN01001944.1_pt1 | contig 13265 bp, 15 predicted proteins | sample 1573211 | NCBI WGS metagenome assembly OGMN01 (sample SAMEA2581876, study PRJEB24529) | metagenome | biome: Human gut stool | place: China | collected 2011
AATTTCCCATTGGTTCATCTAATATAGCGGGATAAGAGCGGGATAAAAGGGCTTGTAAAAAAAAAGCCCCTTAGAGTATCTCTCTAAGAGGCTGAATTTTCTGGTACGCCCGACAAGAATCGAACTTGTGGCCTACAGCTTAGGAGTCCATACCGCTAGTGTTGTATGGGATAATGTCTGTTGATATTAAGTAATGTATTTCCAATTGTTACGTGAAAAATTGTTGTTTCGACTGCTACAGCCTGATACCGTTTTTGCTCCTCAAGGTTGGAAATAGGGTTGGAAAAATCGGAGGGAGCTATGGCTCAAGCAAAGAGGTGCAAGACCCGGTATCCCGGAGTCTTTTTACCGTGAAACAGAACGAATCGGCATGAAAGGAACAGAGAAGGTCTTCTACATCGTGTTCAAAAAGGAAGGAAAGGTCTTCGAAGAAAAGGTTGGAAGACAGTTCGCCGACAACATGACGGAAGCCAAGGCAGCAGGCATCCGGGCCGAACGTATTGAGGGAAAGCGAGCTTCCCGCAAGGAGATACGGGAAGCTCAGGAAGCCATTCGTCAGTCAGAACTTCAGAAGCCTACGATTGAGCGGTTGTGGGAGATTTATCGTTCCGAACATGCCGAGAAAAAGTCTTTGAGAACCGATGGCTATAATTTTACGAATCATCTCAAATCGTTTGCAAAGAAAACACCCGACGAGCTTTGTACGGCAGAGCTTACACGCCTGAAAAAGGATTTGTTTGCTAAAGGATTGCAACCTGCCACTGTTCACCATGTCCTTGCCTTGCTGCGCTTGCTCATCCGATTCGGCGTGAAGAATGGCCTATGCGCCATGCCTGATCCTCGTAGACTGCATTTTGAGATGCCCCGTGTGGATAATCAAAAAACAGAGACATTGACTCATGAGCAACTGATTGCCTTGAAGAAGGCTCTGGATGAAGAGCCAGATCAAAACGCAGCGGCCTTTATGCGCCTTGCATTGGCAACAGGAATGCGACGGGGAGCCTTAATGGGGCTGAGATGGGATGATTTGGATTTTGCCCGGGGCTTTATCACATTGCGTGGGGAAATAGCCAAAAAGGGAAAAACAGAAGTTATTCCCATGATTAAAGCTGCACGGGAAATCTTAGAACACATAACCCGTTCGGAAAGCCCTTATGTTTTTCCAGGAAGGGATGGTGGCCCTCGGTATGAGTTTCGGTGTATCGCTCAAAGAGTAAAACGTAAAGCTGGGCTTCCAGAGGACTTCCGTCCTCTGCACGGTCTTCGCCATGCTTATGCTTCATTCCTTGCCTCAAGTGGGCAAGTGGATTTATACACGTTACAAAGGTTGTTGACCCATTCAAGTCCGCAAATGACCCAGCGTTATGCCCATCTTGCGGATGAAACCTTGCAACGTGCGGCGAGTATATCGGATAATTTGTTTATACCAAGGACAGAAGCAGATGAATGAACGTCTTTTGAAAAGTGACTTTTTGGAAAGTGAAATTTTAAAAAGAAAATTTGAAGAAACTGCATCTTTAGAAGATATTGAATGGCTAAAAGATAAGTTTAATGGCTGTATGGAGACAGTGAGCGTTTCTCTTTTTCCTGCTTTTTTTTGCTCAAGGGAGTTGCCCCTATATTTCGCATTGGCAGGTTTTGACGAAACTTCCGACTATCTCAAGTAGCCTATTTGAGACCTGCCATGCTATAGTCACCTGCGTGATATCACCAAACCACTGTCTGTACGATGAAAACGGGGCTGCCCTTTGCGGGTAGCCCCGTCTTTTATGTGTACTTCTTTAATATTCGTATACAGGATAACATTGTGTGAATATTCATATATTACCGGATGGTGAAGAGTGTTTTCATCAGTGAAACTGGCACACATGATCCTTTTCATTTTTTAGGTATGAACTTTACTTTGTATAAAATTATATTTAGTTACGTATAGTTATAGAATTTACAAGTAGGGGGATAAGGAAAATTGCTTATCCCCGGCTCCCCATTCATCCTTCATCAGGTAGTGATATGAATATTCCAAAGATGGAGGATTATTGTGGAGACACGGAAATATCTGACGGAAAAAGAAACGGCTTCGATGCTCTCGGTGAGCGTCTACACGTTGCGAGCACATCGTCAAAAAACAAGGGAATTCCGTATGTTAAGATTGGAAGGGCTGTCCAGTATGCGTTGTCCGATGTCCTTGCTTTTATGAACAATCACCGAATTTCATTTGAAATTACAAGGGAAAACTATGCTTGTTGAAAAAATGGAAAACCCCAAAAGGCGTCACCGACTGACCAAGGCTGAGGAGGAACTCATCCTTCGGATCGGAGAACTCGGAGGAAAGGTGCTAGGCCTTGGTTGCATCCGTGCCCAACTCCGTCTTACGGACAAGCAATTTGTGCGTTTGTATGCAAAGGGACTTGAGCTTGGACTTTTTCAGCATTTTCCTTCCGATGATGTGATCTTGGCGAAGCATCTTCCCCTGTCACTTTGTAAGGCGTTAGGACTTAATTCTGAGGATTCCGTCCAGGTTCTTTCTACAAACGATGAGATCATTTTGAAGAAATTTATCATGAATTAATTATTTGTGGGGATGGAAAACCATCCCCACAAGGAGAATTAAATGAATTATGATCTGTCAGATTCTTTTGAATATTATCATGACAATAGAATAGAACTTATTCGAATTCGTGAAATGATTCAACGGCATCATGTTAGTAGTTAAGCTTTTATGATGAATTTACTTCCTGATAATTTATACGACTGGAATATTGATATTTCTAATTAATATGATATTAATCATAAGTTTGTTCTGTTGAGTATTCTTGGTGGAATTGCTGGTGCAGACCGTGGTCATCATCATATCGTTAATGAAAATGGTCAAGAAAACATCTTTGGGCTTTTTGTTTGTATCAGCGCACCAAGTGGTTAAGGAAAAAGTTCTGCTATGCAGATCATATTGTATATATTTAAAGAATATGAAAAAATAGAAAATGAAAAATTCATACAAAGAGAAAACAAAATTGAAGCCAAACGATTGATACTGGAAGCTGAAAAACAAGAGGCTCTTGATGAAGCTATCATATCCGGTGATACCAGTAGACTGGAAACGATTATTGGCGAGTTGAAGCAGATCAAGGAGAATAAACTTCAACCTGTACGAATTTTCGTAAATGATGTTACCGCATCTGCATTCGCTAAAACTATGGAGTCGCAAGGATACGTCAATCTCTTCGATCCCGATGGTGTTTCTTGGAATGAAAATGTATACCGCCAGATTGCAAAATATTGGGCGGGTGAAGGGCACGCGGAGCTTAGGATCACTCGCCAAGGTTCGTGTGTCAGAAATCCTTTTGTGAATGCGGTAGTCTTCACCCAACCTGAATTTTTTAGAAAAACCATCATGGCAGAGACTCAACGAGCTATGGGCATCACAGCACGCAGTATCCTTTATGCGGCTCCTCCTTACAGGAGAAGAGGGAGGGGAAAGCCGATAGGTGAAAGGACCAAGGATGAACTCAGGCAGAAATTGATGAATCTCTTCAATGCGTCCAAGCCGGATACCCAGGGAAACACTCCACCGACCAAGTACCTTCGACTTGGCATGGGAGCTGCAAAAATTCTCAATGAATTTAACCAAGAAATAAGTCATGAGGTGAATCTGAATGGGAATGGTGTCCGTATCCGGGATTGGTGCGTTCGAGCTTCCCAGCAGGCACTCAGGATCACAGGGATTTTCCATTTGTGCGAAAATGATGTTCCTTCCGAAGGTTTGATCTCCGAACGTGAGATGTACATGGCGACTCACTTCATGCAGGTTGCGTATGAGCATGTGAAAGCGAATGTGCTTTTCGACGCGGATCGGGAGACGGAGTTGTGCACCCTCAAAATTGCGGAGTGGTGTTGTTCCGCTAACCGGGCCGATAAGGTTGCGAATAAGGAAATCAAGGATGCCATGCGCAGTAAATTCAGAGCTGGAAAGGTCGATATCGCCATCAGTTGGCTGGTCGATTTTAGGGCGTTGGAGGTGGTGCCCTCGCCGGAGATGTACGGAAAGGGAAGATCGTTGGGTGCATGGTACCGGAATGGAACGTTCGTAGGCAGAGTATAAGACTCGTATTTTCGAGAAGTTTTCAACTCTGAGGGGGATTTTTTGCAGCAATTTTTGCGAAAAATCCCTCTTAGTATTCCCTGAATGCAGAAAGCGAAAGCTTACGCAGTGGCTCATTTTTTTGAGGTGTGCGATTTGCACCCGCACGATGTAAGAATTTACTTGAGGGTGTGGATAAGCCTTTCATAAGGCAGGATGGAGTCTAAAAGATAAGGCAAAGCATAGGCGATGACTCAAGACGATGACAGGTTCAGCGCATCAGTTGGCGACCTTTTTCCGTCAGCCGATATTTTTGTGCCGGACTGTTGGGCTTGTCTGGAATAGTGTGCTCCACATACACTTGAGGAAGAGCCGGATTCAGGTAGTTTCGGCGGAATGTAGGGTGATGACTGAGTCCCAGTTTTTCCATGAGGCTTGCGATGCCCTGTTCAGTTTTTTCCTGAAATACGTATAGAAGCTTTTGAACTGGATCGGTAGCTGGAGCGGTGTGATCCACATTCGAGGTAACGGCTTCGTTCAATGCCACATGCAAAGCGTCCAGCAGGAACTCCACAAATGGGGTGGATTCACCTGTGCTATCTGCCTGAGTCAGGGCTGCATAGCATCCTTCCTGACGATCACGAATGACGGTTTCGACCGGCAAAACCGTAAACAGCTTTGAATCAAGCGTGAGGAGTTTGAGATGGTTTGACATTTTAAGGAAACAATGTATCCTTAAAACAAGGAATCATTGTATCGCTGAAAAAAGGGGAAAACCTATGCTCGCTAAAATTACCACCAAGAATCAGCTTACCCTTCCTAAGGCTGTCATGCAGCAGGTCGGCAGAACTGAGTATGTTGAGGTCACATTTGAAAATGGACGTATCATCCTTACGCCTATGCAGGTGCGGCCTGCCGACGCTGTGAGGGAAAAGTTGGCTGCACTCGGCATTACCGAGCAGGACGTGGAGGATGCGATCTCTTGGAGCCGGGGAGAAAAAGCGTGACGCCTACTCGGGTTGTGCTGGATACTAATTGTCTGGTCTCCGCCCTCATTTTCTCACACGGAAGAGCGGGACAGCTACGGATCGCATGGCAGCGTGGAGATATTATCCCTGTGGTCTGTCGCGAATCAGTCGCAGAGTTGCTGCGAGTCCTCGGCTACCCTAAATTCAAGCTGAGGCACGAGGATATCAAAAACCTGCTTGCGGATGTCCTTCCTTGGGCTGAAACCTTGGAATTGAACTCCTGCGATGATAACATCGAATTCTTGCGGGATAGGGACGATGCTGTCTTTATTCGACTGGCCCGGGCGGCGGATACTGCTTATCTGGTCTCAGGTGACAGGCACCTGCTTGAGTTGCGTGGCGTTTTTCCTGAATTGCATATCGTTTCGCTTGCAGAATTTATGGAAAGCATCGATTAGTATGTGCAGAATTTTTAATTATTAAAGAAAGGGTATCCATTTTTCGGATACCCTTTCTTCTTTTTACTGTTTCAAAGATTTGATCAACAAATCTGCTTCCCGACCCATCAAGGCAGAGAGCGATTTACCAAACTTGGCAAGGCAAAGTTGTTTGGCATCTTTCCCGTTCTCTTCAGCCAGTTTTTGAATAAGAAAAATCTGTTTGTCAGTCGCAGGTTTATCTCCTCCCCCTTGGAATTGGCTTTTATCATCCTGAATGGCATTTCTAGAGGGCTGTTGATGGTTTTGGATGTAGATTCAGCTTGTTGTTTAACAGCGTTTATAACCTTGTTTTTGCCGATTTCAAGGGGATCTTCCTTTTCAAAAGGAGAACGAGGAGATACGGAACAAATATCACTTACAACTCTTCCATCAGGTATAACAAGAGTTGCAGACACAATTGCATTCTTGCCGTTTTGATCGTTGGGAATCTGAAGTACATGGACAGCAATTGAATTCGAAATATGAAGCATATGAACTTTTTCCTGTAAAAATGGTTTTGAAAAACACTCCATCGCCTAGTCCAAGTCAAAACATTCTAAATGGTGTTGAATTGGGCATATAATGGAAAGTGTTTTCTTTTTTTACATGAGGAGCATCATGTTTCATTTTTCCTCGTAGCCATTGAAGAAAAGAATCTCTTTCGTATCCAATTTTATTGCCAATCTTGACTTTCACAGCAGGACCAGCCCTAAGAGCATCAGCATTCGACATGCTTTTCGCGGAAAAGATTCTTCCAATCTTTTCTGAAGCAAATTCTCTTGTAAAAACTGGAGGTAGTTCCTTACGCAATTGATCCAAGAATATTTCATCTCCAAACATGAGTTATCTCCTTTTTTAGCCTCTAGGAAGTCTTGAATATCCATATCGCCATGCATGTTTATCAAGACCATCTTTGCTATAGGTTTTAGCAAGATAGCTTCCAGAACGAAATGCTACATCTCTTTTTACGGAGAAGTCTTCTTTATTTTTATCTATGACAGTCCCATTACTGTATTCAGGATATCTTCTTTTATTCAAACAATAATGAACAAGACCATCTTCATTTATCTTTAAAGTATTTTCCCATGTTTCATTTGTTATATTGAAAATAGTAAATTTATTCTTTATAGCATTTTAATTAATCCAGAGAAGAAAATGATAATGAGGAAAAGAAGAATCATGAATTTCCCTGACCCAAAGGTACAAAGGATCAATTCTATGAGTTGCTATGACCATTCGTTTCAACCTTCGTGAAAGATTATAACTGAAATCATATATATGGTCAGGAGAAGGAAGAATAGAACCATCAGAGGGGTAATGAAGATCAAAACGAACTTGCATGACTTTGCTATGGTTTGCTATCGCAAATTCCATGAGTTCCGTTTGCTTCTTCAAGATGTCGATGAATTTACCTTCAGTGTAGTCTCTTGAAGGAAGGATTTGCAATCCATCAAAAACATCTTCAAATCTAACTTTTGTCATCATGAGAATTCCTTTTGTTTAATTTCATATTCTCATGAGCATATGTAAAAAAGAAATGTGATCTTTCTGTGATCTTCATCTTTTCATCTCTCCACCTGTGGTGGATCATGATGAGCTATGCTTTTATTTATCTCACACCTCTATGGTGTGAGGTTAATGTTCTATCTTTATCTCTTTCTTTATCCATTTCTTTGTTGTTTATTCTTTTATATTTTTAGTAATACAATCAGACATAGAAAAATTAAGAATGAACTTATTGGTATTATTCTCATTGGTAAACGGTTCGATCGTGAGTAATTGAGACGTATCGGGCATATTATGTGCTGAAAATTTTGGCGGATTCATTTTGAGAAAAAAGAAAGACCCTCCTTCCCAGAAAGGGAACGCAGGGCTTTTATTTGTAATGCACATGATGTGTTAGAATGTATCAATATTTGCAGAAGAATTGGATTTTTGTTGATTGAAACCGGATACCGTATTGGACTGTTGGCAGTCTCCATTGCGGGGAGGGCCGCTTGTTTAACTCTTTTACGAGTGGATTTGCTCATATGCCCTGAAATATTTTTGTCGTTATGTAACTTGTTGAAATATAATTATTTAAAATAATTTGTGTTAAACATACAATAAATTCAAAGGGGTTGATTTTTCTATTTAAAAAGTTTTAATAAAGAAAACATACTATTCATTTTGCTTGTTACGCACTGGTTTATACTCTGGAGTCTTGCATGCTCTCTCTCTCTCTCTCTCTCTCTCTCTCTCTCTCTCTCTCTCTCTCTTATTAGATAGATTTTCTCTCCTTTTTGCTCATAACGGCCCTGTTTCCCTTTTGGAGGAGCGGGGCTGTTTTTGTTCCTTCCGCATGTCTTGCGCCGGGCTGTCCGGTTCCATTGTGTGGATTGAGAACTCGCGGTGCGTGTCTGAGACTACATCGCCGATAAACGCGTATTTCCTTTTCCCCATGTCCAAATCGCTCTGATACCGGATGGTCCGGTTTCAGGGCTTTTTTTGTGGCCTTCGCTCCGGTGGAGGACGGTTTTTTAAGGAGGATGCAATCATGACGTTGTCGAAAGGTGCAGTCGGGAATCTGGTCAACAGGTACCGCGCCGTATTGAAGAAGTGCCATCTGATGAACGTGTTCGGTTCGCTGGCCGTGGCAGCGCTCATCACAATGGGAGGCTCCGTCGCTCTTGCGGCAAGTGATGTCGCGTATGAAGGGGCTTTGAAAGACAATGTGGTCGGGGAAGGCGGAAAAGCCATCGGTGGATGGAATTTTACACAAGCGGGGGCGATGAGCGGGGATCACTCCACAGCTTCCTCGAATATCACGGCGACCAGCGGCGCATTCGATGAAATCATCGGCGGAAACCATATCAAACAACCCGCAGGAGGAACGCAGGAAAGTCCTGTTCTCGTTTCTATCGGGAATACGCAAACGACGATTAATGGGACTTCAGGCGTCCAGTATATCATTGGCGGCAGCAAAGCCAATAATGCCCATGTGATGTTGAACAACGGGGCGACCTCCCTAACCATTACAGGCGGAAGCGATCTCGCCGTCAAGGGTATGGTGATTGGCGGCAGCTATGTGAAGGCCACGGGAAATCCCGGGGGTGGCACGGCTGCCGTCAGCACAGCGGAAACCGCATCCACGACGGTCTCTATCTCCGGCGGCACCTTTGGCGGAAGCGTAATAGGCGGCAGTGCCGCTCATGACTATACGACCTATCCCGGAGCCCAGGGAACGGTTTCCCCTCAGCTTTCCGTTACGGATGGAGATACGAATGTAATTATCTCAGGCGGCTCATTTGCGAAGACGGAAGATATTAATGCCGCTGTCGTGGGCGGCGGGCTTGCTTTGGGGAAGGGTGCCGCAAGTACGGTTACGGGGACTTCAACCCTGACGGTTACCGGAGGTACGTTCGGCGGCAACATTCATGCGGGAGGAGCCGCGGTTAATGGCGGCACGGCATCCGTTGCGAACAGCGTATTGAATATTGAGGATGGCGCCAACAAGATTTCCGGGCTGAATGCTGTCTACGGCGGCGGGCTTGATTCCGGCGTTTCAGGTTCGTTGACCACGAACATCAAGGGGCTGGTTACGGGAACGCCCAACTCCAAAACAGGGATTTACGGCGGTTCCAAGGCTGCGGCTGATAATCTTGCGCTCAAGGACGGGAGCGTGGTGATGAACGTTTCCGATTCTACGCTTTGCGCCGATATCCGGGGCGGTGGAGGTGCTTTTGGGGCTGGAAGCTCATCGACGACTGACAGTTCCACACTACAGATTTCCAATACGACGGTCAGCGGATATGAATCCGGTACCAACATCTGGACGGGACGTATTTTCGGGGCAGGGACAGCTCAGGGAAAAGATACTCTAGTCAAACATGGCAGTTCTTCTGTGACAATAGAGAATGTGACCGGCGTAACCTACGACAAAGAGACCGGTGAGCTGAGCAAGGAAGACGGGGCTCGTGTCTACGGCGGCGGTCAGGCGTATAGGGTAGGCGGCGGAGAAAAAGTTTTTGTAGATTCCGCCAAGGTCATCGTCAAAGGAGAGAAAACGTCCCTTGCCGAAGTATATGGAGGCAGCATCGTTTCCGGGACAAGCAAGCCGGAAACTTCCGGGCTTGTTGTGCTTGGCAAGTCCGATGTCTCCGTCGAGGGCGGCACAGTTATCGGTTACGTGGTCGGCGGAAATAATACCAACTGGTTTGGCAGATCTGTGGTGGGCAAGCAGGATGATCAGGGTGCGTATGCCTTTAACGGGAAAAACTACTCTGCGGGAAGCACAAAGGTTACTATCAGCGGTGGCGATGTCTCGCAGGCTCTGGTGGCTGGCGGTAGCCTGAGTGATTACGGGTGGTATTATAATCAGAATGGAGTCCGTGAATCCGCCGTCTTTGGAACAACGGATGTAACCGTTTCCGGAGGTAAGGCCGGCACGGTAATCGGTGGCGGCATTGCCAGCTATTACAATACAAAAACTGTTGAGGAATCTAAGATACAACTGACGGACGCATCCCCAAGCAGCTTTGTAGAAGGCAAGACGAGCGTAACCGTCTCTGGCGGGGAAGTTGGGGATATCATAGGCGGAGGATTTGCCCAATCCAATCAGAAAGATCTGCCTGCATTTGCCGAGGTGAAGGGCGACAGCACCGTCTCTGTCACGGGCGGTACCGTTTCCGGGAGTATCTTTGGCGGTGGTATGGCGGATGGTGAAGATACAGGGGCCAATGTAACGGGTAACACCAGCATCATCATTTCGGGTGGCGAACTTCAAGGAGACATCTATGCTGGCGGTGCAGCCAATGGTACGGGAAGCACAGCCGATGTTGAAGGTAGTGCTACCGTAACATTCCTTAATGGTAGCACTTTTACGAATGCTGTACACGGTCAGGGTAAAGGTGCCACTGTCACAGGTGATAGCATACTGGCCTTCGGAAATTTGGGAACGGGCTACACGGGTATCTTTGAAGGCTCGTTCGACGGTTTCAACTTCCTTAATGTTGCCTCTGGTTCAAGCGTAACTCTTGCCAAGGGGCTCGATAATGCTTCCGTGGGCGACGGGCTTAAGCTGAATGGCGCGGGAACCGTGATTTCCGACGTTACGTTGAGTGATGCGAAAAAACTTGAAGTCGCGAACGGTACGCTTCAGTCATCCAACGTAGCGCTGGCTGGCAATTCCAACCTTGCGGTTTCCGGTGGTGTGTTGCGCATGGCGGAAAACGGTGTGCTGAGCTTTGCAGACACTGCCCACCTCACCCTTACGGGTGGTGCTGCCAACCTCTACAAGGATATGGTGCTCGACAACAGTTACAATACGCTGAGTGGAATAGCTGATGCTATCGTGGGCACATCAGGCAACCTGAATATCTTTCTTGGTGGAGCGGAGTATACCGCCGAGCAATACAATGCAGCCAAAGACGGGTTGTTCACTACAAACGAAAAGGCCATGCTGAACTTCCTCGATGGTACGTTGAAGGTTCAGGAAGGCGAGCAGGTTGTCATTGGCGGAGGGGTTACCGATGATAAGGTAACGCTTTCGGGGGTGGTGCCTGTTGTTGCAAAAGAGAGCGAAGCGGCTGGCGAGGCCGGGGCAAAGATTGATTCAGTACCTGACCGCTTCATTCAGGTCGTCGCAGCCGATGATGCGAACAAAACGTTGCTGACCGCAAGTTCTCTTGAGGTTAAGGACAGCACTTTCAGTGCCAAAGGATTGCAGATCAATCCTACTGACGCTGCGTCCGGCGTGAATCTGGCCGTTACCGGTGGGGCCAACCTTACACTGGTCGGAGGTGATACGGTTGGCAGCAGCGTCATTATCGACGAGAGCGGTAGTGCCGTGAAGACCCAAATCGAGATAGACGGTGGTGCCACTCTAAACTTGGGCATAGCCGGAAATACTGCTAACCAGATGGCGTCGCTGGACAGCCTTGATGTCAGGAACGGCACCGTCAACGTCAACGGTAACGGTCTGGACACCACTCAGCATACCTATGGAGAACTCGCGGTATCCCATGAAGACGCCGCTGTGAACTTCAGCAAAGCGACTGTCGTTGCACAAAAGACGACGCTGGGAGCTGGTTCCGTCTCTGTAACGGATAATACTGCGGCCCTATTTGCGGAACTGGAGGTTCAAAACGGATCGCTTCAGATCTTGAACTCCACAGCGCATGTCGGAAACCTGGGGGCAAAGGGCGGCACGCTGTTCGTCGACCCCGCGTATGTAAAGGTTGAAAACTTGTCGGACGGTGTCTTTGGCTCCAGCCTGCTGGTGGGTGACGGCTCCGTGGTGGAAATCGGTTCCATTGCGGAGCTTCAGGCCAAGGCCGCTGAGGCGGGGCTGAATCCGGCCGCGTTCGGAAGCGGCTTTACCGTGGCTTCCGGCGAGTCCATGCTGGCCCTCGGCAAGCCCGTGACGCTCGGCGCGGGCGGCAAGATCGTCGTTGACGCCGGAGTGGACAAGAGCGGCAAGATCGACGGCAAGACCGTCAGCGACAGCGCGTACTTCGGCGGCAATTCCTTGCTGGTCGTGGATTCCGCCATCGCTTCCGGCGGCGGCGCGATCAAGGCGAATAGCCACTCCGATACGATTACGGTCAAGAAGGGCGCGAAGCTGTATCTTGTGGATGCCAAGGCGAACGGCGACTATACGGTCGCCAGCAACTTCGCCAATGCGTCCCTGAGCGTAGAGGGCTGGACCGGCAGCGATCTCGTGACCAACCGTTTGATCAATGCGGAACGGATCGCTGGAACGAACGGCACCGTGAAGATCAAGACGACCGCAAAGCAGGCATCCGCACTGTATCCCGGCATCTCCATCCCGAACACGCTTGATCGCATGATCGAAGATAAGCAGAACGACGTGGACAGCGGCAACGCGGGCATCAAGTTCCTGTCCCGCGCGTTGGAACCCCAGTTCCTCGCGGAAGGCGAGGTGCTTCCCACGATCGACGGCGCGGCGCAGCTTGCGTATGCGGGCGGCGTGCAGGCCTCGACCGTCGCGGTGGCCCAAGCTCCGGTACGGGCCATCCAGAGCCACCTGTCGCTTGCCGGTAATGTGGCGCAAAAGGGTACGAGCCTGCATGAAAATGGCTTCGATTTGTGGGCCAATGCCATCTACGGCGCGGACCGCGCGCGTGATTTCAGCGCAGGTGGCCTCGACGCGGGGTATAATTCCGACTTCGCGGGCGGCGTGATCGGCGGCGACTGGACGTTCGACGCGGGCGCGGGCAAGGGCCGGGTCGGCCTCGCCCTCAACGTGGGCGCAGGCGACACCAAGTCGCGCGGCGACTTCAACAGCACCAAGAACGACTTCGACTTCTGGGGCGTATCGCTCTATGGCGGTTGGAACATGGACAACGTCAATGTGGTTGCCGATCTTGGCTATTCCGTTTCCAAGAACGAGCTGAAGCAGGACATCCCGTCTTCTCTGGGGCTTGGAGGGCGCATCAAGGGCGACGTCGATTCCAGCGTGATCACCGCCGGGGTGAAGGCCGAGTACATGGTCAAGACCGATGTGCTCGACGTGATGCCCCATGTCGGCGTGCGCTATATGGCCGTGAAGACAGACAGCTTCACCACGAAGCTCGATATGGGCGGCGACCTGTTCCATACGGACAGCGATCTGCAGCATGTCTGGCAGTTCCCCGTGGGTGTGAACCTGAGCAAGACCATTGAGACGGAATCCGGCTGGAAGGTGAAGCCGCAGGCCGACCTTTCCGTGGTGCCCGCCGTAGGCGACACTAAGACGAA
>OGMN01001958.1_pt1 | contig 13194 bp, 10 predicted proteins | sample 1573211 | NCBI WGS metagenome assembly OGMN01 (sample SAMEA2581876, study PRJEB24529) | metagenome | biome: Human gut stool | place: China | collected 2011
GCATTAATCGCCGCCAATAAGTGCCGCATCGCCTCACACCTTCAAAATATGATAGCCAGCCGCCTTATTGAGCCGGTTCATAATCGCCCGTCCTAAATTGTCTTCCGAAAATCCTTCCGAAAAGATATATTCCGCGCCGCGATCGTCGAAATCGCGCAGAACCGCATACAGGTTGTGTGCAACAGTCTCCTGACGCGCCCGCGCACCGATGCTTTCCAGCATCCCCGCCGGGTAACGGTCTTTCGTCTCGTCCGTGCAGATAATTCCAACCTTGCGCCCTTCTGCCAGCTTTTCGCCTGCCAGGCGGTTGATCGTCTCCACAACTGCCTCCGTCTCGCCCTCGACCAGTGTCAGATCGGCTTTCGGTGCATAATGGCGGTATTTCATTCCCGGTGCTTTCGGGCGCACGTCCGCGCTGACTGGTCCTAAAATCGCCGGATCAATGCCGACTTCCCCGACCGTTTCACGCAGCATCTCCACGGTAATCGCACCCGGTCTTAAAACCATCGGCATTTCCTCCGTAACATCCACGATCGTCGATTCCAGACCAATTCCAACCGGACCGCCGTCGATGATCGCATCGATCTTTCCGTCCATATCCTGAAGCACATGATCCGCGCGCGTCGGGCTTGGGCGTCCCGATGTATTCGCACTCGGAGCCGCGATCGGCACGCCGGACAGACGGATTAACTCTGCCGCGATCGGATCAGACGGCATCCGGATTGCCACCGTGTCAAGCCCGCCGGTCGTTCCATACGGCACGATCGCGCTCTTAGGAAATACCATCGTCATCGGTCCCGGCCAGTATGCCTTTGCAAGCTTTTTGCCATTTTCCGGCATATTCGATACCAGCGGCGCGATCTCCTCCAGACAGGACACATGCGCGATCAGCGGGTTGTCAGACGGGCGTCCCTTCGCCGCATAAATCTTCTTCGCTGCCGCCTCATCCAGCGCATTCGCCCCCAATCCGTACACCGTTTCCGTCGGAAATGCCACCAGACCGCCCGCGCGGATGATCGCTGCCGCCTTCTCAAGCACCTCCCGGTCATGCGCCGTAAAGTCCTTTGGATTTTCTATCTTCCACATCTGGGTATGAAGTTCTTTTTTCGTTTCGTTTTGCATATTGACTCTTCTTTCTACTATCTCACAATGAATAAATCTATCTTCCGTACTAAGCTCGAAAATACCTCGCTAAGTACTCCTAGTATGCGCGGCATGACTCGTACTAAGCTCGAAAATACCTCGCTAAGTACTCCTAGTATACACAAGATTCCTCGCCAGTTCAAGGTTTCAGCGCCCATTCAGATACTCCATAATCCCCATATGCAGCGTATACGCCACGCGGTCCTGGTATTCTTCTGTTTTCAGCAGTGCCGCCTCTTTCCAGTTAGACAAAAATCCGCACTCGACGATGACAATCGGACATTTGACGTGGAGCAGGAGATAATAGCTGTCATTCGGTTTGGCTTTTCTGCGGTTCTGGTCTCCCAGTGCATAGTCGAAGCGCTTCTGCAGTATTTCCGCCAGCCGTTTCCCCTTCTCTGACTTCCGGTAATAAAATACCTGCGCACCGGATACATCCTCCTGGTGGTAGCTGTTCTGGTGGATGCTGACGACCAGATCCGCGCCGGATTCCTCGACGCGGGCGCAGCGGTTTTTCATGTCGGACATTTTCCGGCTTCCGGCTGACGTATCGTAAAGTCCCCGGTCATCCTCCCGGCTCATCACGACCTCCACATCCGACTGCTCCAGATACCATTTCAGGCGCTTCGCGATCGCCAGATTGATGTCCTTTTCCAGGCTTCCGTCCACACTCACCTTTCCCGGATCAAAATCCCCATGTCCGGCGTCCAGGAACACCACCGTCTTTTTCTTCCCAAGCACAGCGTCCGCCCCCGCTGACGCCAGCCCCGCATACCGTGCCGCCAGAAAGACGCCGCAAAATAAAAGAAGGCAGACTGCCAATTCCACTGACAGCCGCCTTCGCATTTGTTTTAGAAACGGGTGTGTTTCAAACCATTCGTTCAAGTGCACAGCTCCTGATGCATTCTTATAATATCTATATTCGCCTTGTTCGCGGCATATCCCGCTATTTTCTAATTCCAATCCCGGCTCCTACTGCTGTGCCTCCGCTACATCCTTAAACCCAAGTCCAAAAATGCCCGAGGTTTCCTTCACAATCACAAACGCATTCTCATCCGTCTCCGCAATAATGCGTTTTAAACGATTGAACTCCGTTTTGCGGACGGTACATAAAACCACCGTCGTGTCCTCGCCGCTGTAGCCGCCCTTGCCCGGAAGCAGCGTTACCGTACGGTCAATTTCCTTAATGACACGTTCTGCGATTTTCTGCGGGTATTTCGTCACGATCGACGCCTCGCTTCCGGCATCATTTCCGTAGATGATCATGTCGATGACCTTCGTCTGCGCGTACAGGGAAATCAGTCCGAACAGTGCCGCATCGACATTTCCAAAGACGAAGATCGAGGTGGAGAGGATGATTCCATCGATCATCATCAGGGCGCGCCCGATCGAGACATGCGGATATTTCTTCTGGAGCAGGTAGCCGACCACATCGCTGCCGCCCGTCGTCGAACCGGACAGAAAGATGAACGCCATGCCGACGCCGACCAGAATGCCGCCGTAGAGACTTCCCATAAGCTGGTCGCCCATATAAACCGGAAAGACCGGGGCGATCACGTAGTCAAGCACCACCGAACAGATTCCGCACGCAAACGCCGTCCGCAGCGCAAAGGCACGGCTCAAATGAAACCACGCCAATATTAAAAGCGGCACATTGACCATCAGTGTCAGCCGTCCGACCGGCAGGTTCGTCACATGGTTTAACATCAGTGCCACGCCGACCGCACCGCCCGGCGCAATATTCGCCGTCTCAATAAAGCTGTGCGTGCCGATACTGTAGATAAATGCGCCCAGAATCAGATATAAAAAATCTTTTACAGAATATTTTCCAATGTATTTCTCCATTTCTGCATTTCCTCCTGTTATTCTGTCTGAGCGTTCCATCCTTTCCGGGCTGATTCTGCTGGTTCTGCTTCCCGCATCGTCCTCAATTTTCCGTATCTATCCTCCATCGCTCAGATTTCTTTTTCCTGTTTTTCCTTCGCCTTTTCGCCCCGCAGCTGGCTCGCCTTTCTCTGCAGCGTCTGCCTCGGCACATCCAGAATCCGCGCTGCCTCAGATATATTTCCGTGCGCCGCCTCCAACGCCTGCCAAATCAGTTTTTCCTCATAGGCAGCCACCGCCTCACGAAGCGACGAGCAGAGTTTTGGAACTTCTTCCAGGCTTTCCGGCGTCTTTTTCCTGTCCGCCTGCTTTTCCAGCAGAAGCTTTCCCTTGATGTCTTTATACTGGAGCAGGGCGCTCGTCTCATCCACCATGCTCATGCCGTAAACGATCACGTGTTCCAGCTCCCGGACATTGCCTGGCCAGTCATATTCTTCCAGTTTTTTTAGCAGATCCTTTGACACATACTGAACCTGCTTGTGGAACGTGCCATTGTGTTTGTTTACATAAAACTTGACAAAATGTCCAATATCCGCCTTCCGTTCCCGCAGCGGCGGAATCCGGATCGACATCATGCTCAGACGATAATAAATATCGCGCCGAAGCTGTCCTTTCTCGATCGCCTCAAGCGGTTCCACATTGGTCGCCGCAATGATCTTCACATTCGTGCGTTTCGTCTCACTGCCGCCCAGGCTGCGGAAACTGCCATCCTGCAGAACCCGCAGAAGCTTTGACTGCAAAAACAGAGGCATCGAATTGATCTCGTCGAGAAACAGTGTTCCGCCGTCAGCCAGCTCAAAGAGTCCCTTATTTTCCATTGCCCCGGTAAACGCGCCCTTGGACGTTCCAAATAAGATACTTTCGAGCAAGGTATCCGGCAACGCCGCACAGTTCTGCGCGATAAACGGTTTATCCCTCCGTTCACTGGCATTGTGGATCGACTGTGCAAACACCTCTTTTCCGGTTCCCGTTTCCCCATAGATCATAACCGGCAGATCGCACGCCGCCACCACCGGTATATAGTCTCTGGCATTTTTCATTTTATCTTCCATCGTAAAAGATGCGCCGCTGTGTTTTTTCAGCTTTCCAGCGCCGCCGACCGGGATCTGTTCCGAAGTCAGTTCCACACTCTCCGGCTCTTCCTCGCCGTCTGTCATCTCCTCCATCGACAAATCGATCGCGCCCACCACGGCGCGCCCGCTCTTGATCGGAATCGAAAGAGAGCTGATATGGATGCCCTCCTGCCCCTTGGTCTGAAGCAGTTGATTTTCCACGTAAACCGGCAGTCCGACCTCCATCGCCCGGATCATGCTGCTGTTCTTAGCGTTCAGGTTTTCAAATACATCGAAAAAATTTTGTCCCACCAGCGCCTGGTAAGCTTCTCTCTCTTTCCGGTTTGAAAATTTACTATTTAACTTTGCTGAAAACAGAATCTCGCCATCCAGGTTGATGATCGTGATTCCGTCAATATATCCTTTTCCATGAAATAACTGTCTTAAAAACTCCATGCATTTCTCCCCTGTCTGAAACACCGCTGACCGGAATCACGCGCCAAGTCTCACGGACGTTCGACTTGAATCTGCGTTCATCCGGCCTGACAACGGTGTTATGTTTACACCTGTTCCAAGTGTATCAGAGGAAACAGGCAAAGACAAGTTTATCCGATCTCCTCCACACCTGGGCGATCCAACGGAAGTTTCAGCCACCACCATTTAAATACGATATTTGCGATGATGCATGCTGCCATGATTACCAAATAGATGCCGATAAACTTCCAATGGCTGCCATTTAAGAGCATCATCGGTCCCATCGACCACGCAAACATCTCTGCCGGAGTTGTAAACGGCGCTGCAAATGCAGTATCGTTCAGCGTCTTGGAGCGGTTTTCCGGATCAACGATTCGAAGAAGGATGAAGCCGATCGCAAAAACGCCCGTTGAATAGCCAAATACGAAGATCGCGCGCTCAAACCAGCTGCCGCGGTTCATCGCCGGACCAAAGAACATCAGAGTTGCCACTACGATTACAATACCGCAGAGCAGAAGAAGTGCCAGCGGAGCTGCATATTTAACGATAACTGCCAGTTTGATGGAAGCGATTCCGAAAAACACCAGATAATCCGTCGCAGTACCGGAGATACGTCCCACTACATTTTCATCAATATAATCACCGACGCCGACTTTTCGGAAAACGAGGAACATCACGATCGCGGTCAAAAATGCCATCAGGTAATTCGGCAGATCCAGACCGATCGCTGCATAGATTCCCTTACTGAGTCCCACACCGATACCGGATGCGATCAGCATCACTGCCAGATGCCATGCCAGCGGATCCAGGACGTTGGATGAAATAGTTTCCTCGCCCATCGACTTGCGCTCATTTTTGGGCACCAGACCACAGCGCAGATCATCGGAGATCTGATTGAAGCCTTTCATATATTTGGTCCAGCCCTTTTTCGTTCCCAGCTTGATGAAGAACAGACCGCCAAAGATACCCGATAAAATACCAACAGTTGCACAGGTCATCGCGATATCCATTGCATCCAGATCACCCAGTCTCTCAAACGCGGTACCAACAGCCGCTGCCGTTCCGTGTCCGCCGGAGAAACCAGCTGCCAGCAGCAGACCGAAGCCATAGTTAATGTTCGGGAATAATTTCGAAATTACTAAAATACTAAACAACGGTGCCAGTGAGAACTGAATCGCCTGTGCCAGCACTTTATAGGAAAAATAAGAACCAATCCGGTCAATTTCCGCTTTAAAATCTTTCTTATTGAAAGAAAATCCATTAATTCCGACACCTGCGAAAATCAGGATAATCAGAACACTTGCATAAGAACCAATATTTTCAGAAAACGGCAGGATTCCCAGTCCCTGCGCCCCGAGTGCCAGCGCGATAAATCCGGCAATCATGCTTGGCGGAATGAAAAATTTCTGTACCAACGGCACTTTTGCACGTAAAAGCTGACCAACCGCGATAAAAAACGATGCGATCGCAAAGTCCACTAAAATGTCTGTAACACTCACAGATACCCCTCCTATTCTTCTGTATCAAATGCGCCTCCAGCTATTTCCCATCCGGAAGCGCTTCTATTCTCCCCTCAAATGGCAGAGCGCTTTTCATCCGTATCCCCATACGTTTCACGAAAAGCGTTCTGCCGGTATCCTTTATCTGAAAAATCACTTCTCTAATTTGATAAAGTTATCCGAATGGCTCTTGGTTGCCGACGGAGCCAGATCCAGTTTCTGATCTGCGATCTCTAAGATGTCTTCCGGACGAACCCACGGTCTGCCCTGGATGGCACTTGTCTCCTCATGGGTTAAGTATCCCTTGTAGGTGGTTAAGCTGCGGCGCAGGAAACCATCCTTTGCACATGCCTGCGCCACGCCATTGTTGATGATGCTTCTGAAGTGCGGCAGTACGGATGCTGCGTATGCGATCGAGGTAGACTGGGAAATTGCACCCGGAATGTTGCTTACGCAATAATGTACGACGCCCTCTTCGATGTAGCGCGGATTTTCATGGGTGGTCTCATGGAACGTCTCGATTGCACCATAATCGTTGCTGATATCTACGATAACGGAACCTTTCTCCATCGAGCGGACCATCTCGCGGTCGATCATGTATTCTTTGGCATCCTTCGGCCATCTAACACAATTATACACGACATCGATCTCCGGTAAAATCTTTTTCAGATTATAACGGTTGGAAATCTGGGTATTGACTTCCTCATTGAACTGTTTTCCGATATCACGCAGGGTTCCGATATTAATATCCATAACCGTTACCCACGCGCCCAGCGCATGAAGAACAGAGATTGCTGCGCGTCCTACCACGCCGCCTCCAATGACCAGCGCCTTAACGCCCGGAGCACCGCCGAGACCGTTGACGAATTTGCCCTTGCCGCCGTTGATGGAGAGCAGGGATTCCAGACCAAAAAGTGCGCCCGCCTTACCAGCTGCCTCGCAGTTCGGTGAACCGTAACGGTGGGAATCTTCTGCGGTAAATGCAATACACTTGCTGTCGAGAAGTGCCTGTACCTCCTCCGGATGTGCTGCCGGATGGATGCAGGTAAATACGATCTGGTTTTCACGGAGCAGCTTGTACTCGCACGGTTCAAACTCTTTTACCTTTGCGACGAAATCGCAGGTTGCATAAATTTCTTCCTTTGTATCAACCAGCTTCGCGCCCTCTTTCACATATGCCTCATCCGGGAATCCAGAACCTTCGCCCGCGCCCTTCTGAACGTAAACCTCATTGCCGTCACCTACCAGCATGCTTACCTCTGCCGGGGTTGCGATGACACGGTACTCGCCTACTTTGATGTCTTTCAATACGCCAACTTTCATAATGTGTTCCCTCCATGTAATATATTTTTCTTTTTGCTTGATACTTTTGCTTGATACTCATATATACAGCAAGTTCCGTGCCAACTTTTACGTTTTTCGATTTTATTTAATATTTTTCTTTTTTATTTTCCAAAAAATTCGAGGTTTTCCTTGTAAATACAAGGTTTTTGTCGAATTAAAATTTTTATTTATTTTTTTGATAACCTTCCAGGAATGACTCGTTCTTGTCTCATTTTTTTCATAATGTAAAAAAATGACTCATTTGTGAGCTTTTATGTGCTCATAAATGAGTCATTCAAATTTTATTTTTAAGTCATATGCCGATTTTTGAGTCTTTCATTTCTAGGGTGCTCATTTTGGTTTCTGCGCTTTCGCTGATAAACTTTTTATTTTTTTCACCCAGTTTGAGTCCTACTGCCCAACTTCCGCCGCTGCCAGCTTTCGCGACTCCGTCAGCGTCTTTCCCTCGCGCAGATGAACCGCCACGCGCTCCAGTTCCGCCGGATCTGCATAATTCGAATGGTTCACTGCATTGTACAAACTCCGCAGACTTTCCCTCATACTGAATATCATCCGAAATAACGTGTCCTTGTGATCCCGCCTTGCTCTTGCGTAAGTTCCTTTTTTCATAAATTCTCCTTTCTGTCAGGAGAATTTCTTCTGCTTTGTAACACTCCCATCACCTCACAGTCAGAGCAAAACCCATCGAAAATCTCCTGCTTTTCAATTGTTACTTAATTGGATAAGCATAAGATTTTCTCAGATTCATAATTAGATTGGAATGTAAGATATACTTGAAATGTTTACAAAGAAAAATATATGCTTGATATGATAAATGTAACATATCCGAACCCATGATGCAAGGTATATGGTCCTAAATTGTCCATCCGTTCAAAAGATGGATTTGCCGGATTCGGTCATTGCATCCGCAAAAAAGGAAGCAGGTGAGCAAACCATTTAAGATCCTCTCACCTGCTTTTCTTATACCTTGATGTTGTCTTTGAAGTATTTCTTCCAAGAAATCTTGAACGCTTAATGGGGTCTGACCCCATTAACTTCATTCACTTTTTGGCTGTGTAGCTAAGGATACCGCAATTAATGTAATCAAAGCAATCGGGAATGCAACAAAAATTGTCTGTAATCCAAATGGAGAACCGGTTGCCTCCCAGATAATACTTAATCCACATCCAATAATCATAGATGAAATGCCTCCCGCTTTTGTAGCTTTTTTCCATACAAGTGCTCCAACAACTGCCGGTGTAATTCCTGCTCCATAAATAGTATAGGACCAATACTGAATTGCAAGAATCGATGGGAAGAAAGTCAGAATAATATAAGCGACAACACCTGCAATCAAAATGAACGCACGGCTGACTTTAAGCTCTTCTTTCTCTGTTGCATTCGGATTGATTTTGCTATATAAATCAATACAGAAGTTAGCTGCTGCAGACAATAGGTATGAATCACCTGTGGTAATAGTAAATGCTGCTGCTGCAGAAAGTACAATACCACCTATAATCGTAGGAAGAAGCGTTGCTGCACCGATCAATGCCTGCCCTGCTGCAATACTGGTTCCAAAATACTGACGTGAAATGAATGCATAGCATGCAACAACCGGCATAATAACAAAGCAAGCAAGCATAGTACCCATCAGACCAACACGAGCTGTTTTTACATCCTTCGCTGCAACAATTCTCTGATAATAGTTCTGATCGGAACAAGTCAGAAGAATCAGCGGAAGATATCCGCCAACCCATTTAAGAAGCGTCTGACCGCCGAAGAACGTAAGGCTTTCCGGATCGTTGGCCTGTGCAGAAGAAATAACCCAATCCCAGCCACCTACTGTACTAATCAGAACCGGTAAGCCAATTGCAAGGCCACCTACCATCAAAAATGCGGACATTGCATCTGTCGTAGCAACTGTCTTCAATCCACCAGAAAGGGCTAGTACAATAACAAGTGCACAACAGATTATTGTACAATAAGTAGTTGGAATACCAGTTGTAGCGTTTAAAATAAATCCAAGACCTCGATACTGATAAGAAACGATAGAAACCATCGCAAGTGCTATGATAACCGCTGATATTGTTCTAGCTTTAGAACCATATTTCGTTTCAAGAAGCTGTGATACCGTGTAACAGTTGCTTTCCCGGATTTTAGGAGTCAGATAACATAAAACACTCATACTGATAACCGGGCAAATCGTAAAAAACAAACCACTCCACAATCCATAATTAAAAGCTAGGCTGTTTCCACCACCGGTTACTGTACCGCCACCCGTATAGGTAGCCAAAATCGTACCAACTGCTACAATCTTTCCAAGGCCTCTTCCTGCTAAGAAAAAATCTTCTTTTCCTTCTTTTTTTACAGCTGCTTTCTTTGCGAAATAAGCTCCCGTTCCAACCAGAGCAATTAAATAAACAATAACAACCAGAAGCATTTTAGGCTGAGCAATTAATTCATGCATAATGTATCCTCCTTTAATGTCAATATCATTTTCCATATTCTATACTAAAAGACCTTCTTTATATACCGCCGATAAATGTTCTGTAAACGCATGTAAATCTACCAATGGATTGGCATCCAGAACTACAATGTCTGCAATTTTTCCTTCTTCTAAAACACCTCTGTCTTTCACCCCAAGTTCCTCCGCAGCAGCCAAAGTTGCACAGCGAATCACCTGAGCAGCTGACATTCCATTTTCCTGCATTGCAACTAATTCTTTAAATATGGATGGGTGCGGGCCGAAATTCGGAGAACCTGCATCACTTCCCGCAACAATCTTCGTACCGATTTTCATGGCTGCTGAAAAAGCCTTTTTTTGATTTTCCTCAACAGCTGATGCCTTCTCTACGATAACATCTGCGATCATTCCTTTTCCTCGAGCCAGTTCTTTATATACCTGCAGAGTCGGAACCCACACCTGCCCATTTTCTTTCATCTTATGAAGAAGTTCTTCATCTAATGCACCTCCGTGCTCAATTGTATCAATTCCGGCATCAATACATTTTGAAATAGCATCTCGTGAAAGTGCATGTGCTGCGACCTTCATATTTAGACGGTGTGCTTCATATGTAATCGCCTTCAACTCATCCGGTGAATACATACATGGACCTACATCTTCCAATCCAGCTGCGCCTCCACTCGCCATGATCTTAATCCAATGAAGGGGTGGAATGCTCATCTCGATATTATAACCTTTCAAACGTTTAATTTTATCAATCAACTGCTCCTTTGTATTCGCAATATAGCCAATCATCGGACAATGTCCATAGGAACCTTGAATTGCACTTCCCGCCGGAACAATATGACTTCCTTTAATCAGTCCAATATTCACAGCTCTTGCCAGAGGAATCGAGCAATCATCATTACAGCCCAAATCGCGTACAGTCGTTACCCCGTTCTTTAAGGATTTTTCCGCCGAAGAAACACCTTTGGCAAAATTTAAATAGTTTCCGTCCCGTACAGTCTCATACATGGGGTCCTTGGCTGTTCCTTCCCATACAAGATGCACATGAGCATCCATAATACCTGGAATCAGATATTTTCCACTGCAGTCCACCTTCTTTGCTTCAGTCGGCGCCTTTTCCTGAACTGATGCAATTTGCTTACCAGTAATTTTTAAATCTGCCTTGATAAATTTTCCTGTTCTTACATCCAGAATTTTACCATTAACCAAATAGAATTCTTCCATACTTCCAACTCCTTCCTGATTTTTCAATCAATGTTGAATATAAATATCCGTAGCTAAAATCAAAATAATGTAATAAAATGAGGATTAAGAATAATTATTTTGATGAACAGATTATAAAAAAAATATAAACTGATTACTTCGTATATCTGATACAATATCAAAAAAACATCTTGTGCAGAATGCACAAGTAGAAAGGAGTCCCTTATGCTATCATTCCTATCATTCATGCAAAAGCTTTCTGCTTATCACGCTTTAAAAAAAGAAAGCATCCTCTATCCAGATTCCCCAATTTTTCACGTTCAAAACAACCTCCCTGTAAGAGAAACATTTACAGAAGCTACCGCATATATTATTCATTCTGATGATTGCCTTCAAATCCCCAAAGACAACCAAAATATACTTTGGATCATTTTGCCGAACGGCACAGATGACACAGAAATCCCTGATTGGATCGAAAACTATGTTATGCTGGCTGAACCTACCGTTCAAACTGAGCTTACATTCCAGCTGCAGCATATACTAAAAGTAGAGCGACGAATTGAAGAAGCTCATTACAAACTCAGCCAATGCCTGATAAACCGTAAAGATGTGAATACCATCCTATCTACAGGTGCAGAACTTCTCAAAAACCCCTTATTTTTATCGGATACATCCACCCGTGTTCTTCACTGGTCTGATCTGAAAGAACTAAAGAAAGTTGATGACGAACTGATTCAATGCATCATCAAACACAATTTTGTAACCTCCGATCTATTCGAAAAATACGACTATAAAACTCTTCTGCCCAGTATCGAACAAACCGAACATGCCTTTATTGAACATTCTAATTACCAGAAGAAGAAAGAACGTCTGATTGTAAAAATTGTTATTGAACACCGATATTTTGGCTGGATCGTAGTGATTCCACAGAAACGTCCCTTTGAAGACGGCGATTGTCAAATACTAGATATTTTAGCAAACGTCCTATCGTTAGAATTAGAGCGAAATAAAATAGGCTTTGCACTCAGTTATCGTGAAAATCTTCTATTTGAACTTATTTCCGGACGCATCCGCAATCAGGAAGAATTTAATTTACGGGCAAAAGGATTTGGCTGGATTCCGGGAGAACACTTCTATACCATGGCTATTGGCTTCCGGGATGCGTACCAATCGGACAATCAAGAACGTTCCATCACTGCTTACAAAAATCATCTTGGTATGATTTATCCAACCTATAAAGCAGTCTGTATCGGCAATATCTTATATCTGCTTCTTGAAACCAAAGATCTGGAATCAGTTGCCAATAACTTGGATAACTTCTTTCAAACTTATCATCTGGCCGCTGGTTGCAGTCACCATTTTTCAAATATCATTGAATTTAGTGCATCTGTAGAACAATCCTTAGAGATTCTACGAATTGGAATGAAACAGAATCCAAGGCAGAATATCTATCGATTTCAGGAATACAATATGCCTTACCTGGTTTCCACTTTGAAAAAATATAGTCAGCCGAACTATTTCTGCCTTCCAGAAATACTCAGATTACAGGCCTATGATCAAGAATTCGGAACCGATTATTTAGATACATTACAAACCTACCTCTTCTTCCGCAATGTAATAACTGCAGCAAATCATCTTCACATTCACAGGAACACTATGAATTACAGAATCCAAAAAATCATTGAAATTACGGGGTTAAAGCTTACCGAAGGCGAGGATTTGTATAAAATATGGCTTAGCTGCCTCATTCTTGGTGTTAATGAGTTCTGCCCCCATTAACTTTGAATCACTTTTTCTTTACCATGCAGCGTTTCTTAAAGAATGAAATACCATGCAAAGAATCTGACCAACGCCCCCACTGTGTATCACACACAGCGAGGGCTTTTTTTGCACTCCAGGAGTTCATTTTATTTCCGTCATAAACTATACACTTCCACCATAAGCCGTATCCCGACTTTCAGACCTTCCTGCTCCGGCTTCAGCTTCTTCCGGTCTCCACCGGGCTTTCTGACTTTATATGCTCTTTTCTCTCCCATAATTATTCGTGCAGCTCCAGCGGCAATCCGTCCGGGTCAAGGCAAAATCAAAATATAAAATTGTGAACTACTCGGTAACTAAGTTACCAGAGCATCTGAAATCTGGCGGG
>OGMN01001963.1_pt1 | contig 13141 bp, 9 predicted proteins | sample 1573211 | NCBI WGS metagenome assembly OGMN01 (sample SAMEA2581876, study PRJEB24529) | metagenome | biome: Human gut stool | place: China | collected 2011
TAAATCTCCGTTTCGCAAAGATAGGGCATGTCTGTGATTATTTCGCTGATTATGGATGCAAAATCATAAATGAGTTCACGGATTTTTTAGCTTATAATTGGGGTGGTCTTCGATTTTGGTATAGCTATTTCTTTCTTCCCTCTTTTAGTTTTACTTTAATGCGTGTATATATGAATACAGGGATAAAGTAAAGTTACTTTTCGTTTGAATGGTCAAACTAATATTAAACAGACATAGCAAGGAGGGGTTGTTTACGCCTGTATAACGAATAGTATTTTATTTGTTAGTAGATGTATACTGTGCTTATGAATAATATGATGGCATTTAATTTTGAAATTCTATTCCAAATGATTATGTCTATGACTGATTATATGGCTTTGATGCGATTTTTTATGTGTAATGTATCATTAAATAAGTAAAAAGTAGTATCTTTGTATATTATATGATGAGTTAACATGGCAAAGAATACAATGGGGACTAAGTTGCCCCGAAAATTAGAACAAAAGATGTCCGTTGTGGGAGAACAGATTAAACTGGCTCGCTTGCGCAGGAATCTGAGTGTAGCTCAAGTGGCGGAACGTGCCACCTGTTCTCCGTTGACCGTGTCCCGAATAGAGAAAGGTGTGCCGACAGTGGCAATCGGAATATATTTGCGCGTGTTGTATGCTTTACAGCTTGACGATGATATTCTGTGGTTGGCCAAAGAAGACAAACTAGGGAAAACATTACAGGATTTGAGTTTGAAGACAAGGAAAAGAGCTTCGAAAAAGAGATAAAACTCACTTTTTTCTGCATATAAGTCGATAATGACTCTATCAGGATAAAAAATACAGCTTAAAATTTTGTATTATGCCATAAAAACATTATGTTTGCACTGCATAATAATGTGGGATATGAAATTTGTTGATAGAATAGATGAAGCAGCACGACTGAAGGATGCTCTTGCAAGAGAGAAATCCTCGTTAGTTGTGATGTATGGTCGCAGACGATTGGGTAAATCAACGCTTATTAAAAGGGTGTTGTCAGAAAATGATGTATACTTCCTTGCAGACCGTTCGGAAGGTCAACATCAGAGGGCATTACTTGCAAAAGTGATAGCACAGGTGTTTCCTGATTTTGAGAAGTTGTCGTATCCCGATTGGGAGTCGATGTTTCGTGCGGTTAATTATCGAACAGACAAACGTTTTACTTTGTGTTTGGACGAATTTCCGTATCTTGTGGAGCAATCTCCTGAACTGCCGTCTGTATTGCAGAAACTTGTTGATGAGAAACAGTTGAAGTATAATCTGGTGCTTTGTGGTTCATCACAAAATATGATGTATGGGTTGTTTCTTGATTCTACTGCGCCTCTTTATGGTCGTGCTGATGAGATAATGAGACTTACCCCTATACGTTTACCCTATATTCAGGAGGCATTGAACCTTAATGCGATGAACGCTATTGAAGAGTATGCTATATGGGGCGGTGTGCCGCGCTATTGGGAACTGAGGGAAAACAGAATTTCGCTTGATGATGCCATGTGGCATAATATCCTTTCTGTAAATGGGACTCTTTATGAGGAGCCGGTAAAACTGTTTCAGGATGATGTTAAGGATATAGTCAAGACTTCGACAATAATGTCTTATATCGGTACTGGTGCAAACCGTCTTTCCGAAATTGCTGCACGATGCAATGAACCTGCAACTAATCTGTCGCGTCCATTGAAGAAACTTGTTGATCTCGGTTTTTTGGAAAAAGATGTTCCGTTCGGGATTGATGAAAAGAATGCGAAAAAGAGCCTCTACAAGATTGCCGATCCGTTTATGGCATTCTACTATCAGTTTGTTGTCCCTAATCGTTCGTTCATTGAACTTGGTCGTCGCTTACCCATAGAACAGGCTTTGACTGCTCATTTCTCTGAGTATGTGAGTATGCAATGGGAAAAACTGTGTCGGGATGCCGTAACAGGAAATCTTGTTAATGGAGTAGTTTATGGCAAAGCAAAACGCTGGTGGGGCTCTGTTCTCAATGAGGATAAGAAGCCGGAACAAGTTGAATTTGACGTGATGGCTGAATCGCTCGATAAAAAGTATCTGTTGGTCGGAGAATGTAAATGGACAACAGGGGAGAATGGCAAACAGCTAACTGCTGAGCTTCTCCGCAAAGCTAATCTGTTGCCGTTTGCTAAGAACTACACTATCGTTCCTGTACTGTTCCTTAAGAACGCTCCGAAAGATGATGCTGGGAATGCAATGTTGTCGGAAAATGTTGTAGAGTTAATGAAGTAAAGAGATATCAAATTTACGATTTGACAGAGTTATTAGATGGCAAAAAAAACAATAAATAAAGAGCTTACAGGTGCACAGGACTTATACAATTTCTTGTTTGAGGCCTGTAATATAATACGCGGTCCTGTAAGCCAAGATAATTTTAAGGATTATATCACGCCTTTACTTTATTACAAGCGGATATCTGATGTTTATGATGAAGAAACAGAAGAAGCTTTAATATCAAGTGGTGGTGATAAGGAGTATGCATCTCTGCCAGAACAACATCGTTTTGTTATTCCTGATGGTTGTCATTGGCAAGAAGTCCGAGAGCGTACAGAAAATCTTGGAGCTGCCATAGTCGGTGCTATGAGGCAGATAGAGATAGCAAACCCAGATACATTGTATGGGGTGCTATCTATGTTTTCATCTCAGAAATGGACTAACAAAGCAATACTCAATGATAGCAAGATTCGTGACCTGATAGAACATCTATCAAAACGAAAACTTGGTAATAAGGATTACCCTGCGGACTTAATGGGTGATGCTTATGAAATATTATTGAAGAAGTTTGCCGATGATAGTAAGGCTCAAGCTGGAGAGTTTTATACTCCTCGTTCTGTTGTGAGATTATTAGTGCATATTCTCGATCCGCAACCGGGGGAAACTGTATATGATCCTGCTTGTGGTAGTGGAGGAATGCTTATCGAAGCTATACGATATATGCACGATGATTCTCTTTGCTGCGGAAGTATATTCGGACAGGAAAAGAATGTCGTGAATGCGGCCATTGCTAAAATGAATCTATTCCTGCATGGTGCATCTGATTTTAATGTAATGCAAGGCGACACATTGAGAGACCCAAAAATTCTTCAAGGTGGTAATATCGCCAAATTCGATTGTGTTATAGCAAACCCCCCATTTTCTCTTGAAAATTGGGGAGCAACGGAATGGAGTTCAGATAAATATAAGCGCAATATCTATGGCACACCGAGTGATAGTTGTGGTGACTATGCGTGGATTCAGCATATGATATGTTCTATGTCTTCCGGCAAGGGGCGTATGGCTGTTGTAATGCCGCAAGGTATTCTGTTTCGTGGAAATCAAGAAGCAGAAATAAGGAAACAATTAGTCGAAAGTGATTTGATAGAAGCCGTTGTTACATTAGGAGATAAATTGTTTTATGGAACTGGACTTTCACCGTGCTTTTTGATAATACGAAGAATGAAACAGGCTCATCATTCCGGACGGATTTTGATGATAGATGGTTCCAAAATTCTAACTCAAAAGAGAGCGCAGAATATTTTAGAAGAGAATGATATAGATAGGTTATATTCACTTTATCAAAATTACTCCGATGAAGAGGACTATTCTCGAATCGTTACATTGCAGGAGATAAGAGATAAAGAGTATAATCTTTCGCCCAATCGCTATGTGGTTTACCACAAGGAGGAAATTCGTCCTTATGCGGAAGTGTTGGCTGAGTTCAAACAAGCATACGCAGATGTGAAGCGATTGGAGAACGAATTTTCATTACTCATTAACGCATAATCAATATGGCAGAAAAAGTAAAACAATATCGTCTTCCTGATGACCCTATTACGCTCGATGAACTTAAAGGTTTTCTTTGGGCAGCTGCCACTCATTTGCGTGTCCAGATTGATGCTGCAGGATATAAAGAGTATATTTTCCCTTTGCTTTTTTTCAAACGCATTTCCGATGTTTATGATGAACAGTTTGAAGGATTTGTGTGTGAAGGAGGAGTTGAGTATGCAGGTATGCAAGTAGAAGATCTCCCCATCCGTATTCCTGATGGTGCGCACTGGAGAGATGTTCGTGAGGTGACGGAAAATGTTGGTAATAAATTAGTCGAAGCATTTATTGCCATTGAGCAAGCCAATCCTGCTAAGGAAATGGATGGTAGAAAAATCGGAGGATTAGAAGGTATTTTCGGACCTAAGGATGGCTGGACCAATAAGGCGAAGATGCCTGATAATATCATTACTTCGTTGATTGAGGATTTTTCTAAATATACGTTGAGCCTAAAGGCTTGTCCTGCCGATGAGATGGGGCAGGCATACGAATACCTTGTTGGAAAGTTTGCCGATGATGCCGGAAATACTGCTCAGGAGTTCTATACGAATAGAACAGTCGTTCAACTTATGGCTGAGATACTGCAGCCACAACCGAATGAAAGCATTTATGACCCAACTTGTGGTTCCGGGGGAATGTTGGTTAAATGTTTAGACTATCTTCGCAACAAAGGTGCAGAGTGGCAGAGTGTACAGGTGTTCGGACAAGAGGTGAATGGCTTGACTTCTTCTATTGCACGAATGAATCTTTATTTGAATGGAGTTGAAGATTTTTCGATTGCATGTGCAGATACGTTGGAGCATCCTGCATTCTTGGATGGCAGCCATCTTCGTAAGTTCGACATTGTTCTGGCAAATCCTCCTTATTCAATCAAAGAATGGAATCGTGAAAAATTCATGAATGATAAGTGGGGACGTAATTTCTTGGGAACGCCTCCGCAAGGAAGAGCTGATTATGCATTTTTTCAACATATTATTGCTTCGATGGATAGAAATACTGGTAGGTGTGCTATATTGTTTCCCCATGGTGTACTATTTCGTGATGAAGAATATGAGTTGCGCAAAAAATTAGTTGAAATAGATATTGTAGATTGCGTAATTGGACTTGGTCCTAATCTATTTTTTAATGCTTCTATGGAGGCTTGTATTATTATCTGCAAAAATAGAAAAGAAGATAGTCATAAAGGTAAAGTTATTTTTATGAAAATTTTGAAGATATAGAATATTTTGCAAAAGTTGCTGATATAAATGATATAGATAATAATAAGAGTTTGCTTAGTATACAAAGTTATGTCAAGCAAAAAGGAACAAATGAAATATACATTTTGGATGAATCACTCCCAAAATGGATTGAGGCTTCAAGATCAATGCATATCGAAGTTGCTAATCTTTTAAGTATGCTAAAATATGAGTAGGGTAAAGTTTGGAGATGTCGTTAAAGATGTGAAGATAAATATAGATCGTCTAAATAATCCGTATGAATACTATGTTGCAGGCGATCATATGGATTCGGAGGATTTAACCATACATAGGAAAGGATGTTTTACAACAGATGATGTTGGACCTGCTTTTATTCGTGTATTTAAACCAGGTCAGATTTTGTATGGTTCAAGAAGAACATATCTAAAGAAAATAGCAGTTGCTGATTTTGAAGGAGTATGTGCTAATACTACTTTTGTTTTTGAAACGAAAGATCCTCATGCATTTGAGCAACGTTTGTTGCCGTTCATTATGCTATCAAAGGATTTTACGACTTGGTCGATAGCTAAATCAAAAGGTTCTACAAATCCTTATGTGTTATTTTCTGATTTGGCTGATTTTGAGTTTGAATTACCTCCATTAGAGGAACAAAAAGTTCTTGTTGATAAATTATGGGCAGCCTATCGATTGAAGGAGGCTTATAAGAAACTACTTGTTGCCACTGATGAAATGGTGAAATCGCAATTTATCGAGATGTTTGGAACCGTTGAGAATAATACCCATAACTTTCCAATTATGACTATTGGTGAGTTTGCAAATTGTTTTGCTGGAGCAACTCCAAGCACATCTCATCCTGAATATTGGGAGAATGGAAGAATAAGATGGATGAGTTCTGGCGAGGTACACAAAGGTCATGTAGAAGATACAGATTCTCGCATTACTGAGCTTGGATATAAGAGCGCAAGTACAAGGATGGTTCCAATACATTCTATTGTAATTGCTATCGCTGGTCAAGGTAAAACTCGTGGTACTGTGGCTATTACAGAAGTTGATCTGTGTACAAATCAGTCTTTGTGTGCTATTGTACCCGACGAGCGTGTAAACTACTCATATCTTTACCATAATCTTCAGGGGAGATATCTCGAACTTAGAGGTCTGTCTGGAGATGTTAATGGTAGAGGAGGTCTTAACTTGAAGATAATCCAAAAGATTCCTGTTATACTGCCTCCAATAGAGAAGCAACAACAGTTTGCATCCATTGCCCAACAAGCCGATAAATCAAAATTTGAGTTGAAGCAGTGTATTGAAAATATCGATAAAGTCATAAAGAGTTTAATAAACGGATAGAATAAGAGAGATACGTTGATAGCTGCGGCTTAATTGGATAACAAATTTATTAATAATATGATAGAGAATCTGATTAATGACATAGAGCAGGCTATGCTGGGAGTTTTAAACAATGAGCAAATGAGTCAATTACGAAAGGTGCTAGATTATGCCTTTCGTGATATCAACGTGTCGTCTAAGAACAATGAAGAGTGCAGTGGTAATAGTGAATTAATAGATAGTTTTTTGTCGGCTAAACGAGTCGAAGGTTGTTCGGATAAGTCGATGCACTATTATCGAAGTACATTAAATAATGCTATCAGGAAAATAGAAAAAAATATTCGCCATATCACTACTGATGACTTGCGTAATTACTTAAATGATTATCAGCAGACAAGCGGTGCTACAAAGGTTACGGTAGACAATATACGTCGCATTTTGTCAAGTTTCTTTTCATGGCTTGAGGATGAGGATTATATTGTGAAGAGTCCGGTACGTCGGATTCATAAAGTAAAAGTCGGAAAAACAGTCAAAGAAACATACTCCGATGAAGCGTTAGAACAAATGCGTGACCATTGCGAAGGTATTCGCGATTTAGCCTTGATTGATTTGTTGGCCTCTACTGGTATGCGTGTCGGGGAGTTGGTCAAACTCAATCGGAACGATATAGACTTTGAAAACCGGGAATGCATCGTTACCGGTAAAGGAGATAAGCAACGTCGAGTTTATTTCGATGCTCGCGCAAAGATACATTTACAACGTTATTTGGCAGAACGGATAGATGACAATCCTGCCCTGTTTGTTTCATTATTAGCACCTTACGATCGCTTACAGATAAGTGGTGTGGAAATACGTTTACGTCGTTTGGGGCGTGAATTGAATATTCCTAAGGTGCATCCTCATAAATTTCGCCGTACGTTGGCGACAATGGCGATAGATAAAGGTATGCCTATAGAGCAGGTCCAGCATCTCTTAGGGCATCAAAGTCTTGATACAACATTGCAATATGCTATGGTGAATCAGACAAATGTAAAAATGTCTCACCGTAAATTTATTGGTTAGTATGTCGCAATTTATCGAGATGTTTGGGAATCCTCTTTCTTTAAATCAGAAGAATGAGTTGAAAAGATTAGGAGAATGTTGTATTCTAAATCCAAGACGTCCTAACATTGCTCTTTGCGACACCGATAAAGTCTCTTTTATTCCTATGCCGGCGGTAAGTGAGGATGGATATTTGGTAGATATGACTGACGAAGAATATGGAAAAGTAAAAAAAGGCTTTACATATTTTGAGAATAATGATGTCTTGTTTGCCAAAATTACACCTTGTATGGAGAATGGCAAAGGAGCTATTGTACATGGACTTATAAATGGTATAGGAATGGGATCTACAGAATTTCATGTATTGCGGCCAATTAACGGAATATCTAGTCCCTATTGGCTGTTAGCATTAACACGAATGCCTATATTTCGTGAGCGTGCTGCAAAAAATATGTCTGGAACAGGCGGGCAGAAAAGAGTTAGTGCTTCATATCTGGACCATTTTATGGTTGGATTGCCTGCGATGGAGGAACAAAGGCGTTTTGAAGCAATATATAGACAAGCCGACAAATCAAAATTTGGCGACTTCAAATCGCAATTTATCGAGATATTTTATGGCATGGAAACTACTCCTGTAAAAGATTATATTGATGATTCTTTTCCTGGTGAATGGGGTACTGAAGATAAGGATGGTAATGGAGTAAAGGTTATACGTACTACAAACTTCACAAACTCAGGAAAGCTGAATCTTGCAGATGTTGTTACCCGCAGCATTGAAGATAGGAAGGTAGTTAGAAAGCAAATTAAAAAGTACGATACCATACTTGAAAGATCAGGTGGAACTGCTGATAATCCGGTGGGTAGAGTTGTGCTATTTGAAGAAGATAACTTGTTTTTGTGCAATAACTTCACGCAGGTTTTGAGATTCAAAGACGTTGATCCAAGGTTTGCATTCTATGCATTATACTACTTCTATCAGACAAATAGAACTGCAATCAGAAGCATGGGAAGCAAGACGACAGGAATTCAGAATCTCAACATGAGTAAATATTTGGAAATCGGCATTCCAAATGCATCAGATGAGGATCAGAAAGCGTTTGTTACAATTGCAGAACAAGCCGATAAATCAAAATCTGTCATTCAAAAAGCTTTAGTATATTTGAATGATATACAGAGTGACGAATTAGGTAAAATCGCTTAATTATTAAATTGATAACAATAAAAACCATAGATATGTTTAACGAAGACAATACAGTGGAGCAAATGCTCATAGAAGCTGTAACCCAAAGTAGTTGGCAGTATGTAAAGTCACAGGATATACCTCGTAGTTCTGATTCTGTCCTTGTTGAATCATGGCTATTGGAAGCTCTTGTCAGGTTAAATCCAATAACACGTCAACAAGCGGAGCAAGTTATTTATAAACTCCGTGCTGCTATTACTTGTGGAGGTAATTATGATGAATTGGTGACTGCCAATGACCGTTTTCGTACATTATTATTTAATGAAAACACAGAGCCTTTTGGAAAGGATGGTGAATATATACCTATCAGATTCTTTAGCGAAGATGCGGTCGAAGATTATTGTGTAGTGACCAATCAATGGGAGTTTCCACGTAGTTCTGTTGAAGGAGGTAAACGTTTGGATTTGGTTTATCTGATAAATGGAATTCCGGTTTGTGTTGGTGAAGCAAAATCTCCTGTTCGCCCTCAGATAACATGGGCTGACGGAGCCATTGATATGCTGCATTACGAAAAGAGCATTCCAGAAATGTTTGTTCCGAATATATTAACCTTTGCTACAGAAGGTAAAGAACTTCAATATGCCGGCATCTGTGCCCCTGTTGACAAATGGGGACCTTGGTTTAATGATGAAAGTCGTCAGCATGGTACAATAGAGTCGGTTAAAAGTAACGTAATGGGGTTGGTTCAACCAAACCGACTGCTTGATATATATCGTTACTATAGTGTTTTTACAGGAACATCATCAGGCAAAAAAATAAAAATAGTTTGCCGTTATCAACAATATCTAGGAGGTGAAGCTATTGTTCAGCGTGTCTTAAATACATATCGAGAGAAACAAGGTCCGAAGAAAGGTCTTATTTGGCATTTCCAAGGTTCGGGAAAATCATGGTTGATGGTATTTGCTGCCCAAAAATTACGTTTGCAGAACGAATTACATGCTCCCACAGTTGTTATCGTTGATGACCGTATTGATTTGGAAGATCAGATAACGGGCGATTTTACTCGTGCTGATATTCCTAATATAGAATCTGCAAAGACAAAAGATGAGTTAGTTGCATTTTTCAAGCAGGATCAGCGCAAGATTCTGATAACGACAATTTTCAAGTTCGGAGATGTTGATAGTGTACTGAATGAAAGAGATAATATCATTTTATTGGTAGATGAAGCACACCGAACTCAGGAAAAGGATTTAGGACAAAAAATGCGCAATGCATTACCTAATGCATTTTTCTTTGGCCTTACCGGAACGCCTATCAATAAACGAGATAAGAATACTTTTCAATCTTTTGGAGCTGATGAGGATTTAGAGAAAGGTGGATATATTTCAAAATATACTTTCCAAAATTCTGTTGAAGATGGAGCTACGCTTGAATTGAATTTCCAAACAGTGCCGGTAGAGATGCATCTTAACGAAACTCAATTACAAGAAGAATTTGATGAACTGACCGATCAAATATCCGAGGACGAAAAGAACGAATTAGTAAAACGAACTTCTGTTGAAGCATTTTTTACAGCAGAGAAGCGAATTAACGATGTCGCACGTTATATTGTAAATCACTTCAAAGAGTATGTAGAGCCCACTGGAATGAAAGCTCAAGTCGTGGTATATAACCGAGACTGCTGTGTGAAATATAAGAAAGCGATTGATGCTCTTTTGGGTTCGGAAGATGCAACCACTATCGTTATGCATACGGCTGGCGATAAAGCTGATGAGTATAAAGCATACCGTCGTGATAGAGAACAAGAAAGAAAACTTCTTGACCAATTCCGTGATCCATTGTCACCGATTAAAATGGTGATTGTCACTTCAAAGCTGTTGACAGGTTTTGATGCTCCAATTTTGCAATGTATGTATCTTGATAAACCAATGAAGGATCATACGTTGTTACAAGCTATTTGCCGTACGAATAGAAAGTACAATGTTGATAAGAAATGTGGTCTGATTGTAGATTTCGTTGGTGTATTTGATAATGTAGCCAAAAGCCTTGCTTTTGATGAGGAGACGGTAAAAACGGTTGTAAAGAATATTGATGAGATAAAAGTGTTGATACCTCAATTTTTGCAAGAGTGTATTGACTTTTTCCCTGGTGTAGACCGGACAATCGGTGGTTGGGAAGGTTTGCAAGCTGCCCAGCAATGTTTACTTGATGAGTCTACAAAAACGAATTTTGCAAAACATTTTTCACGATTGGCTAAAGCTTGGGAAACAGTAAGCCCGGATGCAATGCTGGCTGCTTATCAGGCGGATTATACTTGGCTGGCTCAGGTATATCAAAGTGTACGTCCTGTTAGTACCGGAGGATCACTCATATGGACTTTATTGGGTGCTAAAACCATTGAAATCATTCATCGTAACATTGATACAATTGATATTGGGACTCCACTTGAGGATCTTGTGGTAGATGGAGATGTAATTGATATGGTGTTGGAGCAAGCCAAAGATAATCCTAAAAAGATATTGGAAGTGGAAAAAATGCTTCGTTTGAGGTTAGGAGAGCATCATGGAGACCCCAATTACAAGGCATTTGCTGAGAAGTTGGATGAACTGCGCCGTCATATGGAGGAAAATCTTATAACTAGTATTGATTTCCTCCGAGGATTGCTCACCCTTGCTAAAGAAGTGCTTGAGGAAGAAAAAAACTCAAATCAACCTCTTGACAAGAGGGAACAAGCTAAAGCTGCTCTTACGGAGTTGTTTGAATCAATTAGAACTGAGGATACTCCTATCATTGTAGAACGTGTAGTTGCTGATATAGATGAAAATGTGGTAGCTATTGTACGTAAGTTTAAAGATGCTTTTAAAAGCATTACAGCTCAGCGAGAGATAAAAAAGAAACTACGTTCTATTCTGTGGGTTAACTACCAGATTAAAGATCAAGAAGTTTTTGATAAGGCTTATCAGTATATTGAGATGTATTATTAATTGGTTGATAAAATAAATTTGTTATGGCTGTTGAATCACACGATAAGAAACTTGATGACCTTCTAAAAATGGTTGAAGAAGGTAAGGCTCAATTACCCGACTTTCAACGTAGTTGGGTTTGGGATGACACGAAGATATGTAAACTAATAGAAAGTATCACATCTGGCTTCCCAATGGGTGCAGCGATGTTTTTGGCTAATGGTGGTGAGCATATCCGTTTTAAGTATCGCACATTTGAAGGTGTGGATTCTATATCAGAAGTTACACCTGAGTGGCTTGTGCTCGATGGACAACAGCGACTCACAACCTTATATCAGGTCTTGAAAAGTAAGAAAGCAACTAATACTCGATTAGAGACCAATCGAGATACAATTATCAAACGCTATTATTATCTAGATATTCGTAAATGTCTAGACTCTACTGCGGACAGATTGGAAGCAATCATATCTGTATCAGAGAAGAAACAGCTTACAACAAATATTGGTCGTGATGTAACGCTGGACTTATCCACAAGAGAGAAAGAATTTGAGAACCTGATGTTTCCCTTGAATATTACGTTTTCTCATAATGATACGGAAGATTGGCATTATGATATGGAAGACTATTACAAAGGTGATAGAGAGTATAGAAATTTATTCCGTGATTTCTCACAGCAGATTCTTCGCCCAATTTTAGAGTATAACATACCTATAATTCAGCTTGATAAAGAAACCCCGAAAGAAGCTGTCTGCCAGATTTTTGAGAATGTAAACACTGGTGGTGTACCTCTTACGGTTTTCGAACTCGTCACAGCTACATTTGCTGCTGAAGGACATGAATTGAGAAAAGATTGGGAGACCATTCGTCATATTTTTGCTCAAAAAGTAAATGGCGAGCTATTGAAAGAAATCACTGGCGCTAATTTTTTGGCAGCAATGACTCTGTTGGTATCATATTATAAAAGAGTGGTTTCAGGTGATGATGAGCGTGTGGCTGTAACATGTAAGAAAAAAGACATTCTTAGGCTTGAATTGAAAGATTATTTGAAGTATCATGACGCTTTGATTAAAGGTTTCTGTGATGCAGCTGATTTCTTAGTACATCAGGGGATTTTCCGTTCCAGAGATCTTCCATATTCGTCACAACTTATTCCACTTGCTGCAATCTTTGCATACGACAACGAAAATAAAAAAATGTTGCATCTTGGAAGCAAACAGGAATTATTGTCTCGTTGGTATTGGTGTGGCGTAATGGGTGAACTATATGGGGGTGCCAATGAAGCTAGATTTGCAACTGATATAATGGGCGTATTCCGTTGGATGGAAGGTGGTGAAATGCCAGAGACTGTATATCGTTCCAATATACAACCAACTCGTTTATTGACCATGCAGACTAGGAATAGTGCAGCGTACAAAGGTGTTATGGCACTTATCTTACAAGATTCACCACTTGATTTTATGACAGGTCATCGTATGGATATAGCATCTTACATTGATGAAGATGCTGATATTCCAACAGACATAGAGCACGGCATCAACATTGATTCCTGGATTAAAGACAAGCTGAAATGATAGTACCTCAAGAAATTTACCA
>OGMN01001966.1_pt1 | contig 13127 bp, 9 predicted proteins | sample 1573211 | NCBI WGS metagenome assembly OGMN01 (sample SAMEA2581876, study PRJEB24529) | metagenome | biome: Human gut stool | place: China | collected 2011
TGAAATACTTTTCAGGGAATTTTCCATTGATGGTTACGGGAACCTTACCAGCTACTGCCTCCAGCACTTGCGGAGTCGTAGTGAAGTAATCAGATGATAATTCACCCATTTTCTTGTTACATGACGATAATGCAACAACCAATGCCATAAGTAAAGGCAAATACAGCTTCTTAATCATTTTAGGTATAATTTAAATGTTTGTAATTGAAATATTCGTCTATTCGTTCACACATCTTTTCCCATTAACCCGGAAAAAGTAACGCAAAGATATTAAATCTTAAGATATATATATAAACAAGGTATTGTTTTTATTATAATTTAATGAAATCAGCCTTTCTTTTCTTGTCGATATTTAATATTGCGCGGGTGATGCTCTATTATTTCACTCCGCAACATGTTCCGGTCGATGTGGGTATATATTTCGGTGGTGGCAATGGATTCGTGTCCGAGCATACACTGGATGGCACGGAGATTGGCCCCTCCTTCCAGCAGATGAGTGGCGAAAGAGTGGCGAAAAGTGTGCGGACTGATGTTCTTGGTGATACCTGCGGTCTGTGCCAATTCCTTGATGAGATGGAACACCATGATGCGTGATATGTTTTTACCCCATCGTGCCAGAAAAACATAATCTTCGTATTCTTTTTTTATTTTTCCACGGTTACGGTCTGTGAAATAGAGTTTAATTTCTTTAATGGCTCTTGGGGAGATGGGGACTAACCGTTGTTTGCTTCCTTTGCCTTCCACCTTTATGAAACCTTCGTCGAAATAGAGATCGGAGAGTTTCAGATTAGTCAGTTCCGATACACGCAGACCGCAACTGTACAGTGTTTCAAGGATCGCCCGGTTGCGTTGGCCTTCGTTTTTACTCAGATCGATGGCGGCGATGATGGAGTCGATCTCTTCTACGGTAAGTACTTCCGGTAACTTTAAACCGATTTTAGGCCCTTCGAGCAATTCGCTCGGGTCGGCTTCCAGATAATCTGCCATAATCAGGAAATGAAAAAAAGACTTGATGCCCGAGATGATCCGTGCTTGTGAACGCGGATGAATGCCGATGTCGTGCAGTCCGGCAGAGAAACGTTCCAAATCGTCCAGGCATACATCCGATATCTCTATATTTTCTGATTGTAGAAAATTAAGCAGTTTATCCAGATCGGTCATATAAGCATCCAACGTGTTTTTGGATAAAGACTTTTCCAGTTTCAGATATTGTTGGTACTTCCTGATTATCAGAGCCGCCGTATCCTTCTTTTCTGTTTTTTCGTTTACTTTCATTTCTTTTTTCTACCTTTGCCCCGCGAAGACAGGTTGCCCCTCGGCAAAATACAAATAAATTTGCTACTGCATTCGGTTTACGCTATCTTTGCATCTTGAAATAATGTTCTCGGGACAAAGGTATTAAAATTAGTAGGATTGTGTTATGAGGATACAAATTATTAATGGCCCCAATATTAATCTGCTGGGCAAACGTGAACCTTCCATATACGGAAGTGTTACATTTGAAGACTATCTGACCGGTCTTCGTGAAACGTATAAGGATATAGAGATTAACTATTTTCAATCTAACATTGAGGGAGAAATGATTGACTGCATCCAACAGACCGGATTTGAAGCGGATGGTATCATTCTGAATGCGGGAGCTTACACGCATACGTCTATTGCATTGCAGGATGCTATTCGTTCGGTGACGGCTCCGGTGATAGAGGTACATATCTCTAACGTGCACAGTCGCGAAGCGTTTCGTCACGTTTCCATGATTGCCTGTGCGTGCAGAGGGGTTATCTGTGGTTTCGGACTCGATTCGTACCGGCTGGCGCTTGAAGCTCTGAAAGGATGCGCCGGTGAATAATGCGCCGATGTGTTCATGAAAGGTATGTACTAATGTCATAATGGTAAAGAATATAATAAAATAAGTATAGATAAATATAATTAATGTGTGGCTATGCCGAACGGTAATCGGCTATGAATGCATTAACAAATTAAACAATTATTCAAGATGTTGCTGAAACAGACCAAAATCGTAGCTTCCATCTCAGACAGGCGCTGTGATGTAGACTTTATAAAACAGTTGTTCGATGCCGGAATGAACGTTGTTCGTATGAATACGGCTCATGCCAGCCGTGAGGGTTTCGAGGCATTGATTGCCAATGTGCGTGCCGTTTCAAATCGCATTGCTATCCTGATGGATACCAAAGGTCCGGAAGTGCGGACTACCGCGAATGCGGAACCGATTCCTTACCAGATCGGTGAAAGAGTGAAGATTGTCGGTAACCCCGATTTGGAAACGACTCGTGAGTGCATTGCCGTTTCATACCCCAATTTTGTGCGCGATCTCAATGTAGGTGGAACCATTCTTATCGATGACGGTGATCTGGAACTTCGGGTGATCGATAAAACGGATGACTATCTGATATGTGAAGTTCAGAATGAAGCAACTTTGGGTAGCCGTAAAAGTGTGAATGTGCCGGGTGTACGTATTAACTTGCCTTCGTTGACGGAAAAAGACCGTAACAATATATTATATGCCATTGAAAAGGATATTGATTTTATCGCCCATTCGTTTGTCCGTAACAGGCAGGATGTGCTCGATATCCGTGAAATACTTGATGCGCATAACAGTGATATTAAAATTATCGCCAAAATTGAAAATCAGGAGGGAGTGGATAATATTGACGAGATACTTGAAGTGGCCGATGGCGTTATGGTAGCGCGTGGTGACTTGGGTATCGAGGTGCCGCAGGAACGTATTCCGGGCATCCAGCGTACGCTTATCCGCAAATGTGTATTGGCTAAGAAACCGGTCATCGTGGCTACGCAGATGCTGCATACGATGATTAATAATCCGCGTCCGACTCGTGCGGAGGTTACTGATATCGCCAATGCCATCTATTATCGTACGGATGCCTTGATGCTGAGTGGTGAAACTGCTTATGGGAAATATCCGGTGGAAGCCGTGAAAACCATGACGAAAATTGCTGCACAGGCGGAAAAGGATAAGTTGGAAGAAAACGATATCCGCATTCCGTTGAATGAGAATAGCAATGACGTGACGGCTTTCTTGGCGAAGCAGGCTGTGAAAGCAACGGCGAAATTGAAAATGCGCGCCATCATTACCGATAGTTATAGTGGACGTACGGCCCGTAATCTGGCTGCTTTCCGTGGTAAATACCCTGTATTGGCTATTTGTTACAAAGAGAAAACGATGCGTCATCTGGCTCTTTCCTATGGTGTGGAAGCGATTTATATGCCGGAGTTGGCAAACGGACAGGAGTACTATTTCGCAGCTTTGCGCCGTTTGCTGAAAGAGGGACGTTTGCAGCCTGCCGATATGGTGGGCTATTTGAGTAGCGGTAAAGCCGGTACGCAGACTTCTTTCCTTGAGATCAACGTTGTGGAAGATGCGTTGAAGCATGCGGAGGAAACGGTACTGCCTAATAAAAACAGATATTTGTAATTTGAGATTGGACGATTTACGATTGAAAGAACTATTGTCTTGTGATAGCAGTGTAATTTCAATCGTAAATCGTAAATTGTCCAATCGTCAATCCTTCCACTTGTATAGTCTTGATTTCACTGATGTATGGAAACTATTGATGAATATATCTTGCGTCATATTGACGATGAAGGCGATTACTTGAAAGCATTGTATCGGGATACTCATGTCAAGTTGCTTCGTCCCCGTATGGCTTCCGGGCACTTGCAAGGGAGGATGCTGAAAATGTTTGTCGAGATGATCCGCCCCCGGCAGATACTTGAGATAGGAACTTATAGCGGATATTCAGCTCTTTGTCTTGCCGAAGGCTTGAGTGAGGGAGGAATGCTTCATACATTTGAGATTAATGACGAGCAGGAGGATTTTACCCGCCCTTGGCTGGAGAAGTCCGCTTATGCTGATAAGATAAAGTTTTATATCGGTGATGCTCTTGAATTGGTGCCGAAGTTGGGTATTACGTTCGATCTTGCTTTTGTAGACGGGGACAAGCGTAAGTATGAGATGACACTTGCCCATCTTTCTACGGGTGGTTATATCATTGCAGATAATACATTGTGGGACGGCCACGTATTGGAGGAACATCCGCACAATAATGATTATCAGACTATCGGTATTAAGGCGTTTAATGATCTGGTGGCTTGTGACCCTCGGGTGGAGAAAGTAATTCTTCCTTTGCGTGACGGACTGACGATTATCCGCAAGAAATAAAATAGATATTTTTATTTATGGTGTCATTGAAATATCCATATATATATATTGAGTCCATGATCCCATTTTCCCATATAGTAAACTTCTCTCATGCGAAATGGGACATTGCTGTTCAGCGCTATTATTGATTCATTATTCCTGAGTATTCTTTTAGAGAGGACAAATAATACCGGTTCGGTTTGCCGCAAAGATAGCTTTGTGTGTGTAATTCAATAATGAAAACTAAAAATAAGCTATAAATCATTATCCAAACGATATATTTCTGTAACTTTGTGTTCTATACAAGCAGGCTGGAATAGCCTTTGCAATAGAAAAATTACGTTGAACAAACTAACATGTATATTTATGGAAACAACCCGTCAAAATAAAATATCCCGTTTGTTGCAGAAAGAATTGAGTGAAATATTCTTGCTTCAGACAAAGGCGATGACCGGTGTATTGGTATCGGTAAGTGCGGTACGTATCAGTCCCGATATGAGCATTGCACGTGTGTATCTTAGCATTTTCCCATCCGATAAGGGGGAGGAGATGGTGAAGAATATTAATAACAATATGAAATCTATCCGGTACGAACTCGGTACGCGTGTCCGTCATCAGCTACGTATCATCCCCGAATTGAAATTCTTTGTGGATGATTCATTGGATTATATCGAGAAAATAGACTCACTGCTTCAGAAGTGAATCTCCCTTTCTACATAGCCCGGCGTTATCTTTTTTCGAAAAAGAAGCACAATGCCATTAATATCATTTCCGGCATATCAGTATGCGGGGTGGCACTTGCTACGTTAGCGTTAGTCTGTACGCTTTCTGTTTTTAACGGTTTTCAGGATATGGTGGCCAGTTTTTTTACGGCTTTTGATCCGGAGCTGAAAATTACAGTTCGTGAAGGGAAAGTATTTGACGCACAGGACGAACGTATACAAGCGATCCGGGCTTTACCGGAGATTGCCGTGTTTACTGAAACCTTGGAGGAAAATGCGATGGTACAGTATAAAGACCGGCAGACGATGGCTGTAATAAAAGGGGTGGAAGATAATTTTGAGGAACTTACGGCTATCGATAGTATTCTTTATGGCTCCGGTGAGTTTTTGCTCCATGATTCTATTGTGGATTATGGTGTGATGGGCATTGAACTGGTCTCGACTTTAGGTACCGGCATCCAGTTTGTTGATCCGTTGAAGATTTATAGTCCGAAGCGGAATGCGAAGGTGAACATGGCCAATCCTTCCGCTTCTTTTAATATGGATTATCTTTTTTCTCCCGGTGCTGTTTTTGTGGTCAATCAGCAGAAGTATGATAGTAACTATATCCTTACTTCTCTTGCGTTTGCACGACGGATGCTCGATTATACGACCGAGGTTTCTGCCATTGAATTGAAACTGAAACCAAATGCCGGCGTATCTTCCGTCAAATCAAAAATCGCTTCTGTGCTGGGTGATGATTTTGTGGTACAGGATCGTTATGAACAGCAAGCGGATGTGTTCCGTATCATGGAGATCGAAAAATTAATCTCCTACCTTTTCCTTACATTTATTCTGATGATCGCTTGCTTTAACGTAATCGGTTCACTTTCTATGTTGATCCTCGATAAAAAAGAAGATGTAGTGACTTTACGTAATTTGGGAGCGGACGATCGGCTAATTTCCCGAATATTTCTTTTTGAGGGGCGGTTGATCTCTCTTTTCGGTGCTGTATCCGGAATTGTATTGGGCTTGGCTCTTTGCCTGATACAGGAGAAATTCGGCCTTATCTCTTTAGGTGGGGGAGGCGGTACGTTCTTGGTGGATGCTTATCCGGTCAGTGTCCATTTCTGGGATGTGGTATTGATATTTGTAACGGTACTTACAGTCGGCTTTCTTTCGGTATGGTATCCGGTACGTTATTTGAGTAAACGATTACTTTCACATTGAAGAATATAATCAGTTTTGTCTAATTATATTGTCTGATTGGATACCTGTTTTTATTAAGATAATGATGGCTTTGGACTTGAAAATAGGATACAAAAATGACGGTTTGCAAGTATTTGTATATCAGTGTGTTATATGATGACTTTTTCCCTCTACGAGAAACAGGTCGAAACTCGTAGAGAAACAGAGTGAAACTCTACGGGAAATGAGGCGAAACTCTACGACGAACTGTTCGGATGTTTATAAGATGTGACAATCAGGTAGATGAGAAAGACGTTCCTTCTCTGTTTTTTTGTACAATTATTTTCTTAGGCTGATTTTCCTGTTTCTTTTGTTTACTCTCTTTATATAAACAGAACTGCCTGTCAATATTTACCGATTATTATCGGTAAATATTGACAGGCAGTTCTGGCCGGAGTTATAAAGACATTGCTTTATAGGCTATTTTATTGAACTGCTACTTTATAGCTCTTAACCTTGTTGTCTGCTGTACGGACAGATACGATATAGATACCGGATAAATGTACAGGGACTTCAATACTTTGTCCGGTCTCGCCGTTGGTGATCACCTGTCCGGTAGCAGTACTCACTGAATATGTGCAGTCTTCGGTCGGTATGATTGTAATGTTTGTACCGGTGGCATAAACTTTGGCTATATTTGCATGGTTTTCTTTCACACTCGTACCTCGTGTTATAACGCAGGAAGTCGTTTTGTAAGGTTCTCCATAATTTTCATAATCGGGATATGCTCTGGAAGAAATCACACAGTAAACAGCGTCGTCCGGTATAGTTATAAATTGGAATTTACACCCTTCTGTTATCGTATAATCCGTTCCGGATTCGAGTTGCTCGTTACTGCCTTGCAGATACCATTCGAAAGTAGGATAAACCCCATTGGCGAAATAAGAGCTTTGTAACCCTTTCTTTTTCACATACCAATCAGAAAAATCGATCGTTTCGTCGGTTGTATAGCTGCTTTCCAGTTCATATTTCATTACTTTTTCTTTCTGGTAGATATAGCTCATTTTGATTTTCTCGCCTTCCGGGAAGGTCGGCATGGTCAGATAATTGTAAGAGCAATCGATTTCCAGAACTTGGTTCGGGTTTTCCGGAACGGTTATTTCAGTCAGTTCGTTGTACGAACAGTCCAGATAAGCTAGGTTGACGCATGAACTTACATCCAATGTCTTTAGCCCGTTTTCTTTGCATGTCAGAGAGGTTAGTGTAGACGGGTCTGACGGCAGAACCACCTCTTTGATTCCACTACAATTCAAAACCTGCAGAGCGGTGTATTCTCTTAAGTTTATGTCGGTCAATCCGGTATACTCACAGCTCAATTCCGTTAGAGCGGTTTTTGCAGTCGGGAGAATCAGGCTTGTAAGCTTGGCATTGGCTTTACAGATCAGTTTGCTTAACTTACCGCATGCATTGATGTCCAATGTTTCTAATGAAGAATTATTGGTGATTTCCAATGAGTTTAGATTACCGTACTTGTTCAGGTCTATCGTTTTCAGGGATAATCTTTTTAGAGTAACGTTTTCCAATTTTTCCGTTTCATCCGGTAGGATAATAGTACCTGTTCCGTATGGGGCGTAATTCAAGCTTCTTAGTCCGGTCCACTCATGTATATCGAGATTTTTGATACTGCTGTTGTCAATCGTCAGATTTTCGATGGTCGTGACATCTTCGGGATATGTGAATGTAGTAATCTTGGAACTTTCTTTCACGATGAGCGTTTTTAAGGCTGTACATTTGCTTAGATTAACCTCTGTGAGATAGTCACAGTAAGCCAAAGACAGTTCTTTGATAGCAGAGGCTTCCCCGTAAATCTTGATAACTTTTGTTCCGGTGGGAGTACCTTGTATCGAAGTTCTGGTTGTATTTATGGTCTTATCGACCAAAGTGCCGTCTCCCCAATCTATTTGAATGGAGGTATTATCTTCGGCAGCTCCGATAGAAAAACCGATCAGGTTTTCCTTGGAGGTTGTCAGTGTAATAGCCGGATCAGGTGCTTTCTCTATGATGATATCGGTGGTACGATAAGGAGAGCCGTAGTCCTGATAAGCTGGATAGCCCTTGGAAGCAATCACGCAATAAATATCGTTTTCGGGAACTGCTTTAAATTTGAATTTGGCCGGTTCTACTACTGAATAATCCGTTCCTTCTACGAGCGGCTCACTGTTTCCATTCATGTACCAAGTGAAGGTAGGATAGACTCCTTCCGGAAAGTAGGAACCTTTGATTCCTTTTTTCAAGACATAGAGTTCTGACAGATCGATGGTATCGTTTGTGCTATATTTCTCACTTAACGTATATCGGGATACTTTTTCCCGTTGGTCCATATAAGATAATTCTATGTTTTCTCCTTCGGGGAGATTGGGCATAAACAGGTAGTTATAGGAGCAATCTATGCTTATGGTCTGACCCGGATTTTCAGGAACACGTATTTCGGTTAACTGGTTGTATGAGCAATCCAGATTGGTCAGGTTGGTACATGTGCTTACATCCAGTGTTGTTAATCCGTTCTCTTTGCAAGTCAAGGAAATTAAAGTCGACGGATCTTCTGGTAAAACGGTTTCTGCGATTCCGCTGCAGTTCAAAATCTGAAGATGAGTGTATTCTTTTAAATTAATGGCTGTCAATGCAGTATACTCGCAATCCAATTCTGTCAAAACATTTCTGACAGTGGGTAGGGTAAGGGCTTTAAGTTTGGTATTTCTTTTACAAATCAGTTTTGCCAATTTGCCGCATGCATTTACATCCAGTGCTTCCAGTGCGGATAGAGAGGTTACTTCGAGTGTAGTTAGGTTGACGTATTTATTCAGGTCTATGGCTTTCAGAGATAGTTTGCTTAAGACAAGGCTTTCCAGCTTTTCCGCTTCATCCGGTAATACAATGGCGCTGGTGCCATAAGGCATATATTTTAAATTCTTTAGTCCCGTCCAATCATGTACATCTATGTTTTTTATACTGCTGTTATCGATGGTCAGGTTTTCAATGGTGGTTACATCTTCAGGATATGTAAACGCGGTAATTCTGTAGCTGTCTTTGACGGACAGGGTTTGCAACGCTGTACACTTGCTTAGATCGACCTCTGTGAGATAGTCGCAATAAGCTAAAGATAATTCTTTGATTTTAGCGGCATCTGCGTAAATCCTGATGATTTTTGTTCCGGCAGGTGTACCTTGAACGGATGTTTTAGTCGTATTTATGGTTTTATCAACCAAAGTTCCGTTCCCCCAGTCTATTTGGATAGAGGTGTTGTCTTCGGTAGCTCCGATGGAGAATCCGATGGGGCTTTCTTTGGTGGTAGTCAAGGTGATAACCGGATCGATCGCTTTTTCTATTACAATATCAGTGGTACGGTATGGCGAACTGTAGTCTTGATAGGCAGGATATGCTTTAGAAGCAATCACACAATAGATTTCGTTTTCGGGAACTGTGCTGAATTTGAATTTGCCCGGTTCTATTGTCAGGTAATCCGTTCCTTCTACCAACGGTTCACTGCTTCCGCTCATGTACCAGGTGAAAGTGGGGTAAACCCCTTCTGAAAAATAAGAACCTTTGATTCCTTTCTTCAAGGCATAGAGTTCTGACAGGTCGATGATGTCGTTCGTACTATATTTTTCATTTAAAGTATACCGTGATACTTTTTCCCGTTGGTCCATGTAGTATAAGGTGATTTTTTCACCTTCCGGAAAATTCGGCATGATCATGTAATTGTAGGAACAATCTACGGATAAATTATTGACAGGGTTTTCAGGGATCTGTACGGAAGTCAAATAGTTGTATTGACAGTCCAGGTTAGTCAGTTTGGTGTATTTGCTGACGTCCAGAGTGGTCAATCCACATTGCATCAAAGTTAAATCGTCCAATGCATCACTGTTTTCCGGGAGTATCAGTGTTTCCAATGTTGCATTCGAATTGGAAAGATACAACGTTTTGAGTTTCGAACATTGGCTGGCATCAAAAGAGCTCAAGTTGATATAACGGCAATTTACTTTCGTCAATTGGTTTTCTGCAGAAGCAGGCAATGTAATTTCGGTTATATTCGGGCTGCTTGAGCATGATAATTCCGTCAAGGCCGTGCATTTGCTGAAATCCAGTGTCTTGAGAATCTGATTAGAGGATACTTCAAACTTTTTTATCAGAAGGGCATCTCCGTATACCGCTATTGAGTTTGATGTGGCAGAACCACTGATAGCTGTTCCGGTGGTCTTGACCGTTTGTTCTACCGGTCCTTCTCCAAAATCTATCTGAAAGGTCGTTTCTTCAGTGGCATACAGTTTGAAGCTTATCTTGCCGGGTGTACAAGTCATGCCGATGATCGGTTCGTTCTCACTCTTCTCAGCCCATGCCCCGATGACTATCAGTGACATAAGACAGGTGATTAGTAGTCGTTTTTTCATACTCTTTTGATATGTATTAGTGGTGAATAAAAATTGTCCGGTACGTTAAACGCGGGGTTTAACGCCCGGACAACTGTTTAGAATAAAGTAAAGAGAGAGTATCGTTTTTATTTTTTGATAATTTTCATAGAGGAATTCGTAGAATTACCTTCAACTTTTACCAGATAAATGCCTGCAGTCCAATCGGAAGCTGTAACATCAATGCTGGTTTCGTGGGTTGTTTTCTCAAAAACGACCTGTCCGTTTGCATTAAATACCCGGACGAGTTTGGCGGCATTGTCTTTGGTTGTAATAGTAAAGCCGGACTCGAATACCGCAGGGTAGACATTGACTTTATTATCTTTCACTTCGTTGACAGAAGTTCCTGTGGTCTTATGGAAAGTAATTTCCGGTGACAGGTAGAAAGAGAATCCTGTTTTGTCGAGTTCATTGAAAGGCCAAGGCAGATCCGGAACGCAATACCATCCTCCGTTAAGGTTTAATTCTGCAGCTCCGGCAGCATGAATCCGGACATAGGCAGAAGCTACTTTGTCTGCTCTGCGTACGTCATAAGCTAAAGCTAATTTGGTCGTAGCATCCGGCACGATAGACTCATCCAGTTCTATAGATAAATAGAAGCTTCCTTTTACTTTTATAGGTTTGTCAAATTTTATTTTTCTGACAACATTTTCATAGTCTACGGAAACCGAACCGAAAGCGCCACTCATGGTTGTGACATACTCGCCGAATACGTTGTCCGTATCCGGTGCTCCCCATTTGTCGGCGTATAGTCTGACTCTTACCGGTTTACCTTTATTGGTAGTAGCCGCCTTGTATAGATATAATCTGAAATGAACTCCGCTAATGCTTGCTTCGGCTTCTGAAGGCAGTTCGAACTTCTCTGCAAAGGTGGTATAGTATTTATTTATACCGCTTACATAGTCATTGGTACCGGGAACATCTTTTTCCGGTAAAGAGGCTTCGTCATACTTATTTGAACTGTTGCAAACAATGTCTGTAATTTCCTCTTTTCCGAGAACCGTGACATTGACGACATCTGAGAATGAATCCGTATATTTGGCATTTGTGGCATTTAATAACGGTCTGTAATCTCCGCTTTCCGAGTAAGTTACCTCAGGGTTTTCTTCATTCGTAGTTGCCGGATTACCGAATGTATCCCATTGATAATCGGTTGCATACTTTGACTGGTTAATAAATGTAATGGGTTGTCCCGGATATATGTATCGCATATCATCGTTCAAGTGATTGACCGAAGTCGACCATAGCCCGCCGTATGCGACATATTTAGCTTCAACCGGGAAAGGATTTTCGTTGTCGTAAACTTCGAAATCATCTATTCCTACTCCATTGGCAGCCGTAGCAGTGAGGCCGAAACCGAAGTAATAGACTCCATCGGTTTGAGGGGTAAAGTCGGCCTCTACCTTTTTCCATTCTTTGTATTTGATATTTTTCAAATCTTTCAATATAATACATTCAGCCTCTTTTGACTGTCCTTTACCAACCGTAAAGCGTACGCTCTCGCTTTTGTTGTCCGATTCGGAAAGCTCCGGAGCCAATAGTTGGAAACTGGCATGATATACTTTTCCGGCTTTCATCTGAAATCCGATGGAATAGGCCCAATTGTCTTCTGTGGCAGAAGAATAAGCACCTAAACAGTTTGGCTCGGAATATATTTCTTTCCAGCCATTGAATGTAGTGACGGCAAAAGCGTTTTTTTCGCCTGTACATACCCATCCTTCGGGAACTGTACGGATTTCATAACTGTCAAAGTTGTTGGAATAGGGCAGAGTACCCAACATAGTTGCCCGTGTCTGCGGTACCTGGAATTTTGTTGCTTCCGGTGTGCCTACTTTTTCTGTCTTGTTTCTTTCCGGCTTGATCTGCTGTGCATTCACTTGAAAGCAAGTCAAAGAAACGAATAAAAACATCTGGATGAAAATGTAATAATTCTTTTTCATATTCGTAATTTTTATGTGGTTATTTAATGTATCTGGTGGTCTTGAACCAAACGACGTCGGGGTTATCGTTTCTTCTGAAAGTTATTTCACTCGGACTTTTCAGATTGTCATAGGTCATGTTGTATGGTTCGTCATCGCTCATATAACCTAACATCATGTCGAAATACTCCATATAGAAATACCGGGCAAAGTCGTCTCCGCCTCCCGCGAAAATGATTTTCATCTGGTCGGCACCTTCAATGGGAATGAAATCCATATAGAAGTTAGCACTGTATAGCTTTTCATCGTTGATGGAATAACTGTATATTGTGAATACCTGATAAGAGCCCTGTAGGGAAATTTGTTGCAAAAGTTCCGATCCTTGGCCATTCTGATCCTTTTCCATGTTTTCGGTAATTGTACTCCACATCGTGGTCAATCGTGGGCCCATCTGGTTTTTGTCAAAGAACCAGTTGCCTTTCTTGGTTACGAAGGCCTCTCCCAAAGGCATTTGTACGATTTGTACACCGTTTGCTCCTTCATCCGTACAAGTCAGATAAGTGCCGTCTGCCGATGCAGTGAAATGTTGTATTGTTTTTCCCGCAATGGTTACGGGGGATTTGAATTTAATCCCATCCGGTGTATAAATAAAGGCTGTGCCCTCGGCGGAAGA
>OGMN01001968.1_pt1 | contig 13118 bp, 13 predicted proteins | sample 1573211 | NCBI WGS metagenome assembly OGMN01 (sample SAMEA2581876, study PRJEB24529) | metagenome | biome: Human gut stool | place: China | collected 2011
TGCTGATATTGCCTTTGATATTTACAATTCCCATAACAGATATGAACACTCCCAAAGTCAATAACACAATATTTTCCATAATAACCTCCTAAAAATAAAACAAATCTTCAAACTTCTTATCTAATGCAATACAAAGGATAAGAGCCAATTTTGCAGTTGGATTGAATTGCCCTGTTTCAATGGAACTAATCGTGTTTCTTGACACGCCTACCATTTCTGCAAGTTGAAAGGTTTGCTTCTGTACGAAATTCCTTCAAGTGATTTTTCAGTTGTAATTGTTCTTTCATACCCTCACCTCTAAAAGGCGGCAAACAAATCCAACAAATGCCAAAATTGCAAGAATGAAAAATAAAACGCTCAATACCAAATCGCTCTTTCGTTTCATTTTGATAAAACGAACTAACCATTGTGTTGCAAGAATGCTAAAGTATATAACCCATGGACTATAAATCATAATATGGACAAGCATAGATGATAACCAAGAAAGCAGACAACACACTAAGGCACCAACTCTGCTTGCGTGACATCCTGCTTGATATGCCACTTCCATTTCAGCCAAGTCTTTGTTGCGATGCTCTTTTCTGCTTGCATTTAAGATTTCTTCCTTTTTCATAGAACACCTCCGTTCCAAGTTTTCTTGTCAATAGAGTTGATAAAAAAGTTACACAATATGATAGATAACTTTTTCATCGCTTCGACTATACTCGCAACGTAATGACTTCTTGAAAACTTGCCGAAAAGGAAACGCTGCCCTCTATCGACACACTGAAAAGGGCGAAACCTTTCGGTTCCGCCCTTCGTTTTTTTTAATTATTTTTTAAGCCTCGGCCAGCTTCTTATAGGATGCATATTTATCCTTTGCATTTTCTGCTGCTTCCTTCAACAGAACCTCTGCGGTTTCGGGGTAGGTACGAACCAGAGAAGCGTAACGTACTTCACCCATCAGGAATTCATTGAAGTCCAGTGTAGGCTCCTTGGAATCCAGAATGAAGGGATTCTTGCCTTCCTTCTTGAGGTCGGGGTTGAAGCGATACAGATGCCAGTAGCCTGCCTGAACAGCCAGCTTTGCTTCCAGCTGTGCATTTGCCATGCCCTTGGAAATACCATGGTTGATACAAGGTGCATAAGCAATAATCAGGGAAGGTCCTTTGTATGCCTCTGCTTCCTTCAGTGCCTTGATAAGCTGGTTGGGGTCTGCGCCCAGTGCAACCTGTGCAACATAGATGTAGCCATAGCTCATTGCCAGCATACCCAGATCCTTCTTTACAGTAGGCTTACCGCCTGCGGCAAACTGTGCCACAGCGCCGATGGGGGTTGCCTTGGAGGACTGACCGCCTGTGTTGGAGTAAACCTCGGTATCTACAACCAGTACGTTTACGTCACGGCCGCTTGCCAGAACGTGATCCAGACCGCCGTAGCCGATGTCGTATGCCCAGCCGTCACCGCCGTACATCCACATGGATTTCTTTGTCAGGTGTTCGCTGTTTTCCAGAATGAAGTCCTTCAGCTCTGCTGCTGCACCGTCAACCTGCAGCTCCTTCAGTGCTGCGATAACCGCACGGCTGTCAGCCTTGCTTCTATCGCCGTTATCCCAGTTTTCCAGCCATGTTTCAGCTGCTGCCGCAAAATCTGTGCCTGCGGTCAGTGCCAGCAGATCCTTCACCTTCATGGTTACGCGGTCTCTCTGCTGCTCTACAGCCAGAACCATACCAACGGAGAACTGTGCGTTATTTTCAAACAGGGAGTTGCTCCATGCGGGGCCCCAGCCTTCCTTGTTTGTGGTGTAAGGTACGCAGGGAGCTGCTGCACCCCAAGCCTGTGTACAGCCTGTTGCGTTTGCCAGATACATTCTGTCGCCGTAAAGCTGTGTCATCAGCTTCGCATAAGCTGTTTCGCCGCAGCCTGCACATGCGCCGGAGAACTCCAGCAGAGGCTGTTCGAACTGAGAGCCCTTTACGGTGAATTTGCTCATGGGGTTTTTCTTATCAGACAGGGTCAGGGAGAAGTCCCAGTTGTCCTGTTCGTGCAGCTGTGTTTCCAGAGGCTGCATCACAAGTGCCTTTTCCTTTGCAGGGCAGGCTGTTACGCAGACACCGCAGCCCTGACAATCCAGAGGGTCAACCTGCACACGGAATTTGTACTGCTTGATTTCGCCTGCGCCGTTTGCATCCAGAACTGCGTAGGATGCGGGAGCATTTGCTGCTTCTTCTTCTGTCAGCAGGAAAGGACGGATTGCAGCGTGAGGGCAAACGTAGGAGCACTGGTTACACTGGATACATTTTGCTGCATCCCATGCGGGAACGTCAATCGCAACACCGCGTTTTTCAAATGCGGAGGTGCCAAGAGGAACTGTGCCGTCCTCTCTGCCTGCGAATACGGATACAGGCAGCAGGTCGCCCTTCAGTGCGTTCATGGGAACCATCAGCTTTTCAACATATTCGGGAAGAACCTTCTTGATTGCTTCCTGATCTACGTCCTTTGCATCCTTCCAGCTTGCGGGAACGTCAATCTTTGTCAGACCGGAAAGCCCTGCGTCAACAGCGGCATAATTCATGTTGACAACCTTTTCGCCCTTCTTGCCGTAGGATTTTACGATAGCCGCCTTCATGTATGTAACTGCGTCATCAACGGGGATGATGTTTGCCAGCTTGAAGAATGCGGACTGCAAAATTGCGTTTGTCTTGTTGCCCAGACCGATTTCCTTACCAATCTTGATTGCATCAATGGTGTAGAAGTGGATGTTGTTGTTTGCGATGGTTCTCTTTACCTCCGCAGACAGGTGATGATCCAGCTCCTCGGGTGTCCATGTGCAGTTCAGCAGGAAGGTGCCGCCGGGTTTGATTTCGGAAACGATATCATATTTTTCCATGTAGCTCTGGTTATGACAAGCAACGAAGTTTGCGTTCTTTGTTACCAGATAGCTGGAGCGGATGGGCTTGTCGCCGAAACGCAGGTGAGAACGTGTGATACCGCCGGATTTCTTTGTGTCATATTCAAAATAAGCCTGTGCGTATTTATCTGTGTGGTCACCGATGATTTTGATGGAGTTTTTGTTTGCGCCAACCGTACCGTCGGAGCCAAGACCCCAGAATTTGCAGGATACGGTGCTTGCGTCAGCCAGATCGGGCTCTGCGCCAACCTCGATGGAGCTGTTGGAAATATCATCAATGATACCAACGGTGAAGTGGTTTTTCTGTGCGCCCTTCATGTTGTCAAATACTGCGATAATCTGTGCAGGAGTCACATCCTTGGAGGACAGACCGTATCTGCCTGCCAGAACCTTTGTGGTTCTGCCTGTTTCGATCAGTGCGGAACAAACATCGCCGTAAAGAGGCTCGCCCAGTGCGCCGGGTTCCTTTGTTCTGTCCAGAACGGTCAGAACCTTTACTGTTTCGGGCAGAGCTGCTGCGAAGTGTGCCAGAGAGAAGGGTCTGTACAGGTGAACCTGCAGGAAACCAACCTTTTCGCCCTTTGCGGTCAGGCTTTCCACAACCTCCTGCGCAACGCCTGTCACGGAGCCCATCGCTACGATAACATGCTCTGCATCAGCTGCGCCGAAGTAGTTGAACAGCTTGTAATTTCTGCCTGTAATTTTGTTGATTTCGTTCATGTATTCCTCTACGATTTCAGGCAGTCTGGTGTAGAAGGGTGTGCATGCCTCTCTGTTCTGGAAGAATACGTCGGGGTTCTGTACGGTGGAGCGCTGTACGGGGTGTTCGGGATTCAGTGCATTCTTTCTGAATTTCTTCAGTGCATCCTGATCCACCAGCTTTTCCAGATCCTCATAGTCCATTACTTCGATTTTCTGCAGCTCATGAGAGGTGCGGAAGCCGTCGAAGCAGTGCATGAAGGCGTACTTGCCGCTGATGGCGGACAGGTGGGCCACAGGAGCCAAGTCCATAACCTCCTGTACGGATGCGGAGGAAAGCATTGCGCAGCCAATCTGACGGCAGGACATAACGTCGGAGTGATCGCCGAAGATGGAGAAGGCATGTGTACCAACGGTTCTGGATGCAACGTGGAATACGCCGGGCTTCAGCTGCCCTGCGATTCTGTACATCGGGGGAATCATCAGCAGCAGCCCCTGAGATGCGGTATATGTTGTTGCCAGTGTGCCTGCCTCCAGAGCGCCGTGCATTGCGCCTGCGGCACCTGCCTCGGATTCCAGCTCCAGCAGACGTACGGTCTGACCGAAGATATTCTTTTTGCCGTTTGCAGCCCAGCTGTCTACGTGCTCCGCCATAGGGGAGGAGGGAGTGATGGGGTAAATCGTTGCGACCTCTGTAAAGGCATAGGAAACGTATGCCGCAGCTTCATTACCATCCATGGTTTTCATCATTTTTGTGTTCATGGTGTGGACTCCTTTCATATAAATATAAGGGATAGAAATAGTGATTTGTTATCCTGTATCGGGTTCCCGTCTGAATGGGAAATTGCTATCTTTTGTATAATTTTATGTTAGATTATTGAAATTTTATTGTCAATACTGTACGAGAAAAAGAACCTGTATTTTGTGTACAAAATTAAATACTTGTTAGTTTTGCATTAAGAAAAGTACAAACGGATGTAATTTTTTGGAATCGTATGGAATTTTAAGGAAAAAGCAGGCGAATTTCTCTGACAAAACAGGGAAAAAGCCTATCGGAAAAGGGGGAATAGAGCATGGAACCGGCAAGAGTGCGATTTCTGGAAGAGGGGGAGGAGCCTGTCCTTCCTAAGTGGACAAAACTGCTGCCGCAGCGGTGGAGACAGAGAAAAACAGTGGACACTTACCCGTACACACTGACACGAGTGGACGGGGTACTGACAGGCATTTTGCAGGCAGAGCGGACAGCCGTACTGACAGCAGATTGGAGAAGGGGGGCATCACGCCTTCTGGCAGCCCTGGAGGAAGCGGGTGCCGCCATCATTGTGCCGCCTGCCGAGGGAGAATTTCCCAGAGAACGGCTTCCCTTTGCCGAGGGGCGCAGGCTGGCACAGCTTTTTGCCTTCGCAGGTGCGGCAGAGGCATTGCGCCGGCAGGGCAGAAATCCGGAGGAATCGGCATTTCTTCTGGCAGGGGGCGAGCCGCATATCTGGGGTGCTTTCCTCTCTGGGAAATGAGGTGAACCGCCTTGCCATTTTTACGCAGGAGCCGGAAACGGCAGAGGGCGTGGTGCAGCGGCTTTATGCGGAGCGCGGCTTGATGGCGGAGGTCTTTTCCTCCCCGAAAAATGCTGCGCTTGGGGCGGCGGATGTGGTGCTTTCCTGCGGCATGGAGCAGCGTGCCTATGAGCATATTCTGAAGCGGGGGTGCATCTGGCTGGATTTCGCAGGCAATCGCCCTGTTCTGCGGCGGCTTAGGAGTCTGCGTCCGGATATTTCGGCGGCGGAGGGGTTCTTTTTCCGCATGGCGGCAGAGGGCGGTGAGCAGATGGAGGGCAGGCTTGCCGAGGCGAGGGCATACCTTGGCTGTGAGGCGTTTCGGGAAGGCTTTTCGGCAGAGGATTGGGACGGGGAGCGGCTGTTTTCCGCCTTGCAGGAGAAGGGCTTTTCCATTTCGGGCTTTTCCGCCTTTGGCAAAAGGGTAAAAATAAAGCCGCATCCGGATAAGAAGCCTTGATTTTTCAAGGAAAAAGCGTTGACAATCCGGTCGGAATCAGTATATAATATTACGATAGTTCGGGAGGGTAATCGCAAGCCTTCCTTTTTTCCTTGTCTAAAACGAGGAAAGCATGAAATGAGACTAAAACGAGGAGTGACACACCCATGACAGAAAAGAAAGTTGTTTTGACCTATGACGGTCTGAAAAACATGGAGGCGGAGCTGGAAAACCTGAAAACCGTCCGCAGAAAAGACGTAGCAGAAAAAATTAAAGAAGCAAGAGGTCAGGGTGACCTTTCCGAAAACGCCGAATATGATGCAGCGAAGGAAGAACAGGCAGAAATCGAAGCGCGTATCGTGCAGCTGGAAAAAATGCTGCGCAATGCAGAGGTTATCGATGAAGAAGAGGGTGCAAAGGATACCATCAGCCTGGGTACGACCGTAACGGTGCTGGATGTGGAATTTGACGAGGAAATGGAATACACCATTGTAGGCTCTGCAGAGGCAGACCCCATGAACGGCAGAATTTCCAACGAATCCCCTGTCGGTATGGCACTTCTGGGACATAAAAAGGACGATATCATTATGATTGAAACACCTGACGGCGAAGTGGAATTCAAGGTGCTGAGATTTACAAAATAAAACCATTACAAAAGAACGGACAGGAGGAAGAAAAGTGGCAGAAGAAAATAAGGAGTTGACCCAGCAGGAGCTGAGTGAACAGAATAGAATCAGAAGAGAAAAGCTGGCACAGATGCAGGAAGCAGGCAAGGACCCCTTCCAGATTGTAAAATATGACGTGACACACCACAGCGACGAAATCAGAGCGAACTTTGATGCGCTGGAAAATAAGGATGTTTGCATCGCAGGCAGACTGATGAGCAAGCGTATCATGGGGAAGGCATCCTTCTGCAATATTCAGGACAGAAACGGTCTGATGCAGTCCTATGTCAGCAAGAATGACATCGGCCGGGAGGATTACGCTGCATTCAAAAAATATGACATCGGTGATATCATCGGCATCAAGGGCTTTGTATTCAAAACAAAAACAGGCGAAATTTCCGTACACGCAAAAGAGGTTGTTCTGCTTTCCAAGAGCCTGCAGGTTCTGCCCGAAAAGTTCCATGGTCTGAAGGATCAGGAGCTGCGCTACAGACAGAGATATGTAGACCTGATTGTAAACCCCGAATCCAGAGATACCTTTATCAAGCGTTCCAAAATTATTACAGAAATCAGAAGGTTTTTGGACGCAAAGGGCTTCTTAGAGGTAGAAACTCCCGTTTTGCAGACCATCCCCGGCGGTGCGTCCGCAAGACCCTTTATCACACACCACAATACACTGGATATTGATATGTACTGCCGTATTGCGCTGGAGCTGCCCCTGAAGAGACTGATTGTCGGCGGCTTTGAAAGAGTATATGAAATCGGTCGTGTATTCAGAAACGAGGGCATTTCCGTTCGTCATAACCCCGAATTCACGCTGATGGAGCTGTATCAGGCCTACACAGATTACAAGGGCATGATGGACATTACGGAGGAAATGTTCCGCACCGTAGCACAGAACGTGCTGGGCACAACAAAGATTACCTACGGCGGCTATGATCTGGATCTGGGGCAGCCCTTCGCAAGAATCACAATGACAGATGCCGTAAAGCAGTTTACAGGCGTTGATTTCGACCAGGTGAAGGATACAGAGGAAGCAAAGAAAATCGCGGCAGAAAAGGGCGTGGAATTTGAAGAACGCCATGTAAAGGGCGATATTCTGAACCTGTTCTTTGAAGAATTCGTAGAAAAGAACCTGATTCAGCCTACCTTCATCATTGATTACCCTGTAGAAATTTCTCCTCTGACAAAGAGAAAGCCCGACAAACCCGAATTTACAGAAAGATTCGAGCTGTTTATTGTCGGCAGAGAATACGGCAACGCATATTCCGAGCTGAACGATCCCATCGACCAGCGTGCGCGTTTTGAATATCAGGAATATCTGCGCGAAAACGGCGACGATGAGGCAAATATGATTGATGAGGACTTCCTGACTGCGCTGGAATACGGTATGCCCCCTACAGGCGGTCTGGGTGTTGGTATCGACAGATTTGTTATGCTGCTGACAGAATCCGTTTCTATCAGAGACGTTATCCTGTTCCCGACAATGAAGCCTCTGGACGCTGATAAGAAGGCATCCAAGACTTCCGAAGCAGCGCCTGCAGCAAAGGTCACTGAGAGGGTTGATTTCTCCAATGTGAAGATTGAGCCTATTTTTGAAGAAATGGTAGATTTCGATACATTTGCAAAATCCGATTTCCGTGCGGTTAAGATTCTGGCATGTGAGGCAGTTGCAAAATCCAAAAAGCTGCTGAAGTTCACACTGGATGACGGTGAACGTAAGGATCGTGTGATTTTAAGCGGTATTCACGACTATTATGAGCCGGAAGAACTGGTTGGCAAGACAGCAATCGCTATCGTGAACCTGCCGCCGAGAAAGATGATGGGCATTGATTCCGAGGGTATGCTGATTTCGGCAGTACACGAGGAAGACGGTCACGAGGGACTGAACCTTCTGATGGTAGATGACAGAATCCCGGCAGGGGCAAAGCTGTACTAATTTTATAGAGAGAAAAAAATGAGGACTTCTCGTAGGGGAAGTCCTGTTTTTATGTGGTTATCGGCAGAAGGCTTGCCGAGAGACAGTGAAGATGATATTATGCTTTAAAAGCCTATTTGATATGAGGGAGTTAAAGTATGAGAAAGACCTTATTATATTATGAACAAAATGTAGAAAATTTTATCCGTGAAACAAGAGAGGTCGATTTTAGTGAGGTACAAGAGCTTTTTTTGAGCAAGCTGGAAAAGGGTGCTTTGATTTTAGATTTTGGCTGTGGTTCGGGGCGTGACACAAAATGTTTTCTAAATAGAGGTTATTTTGTGGAGGCGGTAGACGGTTCTGCCGAGATGTGTCGGGCGGCAAGTCGATATACGGGTATTGAAGTGAAGCAAATGTTATTTCAGGAATTGAAGGAATATGAAAAGTATGATGGGATTTGGGCGTGTGCGTCCATTCTTCATTTAACCCATAATGAATTAAAAGAGGTGCTGAAAAAAATATTGCTTGCACTCAAGAAAGAGGGGATTGCCTATCTTTCATTTAAATATGGGGCTTTTGAGGGAGAGCGAAGGGGAAGATATTTTCTTGATATGACAGAGGAAGCATTTGCGAAGATATTGGCAGAAATAGGCGGCTTTGACATAGAGGAGAAATGGATTACCGGCGATGTTCGACCGGAAAGAGGAGACGAACGGTGGCTGAATCTGATTCTGAGAAAACGAAATGAAGTGTGATTGCAATGATAGTAAATTCGTGGACAAGAAGTGAGTATTATCGAATAAAGGCAGCCTTGCACGGAAAAGTTCCGACAAGAATGGAGCTTTTCAGAATGATGAAGGAGCCGCAATATTTATCCTGCATAGAAAAATCTAAAGAGAATATTTTCAGACAGTACCTTGTTGCACTGGAGGAAATGGGCGAGTTGAGTGCAGAAGATGAAGAATTGAAAATGAGTAGGTTACAAAGGACTTCCCGCAGGGGAAGTCCTGTTTTTATGCTAAAGCTCTTGCAGGCACAGCCTTTTTATCCATGCTTTTCTTCGGATGGCATTTACCCATTCCTGCGGCATGGCTTCATAGTGATAATACAGCCCTGCAAGCCCGCCTGCGATTGCGGCAGTGGTATCGGTATCATCGCCGAGATTGACTGCGCGGAGCAGGCAGTCCCGAAAGCGATTGGTATGAAGCAGACACCAGATTGCCGCCTCCAAAGCATGCAGAACATAGCCGTCGCTCTCGATTTCATCTTCGGGCAGGGAGAAAAATTCATTTAAGTCGCGTAATCTCTGGAAGTACATCAGCTCCGCAAGGCTTTCGGGCGTGCGATAAAATGCAAAGCCTTTTTCTAAGCCGTATTGGATACAGGTTTTCAAATCGGCATTTTTTGGTGCCATTGTGACGATGGCTTTTGCGATAAAATAATACAATCCGCTTGCGATATGACACCGCAGATGATTATGCGTAAGCCCTGTTGCCAGATGGATTTGCCGAAGGGCATCCGCATCCGAAATATCTTCCTTCTGAATGAAATACAGGCAGACAGGGAGAATTCGCATCAATGCGCCGTTGCCGTTGGAATATTCGCCCGTTTCGCCGCAGGTTGCGAGGTCGTGGCTGTCACGATACTTATAGATGGCGTTGCTGCAGGTATTCCCCTCATCAAACGCCTCGCCGAAGGGGGTATATGCGCCATGAAATTCCCAATCGAGAAAGCGTTCCATGATATCGCGCAGGTCGATGCCGTTCCTTTCGTTGATGCTCGCGAGGGTTGCAAGGGCCATACTGCTGTTATCCGTCCATGTGCCGGGGGGCATGTTATAGGTGCCGTAGCCCTCCATTTCGGTGACGGCTCCACGCTCCCGAAGCTCCTCTCTGTTGAGAAACTGAACGGGACACCCCAATGCGTCCCCGATCACCAGTCCCATCATGCCATCTAAGACCATCTTTCTGTCATTCATGTGCATACTCCCTTTCTGCATACCGTTCTTACCAATCCTCCCAGTAATCCTCTGCATCACTGCCATCCGGCATATAGCCATCCCAGTCATCCATGAAATCCTCATAGCTTTCATAATCGCCGCAATCGGGCAGTTCGGGCTTCTTCTGTGATTTGGGGGAGGTATATACGGGGGTGGGAGTTGTTTCAGCAGGCTTACTCTGCTCGGAAGATTTACTCTGCTCGGAGGGTTTATTCTGCGTAGCAGGCTGATTCTGTCCGGAAACAGGCTTGCGCTTCGCACTTCTGTCGGAGGAGGCAAGCTGTTCTTCCGGACGAAAGACATGCTTATGCTGATCAAACAGAGAGCCATTAAGTGCAACAAACAGCGTTTCCTTTTGTGCTGTGGTGTCCAGTGTGAGCGTCAGCGCACCGCGGTGCGGATGCCATTTCGTGATGGTATACGAAAATACTGCGCCGTTTTCATAGGTTTGTATTGCGGTATCGCCATGGATGCTCCATGCCTGTCGTTCCCCTCTCGCGGTGTAATACACAAAGGTATCCTGCAGGGCGGACTGCATTTCCTCCTGTGAGGAATAAAGCGTTCTTTCTGCAAGATTGTTGCGGTCGGTAATCAAGCATGCGGCAATGAGAATAAAAATGACCGCGGCCCAGATAAGAATGGTACTCCTTTTTTGTGACATTATCTGATCCCCTCCAATCATTCCGTTTACTTTCCGAGCCTCTGCTTGGCGAGCATTTTTCTCTGATAAGCAGGGAAGTCCCTCTGTGCCAGCTCATATTCTGCCAGCTTTTCATCATATCTCTTTTTTGCATTTGAGGTTGCCATGATGATAAAGGAAACACCGACAACAAGCCCGACAAGAAAATAAAAAGCGTCCATCAGAAAGAGACCGAAAGCGGCATCAAACAGACCGATGATGCCGATACCCATAAAAACCTTTTCGCCGGATCCCATTTTGTTTACCGGCTTTTCGGGCATCCGGATGCGGCTGAGAAGAAGCGCTTCTGTAGCAGGGTCGGGCTTTCTTCTGATAGTAGGGATGGTATCCTGCCATTCCGCAGCTTCGGCAGAGCAATCCCGTTCCGCTTCCTTTTTCGCTTCCATAAAGGCAACGAATGACATAAATTTCAAGAAATCCTTATCCATAGAAGGTTCCTCCTTTGCGAGAAAATGGCTAATTTAAGCTTATCATAGAGGATTTTTGCAAGAAAAGCAAGTTGGTTGCAGTCAGTCCGCGGTTTTATGGATTTCTGACGGAATCGGGGGGAGAAGATGCAGATTTCCGCATCGGAGCATCTTAGAAAATTCTGCCGACAGCATGCAGATGCGATTGATGACGAAAATCTTGAATTTATGCGGATGTTCGCATATACTGGAGATAGTATTTCAGACAGAGGACATCCTTTTGCGGCGCAATGCCTTTCTGTGCTGAGAGGATGCGATGGAAAGGAAGTGAACGGCATGGCGATGGATGAAGAGCTTTACAGGCAATATCTTTGCGGCGATGAAGCGGGGCTTGTGGCATTGATGAAAAAATACGGCAATCCGCTGACCTTATATATCAACGGCTATCTGCATGACGTTCACGAAGCGGAGGATTTGATGATCGAAGTCTTTTCCTATTTATTTACGAAAAAGCCACGCATTCGAGACGGCGGCTTAAAGGCCTATCTGTATAAAGCGGCACGGCACATGGCTTTGCGCGGCAGAAGCAGACGGCGGCTTTTCTTCAGCCTGGATAATCTGACCGAGGAGCCGGACGGATAGACGCTGGTGGAGGAGGTTGTCCGCACAAAGGAGCGGGATCGGATTCTGCATTTCTGCATGGCTGCGTTAAATCCGGATTACCGAGAGGCGCTTTATCTGGTCTACTTTGAGGGCATGAGCTATTTGCAGGCTGCTGAGGTTATGGGGAAAAGCGAGAAGCAGATTACCAATATGGTGTATCGGGGCAAGGGCCGCCTGCGCGGATTACTGGAACGGGAGGGAATCACAAATGCGGAGTCATGAGGAACGAATTGCAGAGGTAAAACGGCGGATTGCGGAAAAGGAGCGTCAAAGAAGGCAGCAGCAGGAACGGATCGCCGCCGTTTTCGGCGTGGCGGCGTGCCTTGCGGTAATCGTTGGGGTTTCCCTTTTTATGCCCGATATGGTCAATCGAATGGAGCCGGGCATATCCTCCGGCTTTGGAACAGCGGCAACCATGCTGGGCGGCAGTGCTGTGCTGGGATATATCGTGACCGGACTGCTCGCCTTTGTCCTTGGTGTGTGTGTGACAATCGCGTGCTTCCGTATCTGCCTGCTGCATAAGAACGAACAGTCGGAGGAGCAAAAGGGGGACAATGCGAATGGAACTTGCCGATAACTTTGTGCAATTCTCTGTTACCCTGCTGGGCTTTTGTCTGAGCGGGATGCGATATCTGAAGGGCAGAAAGCAGGCGTATTTTCTGCTGACCTGCTTTTACGGCTGCTTCGCCCTCGGCTCTCTCTACTGGACGCTGTATCTGCTTTTATTTTCTGAAACGCCGCAGGTCTTTTATGTGTCGGAGTTCGGCTGGGTAGCAAGTGTCATTTTCCTTTCCATGCTGCAATACACGCTTTCTTCGGAAGAAGAACGGAGATTTCCGTGCAGGAAGGCCCTGAGTGCCGTCCTGATCGGTGTTCCGCTGTGCATGTTGTACTGCACATTTGGAGACATCCTCTCCAATCTGCTCTGGTGAGGCATGATGATCGTTATTTCCCATCATTCCATCCGGGGGCTTGCTTACGCCTATACACAGACGGGAACGGCACGGGAGTTGCGGCATTTCCACATCGGGGTGCTGTGCTATACGGCGGTGGAGTATGCCCTTTGGACTTCAGGTTGCTTCTGGTCGGGGGCTTCCATTTCCAGCCCCTACTGCTGGTTTGACTTTCTGCTGACGCTCTGCCTGCTCGCTCTGTTGCCAGCCACGGGAAAGGCGGTGGTGAGAT
>OGMN01001980.1_pt1 | contig 13026 bp, 7 predicted proteins | sample 1573211 | NCBI WGS metagenome assembly OGMN01 (sample SAMEA2581876, study PRJEB24529) | metagenome | biome: Human gut stool | place: China | collected 2011
TCCACAATTCTTCTAACCTTAAATCTAAATCTCTATGAAAAAAACGTGATGCAAAGATAATGGTTTATCTCACACAGCGTTATTAATAAACTCTATAAAGAAGCAGAAAATATTTAAGATTTACTAAATAAGACGGTTACGAATGGCAAACTACAGACAAGAGCTCGGCATAAATAGGATTAAGTTTCAATAGTTGCGGCACTCCTGTCATAAACATCTGCTTGCGGGCACGAGTAAGGGCTACATTCAATTTCCGGTCAATCCGAGTACCGTTTTCCTCCGTCATATTTGCCAGAAACTTCAACTGATAAGCCCGGTTCACACAGAAAGAGTAGATAATGACATCCCGTTCGCTACCTTGGAAGCGTTCCACGGTGTCTACCAATATATCCTCCAAAGGAGCAATACCCAAAGCGGCAATCTCTTTCTTAATCAAGGCTATCTGACTGCGATAAGGAGTGATGACACCTAAAGTGACAGCCGGGTTGAAACCGGAAACAGCTGCATACTGCCGATAGATAGCCGCTGCCAACCGTGCCACAATCCGCGCCTCCGAATGGTTCATCTTGGCCGACTGTGCCGGCGGTTCGACTGCGGCAGGCAGAAAAGCGACACGACGAGTCAGCAAGCCGGCAAACTCACAATCACACAGCTCAGGAGCAAGAGTCAGCTCTCCCTGCTGGTGCGGCAGACCAACCGGTTCCAACAGACCACCGTAAAAAGCCCGGTTAGGAAACAAAGCTACCTCGATATTCATACGACCCTGACGGCAGAGCATGTCGTAGGAGGGATGAGGGATAAAAGATGAAGAATGAGAGGTTGATGCCTGGCGATTGGCACTTTCCTTGGAGAGATTCCTATAAAGGCGTTCGAAAAGGGAATCTTTCAAATTATACAATCCGATGGCCTGCAAAGCTTCGTCACACACTTCCGACTGCTCGGACGACTGCAAGACCACTGCGGGTAGCTGCTTATGGTCACCTATCAAAATAAATTTGCCGATGGCATCCGCGCCTGCGGGATTGCGGGTACAGAGTAACCCCAGCAGTTGTGGTTCCAAAATTTGGGTAGCCTCATCCACAATCGCTACATCAAAAGTCTTCAACCGGAAAAGTTCGGTCTTGGAAGAAAGCGTGGCAACCGTACCGACAAAAACACGGCAACGGGCAATGCGCTCCTGCACCTGCCGCCGAGTGGCACAAGGTTCCAACACATTCTCAATCAGATACGGGCGGAATGAGTCATCGCAAGACAACTCACTGCCTAAACGGATAAAGTCTATTTCAGGCTCAATGGAAGCCAGCGCCTTACTGATTTCATCTACAGCACGATTGGTATACGAAAGCAGTAGAATCTGTTTCCCCTCCCGGTAAAAGGCTTCTACCATGCCCCGCAGCGCGCGAGAGGTCTTGCCGGTACCCGGCGGACCGATTAAAAGGAAATAGTCGCGGGCAGCCTGCGCTTTCAGAATAATCCGCGAAAAATCATCCGGAGCGGTCGCAATACCAGTATCCAAAGAAGCATCGAACTCGGGAGGGCGCTGCCCCAACAACAAATCACGCCGTCTTTGAGTGGCAGAAAGGAAAGCGGAAAGTCCCAGATACATGCTACGAAAGGAGGTGTCCATATAGTCGTGCTCTATGGCATAAAGGCTAGCAGCAGGCAATACACCCGCATTCTGCTGAGTGGCACGAAGACGGATACAGACCTCGTTATCGGATATGCGCTCTATATTACCTTTAAACACCATCTTGTTGGTAACGTTGTCGGTATCCGTATTCCGTTCGTAAAGAACCACCGCATCACCCTGACGGAAATTGGGCAGAACCCGCCCCTGCCGGGAAGCAACCATTTGCTTCGTTCTGAGTGACAAATACGGTTTATGCGCATCTGCCGCATGATTCTCGCAAATAGCCAAATCGTACAGAATTTCACCTGCCTCACATTTCTCAGCCAGTGTGGAAAGCCAGAGGGCGGCAGCACCGGTACGTCCTTCATAATCCACATCTCCAGATTTGGAGGTATAGAGTTCCTTGGTTATAAAGTTATAGAGCGTATAAAAATAGCTTTGTTCCAACGACGAAAGCGAACGGATGCGTTGCGCTACGGCATCGATGGAGGGGCAAAGGAAGCGTTTCCACAAGGTATTGTCCAAACCGCGCTCATTCAAGGTATCCGGATGGATGTCTTTCAGGCGCTCTGCCGTATACTGTGGGCTATTCCGTAACTGGATGCCATATTCATTGGCTACAATCCGGTTACGCACATCCATCACACGGCGCACCATTGCCCACGAAGGACGCGCCGGATAAAGCAACGGATAACGGGTATAGAGCAGATAAGCCTTTACACGTCGATGGTCCATTCCCATAGAATACTCCAACACAGCCTGATAGAGCAACATCTGCACCTTATTGTTTTCTTTAGGCTCCACCTTACCACGGATGGAATACTCGTCCGCCTTACCGGACTTCATTTCAATGAACGAGGTCATATCCCGCTGCATGTAGTCCAGACGCCCTTGCAAACCCAATGCTTCACAGATGTAAGAGGGTTCCAGCACGGCATCAGTCCTATCGAGTTCATAGCCGGATGCACGGAATGTTTCTGTCACCGTCCGGTGGATATTGTCGAAATGGCGCTTGCAATCGGAAAAGAATTCGGCTTCCTTCTCCCGGTCGCGCAGGTCGGCACATGCTGCCAGCTCGATGGGATAAGAACGGAAGGCCTTCTTCATGCATGCCAAATAATCGGGTGCCTCCTTGGCATGAATCCATTCGTCCAGAAAGAGGTTAGCAATATTACCCAACAGTAACGGACGGGTATTGTCTGGCGACTGGAGCCGTGCCAGAATATAGTTGGCAGGATGATGCCCGTAATCCTTGAAGCATTCGGCAAGCGAACTGATGTCTATCAAGTAATCGGGCTCAAGTATAATAAAGGAAGGGGTGAGTATGCCGACTTCGTCCACCGTAACATCCAGCAGATTGACCTGGGCATGCCGCCACAGAATCCGGCAGGTTTCTGCAAACTCTTCATTAATCTGAGGTACATTATAACGGACACGCAACGGCTCATCGGCTACAGTGTCTACGGGCAGTACATATAAATAAGTATCATCGGCATACTGAAAACAGACGCGCATGCGCTTTATCCGTTCTTTGGCGGTGGCATCCGCACGAGGTAGCAGGCGATAAAGTTCGGCAGGTATCTCCTCCCCCGTCAAGCGCTTGACAAAGAATGCCAGTGTCTTGGCATCACGCAACAACTGTTCACGTTGCGGTTCCGCCTGGCGGTTCAGAATAGCATTGGAGGTCAGCCGGAAGGTATGCAGACGGTTCTGTTCCACGGTGGAAAGTCCGGCCTTCGAAGCCACGAAACTGATACGTGCAGAAAGGTCCGTCATCTGCAAGCTGCCGTCGGGCATCTGTGTACGGCACAAACGCTCCAGCAACTCGCGCAATTGCCGATAGGCCACGTCCAAGGAGATTTCCTCAACGTGGCAGGCTTCCAGCAATATACTAAAATATTCCTTTACTTCACAATCCATCATTCCTCTGTCTCCACTTCTTCCGCTTCATCATCAGTCTTTTTATCCTTTATCATCAGGATACTCAACTCATAGAGCAGATAAAGCGGCACCGCCACTACTGTCAAGGTAAACGGGTCACCGGTCGGAGTAATGATGGCCGAGGCAATAACAATGATGACAACAGCATGACGGCGGTATTTCCGCAAAAAGGTCTTGTGCACCAGTCCCAGCAGGGAAAGCAGCCATGTCACCAGCGGCAGTTCGAATGCCAGTCCCATGCAAAGCACCAACATCATGAAATTGTCGATGTACGAGTTCAGGGAAATTTGATTCTCGATGGCTGCGCTCAATTGATAAGTGGAAAGGAAACGCAATGTCAGCGGATAGACCATAAAATACCCCAGCAACACACCGATAAAGAACATCACCGTACCTATACCCAGCGCTTTCCTCACCCCTTTACGCTCGTTTGGATAGAGTGCAGGGCTTACAAAGCGCCAGATTTCATAGAAAATATAAGGAGCAGCCGTTACCACCGACATCCAGAAAGCGGTAGACATGTGGACAAAGAACGGTGCGGCAAGATTGATATTGACGAGCTTCACATGAAACTCCTGGGTAAAGAATTCATCCTGCAAGTCCAGTCTCTGCCCTATCCAGCGCAGCAAGTCATAGAAAATGAAGTCGTTATGGCAAGGAGCCAATATCACATTGTCAAACAGATAAGGCATGGCAATAAAATAACCGATAGCCAATACAAACCACACACCGAGTACACGAAACAACACCCGGCGCAACTCGTCCAAGTGGTCCCAAAAGGTTAGTTCTTTTTCTGACATAAAGGGATTTACTATTTGACAATTTACTATTTACTATTTGGGCTGCGCTGTGGGGATTTACTATTTGACAATTTACTATTTGGGCTGCGCTGTGGAAAAGGCAACAAGCCTACCCATACTCCTGAACTTCTCAGAGTATCAAATAGTAAATAGTAAATTGTCAAATAATAAATACCCTTGTTCCTTTATTTCTTTTCAGCCGGTTTATCCAAATCTTCCTGAGCCTTGTTTATCTCTTCTTTGGCTTCATTCACGCCATCCTTGAAGCTCTTCACTCCTTTGCCCAAACCACGCATCAATTCGGGAATTTTCTTACCACCAAACAACAGCAAGATGACCAATGCAATAATTATCCATTCGGAACCGCTGGGCAGAAAGCCTAATAAAAGTAAGTTTGTCATAGTTATATCTGATTAATTATAGTGCAAAGATAGGAAAATTAAGGATTAGGGATTAAGGATTAAGGATTAATTTTATCGCAATCCCTAATCCCTAATCCCTGCCCCCTATCTTCAGTCTTGATAATAAATACGTTTTACCCGTGTAGAAACGCTTGTCAACACCTCATAAGGAATAGTTTCGAGTACATCGGAAAGAACGGTTATAGGCAGATGGTCACCAAAAATTTCCACACTGTCACCCTCCTTGCAATCGATGTCCGTCACGTCAATCATACAGACATCCATGCAGATATTCCCTACATAGGCTGCCCGTTGGCCGTTTACAAGACAATAGGCATGTCCATTTCCAAGATGGCGGTTCAGGCCGTCGGCGTAACCGATGGGAAGAGCCGCTATACGCGACGGACGGGTGAGATGCCCTTTCCGGCTATACCCCACCGTATCCTCTTCGGGAACATCACGTATCTGGAGGATGGTAGTCTTCAACGTGCTCACATTATTCATAATGGAATTGTCTATGGGATTGACACCATAGAGGCCGATACCCAGGCGCACCATATCGAATTGCGCCCCCGGGAAACGCTCGATACCTGCGGAATTGCAGATATGGCGAAGTATCTTATGCGGAAAAGCCTCCTGCAATTCCATGGACGCTTTCTCGAACATTTCTATCTGCCGGCGTGTAAAACTGTCGAATTGTTGCGAATCGCTCCCTACCAAATGCGAGAAGACGGAACGGGCAATAACGGCATTCTGTCCCTTCAGCCGTTCTATCAGCCGGGGCATATCCTCCGGAGCAAACCCCAGGCGGTGCATACCGGTATCCAGCTTTATGTGGATGGGGAAGTTTGTGATACCTTCCTTTTCCGCTTCTTTAATCAAAGCGTCCAGCAGATGGAAGCTATATACTTCGGGCTCCAGCTTGTAATCGAACATGGTCTTGAAAGCAGTCATCTCAGGATTCATGATAATGATATTCGCAGTGATGCCCGCTTTGCGGAGTTCGGAGCCTTCGTCGGCAACCGCCACGGCAAGATAATCGACATGATGTTCCTGCAAAGTCTTGGCTATCTCGTAAGAACCTGCACCGTAAGCGGAGGCTTTCACCATGCAGACCATCTTTGTTTCCGGCTTCAGCTTGCCACGATAATAGTTCAGATTGGCAATCATCGCTCCAAGATTAACCTCCAGAATGGTTTCGTGCACCTTCTTCTCCAATACTTCCGTCAAGGAGTCAAAACCGAACTTACGTGCACCCTTAATCAGAATTATTTCGTTTTCAAGGCGAAGTTCCCCACGCTGAATGGCACGTATCAAGGCCGCTGTATCCGGATAAAAGGTCTTCTCTATATTAAAGCGTGCAGCGCAGGAAGATATTTCATTTCCTACACCTATGATGCGTTCAATGCCACGGCTGTTTACCAGCTGTGCCACTTGTCGGTAAAGTGTCGGCGTGTTCTGACCGGTCTCCAATATATCCGAAAGAACCAAAGTCCGCCTCAATCCCTTACTTTGCGAACGGCGGTAAAGAAAATCGAGTGCAATATCCAATGAGCCAAGGTCAGAATTATAACTGTCGTTAATCAACAGACAGTTGTTTTTTCCCTCCTTGACTTCCAGCCGCATGGCGATGGGTTCTAGCCTTGCCATACGTTCTGTAATCTGTTCGGCAGGAAGCATCAGATAGAGGCATGCGGCCAGGCAGTTCAGCGAATTCTCGATGGAAGCATCATCTATGAACGGTAGAGTAAACGTATTATCCATATCCAGATAGCGATAGGAAATGACAGTACAGTCATCCCGTTTCTCCACCTTACTTATATATAGAGGACGTTCCATATCTTTCCGGCTCCACGCAATCTCACGTGCAGACAGCATGGACTTCGCCACACAGTTGCTGACGAACTCATCGTCACCATTATAAATCACTACATCACAATTCTTGAAAAGCGTCAGCTTCTCCATGCATTTCTCCTGCAACGAGAAGAAATTTTCCTGGTGAGCCCCTCCTATATTGGTCAGGATACCTATGGTAGGCTTGATAATGTTCTGCAAAGCACGCATTTCCCCCGGCTCGGAAATACCGGCTTCAAAAATAGCAAGTTCGGACTGTTCGTTCATCTGCCACACAGACAAAGGCACTCCAATCTGGGAGTTATAACTGCGGGGAGAACGGATAATGGCACGTTCCGGACTGAGCAACTGGTGCAGCCATTCCTTCACAACAGTCTTACCGTTGCTTCCCGTAATACCGATGCCCGGTATCTGGAACCGGTTCCGATGCTGTTCCGCCAGTTTTTGCAAGGCTTTCAGCGGGTTGGGAACAATGAGATAATTGACAATTGACTGCGCATCATCACGCTGCATAGCATTGTCAATTGTCAATTGTCCATTGTCCATTAATCTAAAGCTTTCTTCGCTAAGCACAAAATTACGTACTCCACGGGCATATAAATCTGCAATATAGCGCGCACCGTCATTCCTCTTGGTGGTCAAGGCAAAGAATAATGTTTCCTCAGGAAAATTCAGGGAACGGCTGTCAGTGAGCAGCCAGTCTATGGTAGCCGGCGCGTTTCCCATACGCCGTGCGCCAATACTTTCGGTTATGCTTTCAATCGAATACGACATATTTCTCTCTCTTTTTGGAAATCTAAGTACGGGTATTTTCCGTTAAGTTGGTCTATTTTTAACACAATTTGTCCTAAAAAACGCTTATACTCTTCTGAAGCGGGATAAAATGGCTTATGTGACAACATCTTACGGATATTTTCACTTTCTTCCATAATCCGTAACGCATCGGCAGAGATGCACGACCGGGTAAACCGTTCCCAGACATAGCGAATGGCTGTTTCGGAAGGATGCACCATGTCTTCTGCATAGAAGCGATAGTCACGAAGCTCGTCGAGCAGCAGCTCATAAGCCGGAAAATAGAAAACATGTTCCGGGAAAGTGGCTTGCAACTGGTTCACGGCAAGTAGCAGGGTAGCTTTACTGAGCTGGTTGGCATGCATTCCGTCACGCACGTGGCGGATGGGGCTGACGGTGAACAATACTTTCAGCCGGGGAATCCGCGCCAGCAAGCCAGAAAGCAAAGAGGTGTAGTCAGATACTATTTCACAGACAGAAAGCATACGGCGGGTAAAGCAGGACTCAGGTTGCTTATGACAGTTGGCAACTACAGTTCCCGTCTTTTTATTTTCATAAACCCAGGCAGATCCGAAAGTCAGCAGCAGACAATCCAACCGGTCCAGCCTTTCATGGGCGCTTTTCAAACGCCCGTTAATGCCTGCCAATGTTTCCTCTGCAGAGACTGAGGAAAAACTACCATGATGCATGGCACTATGCCAAAGTTCATGAAAGAGGAAAATATCGTTTTCATTGTAGCATCTGCCCGCAATGATTTCACGCAATGCCGCAGAAATGGAAAACGGATTATAAAGCACACCATAAGGATTGACGTCACAACGGAACTTGGCATCCGCCAGCCTTTGCCCCATCTCGGACGCAAAACAAGAACCCATCAGCAACAGATTATTCTCTTGCGAAAGAAGGGGCATACTGGAAACTACTTCTACAGGCGTATAAAGATTCATAAGCTCGGAATAAATAAACCATTCACTTTCTCGAAAAAAATGATGTACCAACTGCTTGCTACGCCACAAAGATAGTAAATTTCAATATATAACGGTCGAAACATAAAAAGGCAGGTGATATAACCTTTCATTATATCATCTGCCTTAAATAAAAATACTATATGTTCTATTAATACCAATTAGCCGTAGGATCAGCCACCCAATCTGCAAAACCTGGATATTTATCATTAATATCCTGACGTTCAGCAGTCCATTCATATCTTGTCTCTACACGTATCTTCTGCGGCGCTTTACCTATCTCCGCTTTCAGTGTATATACTTCAGCATTTTGACCTTCCACTTTGACATTTACGGCACCGGTACCGTCAACTCTGTACATCACCGGAGCCTTAGTTGCCCCAGCACCTGTATTTACCATTGTAGTATTAGAAACGCCAAAGAGTCCATGAACTTCACGGCTATCACCGCCTACCTCAATATACAAAGGCAAAGTACCACCCGCAGCCTGCAGGGTAATGATAGTTGCTCCCCCATTGGTCGCTACATCAAACACGACATCGTTGAAGTCAAAATCATCACTGTCTCCAAGGTCTTCTGCTATGATTCTGTACGCATTCGTATATACGGCCGGAGAGATCTTCACAATCCAATCACTATAATACCCATCTGCATCCACTTGTTGATTTGGGTTCTGTCCGGTAGCTTCAAAGTCAAATCCCACATAATAAGCACCCCCAATATATTGTATAGTATAATTATAGTGCATTTTACCATCCAGAGAAGCCCTATAGCCAAAAGAAGACGTTCCACTATTCTGCATTAGCATTATAGCCCCCTCAGTAGCATTAAAATTATTGACATGGTCATCTGATGCTGCAACCAAAAAATCCATATTAGAGTGTGAGCCACTTACATGTTGAACAAAAAAGTCGGTCCAATCCACACCAATGGATTGTGGATTCTGATGTGTTTTAAACCATTCCGTAACCACTTCTTTTTCTGTAGCCGTAATACCCTCGGGTACTTCCGTAAAATCTTTCCATTGATTGCTATTAGTGTTAGCAACACGCGTTGTCGGTGTTGCCCCAAATCCCCAATCCTGATCAACTGCAATTTCTCCATACTTCTGCACGAAAGCCGATGCATACTGTGCCTCTTTCTTAGCCGCCGCCTTTTCCGGGTCGAACAAATCGCTATCAGAACCGCAAGCGGAAAATACCACTACGCCCATAATAGCCAAAATTCCAAAGTTGAGCTTTTTCTTCATATCATTCATTGTTTATTCATTTAACAATTCGTGATTACGCCCCATGCCGACACATATTACAATTAAGAATATCATTATATACAACTCAAAATTGTATAACATATTGATAAATAGGACATATTCTACTTCGCAAATATACATAATACTATATCAGATAACAACCAAAATCTCAAAAAAGTTGCAATAAATAATTTATTAAGTTACATTTTTCAACAAACATTAAATTTAAAGCATATCTTATCATAGATGCACACATACGAGAGTACAAGTCAATCTTTGAAAGGATTAATATCTTTGCCTACCAAAATTAAATCATTCCTATATGGAGAAAAAATCGTTCCACCATGGTGGAACGATTTTTCCCCCAGGATGGAACAATATTTTCTCCATGGAGGAACGATTTACCATCAGGTATCTTTTCCCTTAACCATAGGCAGGCTGAACGAGAAATGTGGCGTATGCAAAGAGAAAGTAAAAACCGAAGTGAACAAAAGAGGCTTTTTTTCCTTCTAAAACTTCCCGTCATCCGTTTTCTTTTGCTATTTTTGCATTTTGTAATCTTCAGATTAGAAATGAGAACAGAACCAACAACATATAACTTGCTTAACACCATTACATTTCCCGAGGATTTACGCCGACTCAGCGTAGAAGAGCTTCCTGAAGTCTGTAAAGAATTGAGGCAAGACATTATAAAGGAGGTTTCGTGTAACCCCGGACATTTCGCTGCCAGCCTGGGCACGGTAGAGCTGACCGTTGCCTTGCACTATGTATTCAATACTCCGTACGACCGCATAGTCTGGGATGTAGGCCATCAGGCGTACGGGCACAAGATACTGACCGGACGCCGTGAAGCATTCTCCACCAACCGTAAATTCAAGGGAGTTCGTCCTTTTCCCTCACCAGAGGAAAGCGATTATGACACATTCACCTGCGGACATGCGTCAAATTCAATCTCCGCCGCCCTTGGCATGGCTGTTGCCGCTGCCGAAAAAGGCGAGAAGGACCGCCATGTGGTCGCCGTCATCGGTGATGGAAGCATGAGCGGCGGCCTGGCTTTCGAAGGACTGAACAACGCTTCGTCTACCCCTAACAACCTTCTTATCATTCTCAACGACAATGATATGTCGATAGACAGAAGTGTAGGCGGCATGAAGCAGTACCTTTTCAACTTGACTACCAGCAACCGCTATAACCAGCTGCGCTTCAAGACATCCAGACTGCTGTTCAAAATGGGACTTTTGAACGAGGACCGCCGCAAAGCGCTGATTCGCTTCGCCAACAGTCTGAAATCAATGGCCGCCCAGCAGCAGAATATCTTTGAAGGGATGAACATCCGCTACTTCGGCCCTATCAACGGACACGATGTGAAAAACATAGCCCGTGTCCTACGGGACATGAAAGACATGCAGGGACCGAAAATACTGCATCTGCACACTGTAAAAGGAAAAGGATTCGAACCTGCCGAGAAGAATCCCGATATCTGGCATGCACCGGGCAAGTTCGATCCGGAAACCGGAGAACGCCTCAAGGTGGACACCAGCAATTTGCCTCCGCTTTTCCAGGACGTGTTTGGGGAAACGCTGGTAGAACTGGCAAAGGAAAATCCGAAAATCGTCGGAGTAACCCCCGCCATGCCCACCGGCTGCTCCATGAACAAGCTGATGGACACCATGCCCGACCGTGCCTTCGATGTGGGTATTGCCGAAGGGCATGCAGCCACTTTCTCGGGCGGTATGGCTAAAGAAGGAATGCAACCTTTCTGCAACATCTTCTCCTCCTTCATGCAGCGGGCATACGATAATGTCATCCATGACATCGCCCTGCTCCGCCTCCCCGTCGTACTTTGCCTGGACCGCGCCGGACTGGTAGGAGAAGACGGACCGACACACCACGGAGTTTTCGACCTGGCCTATTTCCGTCCGATTCCCAACCTGACCATATCTTCACCGATGGACGAACATGAATTGCGCCGTCTGATGTACACGGCACAGTTACCGGACCAAGGTCCGTTCGTCATCCGCTATCCCCGCGGACGCGGCGTATTGCTGGATTGGAAATGTCCGCTGGAAGAAATCCCCGTAGGCAAAGGGCGTAAACTGAAAGAAGGCAAAGACCTGGCAGTCATCAGCCTCGGTCCCATAGGCAACGTAGCCGCACGTGCCATAGAGCGTGCGGAGAAGGACAAAGGAATCTCCATAGCCCACTACGACCTGCGTTTTCTCAAGCCGCTCGACGAAGCGCTGCTGCACGAGGTAGGACTCAACTTCCAGCATGTTGTCACTATAGAAGACGGTGTCAAAAAAGGAGGAATGGGCAGTGCCGTACTGGAGTTCATGGCAGACAATGACTATATTCCCCATATCAAGCGTATCGGTGTACCCGATGCCTTCATAGAACACGGCACCATACAAGAGTTGTATCATCTTTGCGAAATGGACGAAGAAGGAATTTATACATTATTAATTAAGAATGAGGAATGAGGAATGAAGAATTCAGCTACGCGATGCAAGCACGCCGCATGGCAAATTCTTCATTCTTCATTCCTCATTCTTCATTTCCATAAAGAAAGTGAAAATAATTATTGCAGGTGCCGGCGCAGTAGGCACACACTTGGCCAAATTGCTGTCCCGCGAGAAGCAGGACATCATTCTGATGGACGACAACGAAGACAAGTTGAGCACACTGAACTCCAACTTTGACTTGATGACGGCTACGGCCTCCCCTACCTCCATAAAAGGCTTGAAAGAAGTGGGAGTGGGAGAGGCAGACTTGTTCATAGCCGTCACCCCCGATGAAAGCCGGAACATGACCGCATGCATGCTGGCAAACAATCTGGGAGCACAAAAGACCGTAGCCCGTATTGACAACTACGAATACCTGCTGCCCAAAAACAAGGAATTTTTCCAGAAGCTGGGTGTCGATTCACTCATCTATCCGGAAATGCTTGCCGCCAAAGAAATCGTATCTTCCATCCGCATGAGCTGGGTACGCCAATGGTGGGAATTCTGCGGAGGAGCCTTGATACTGATAGGTACCAAGATGCGCGAAAAAGCCGAGATACTGAACATCCCCCTCCACGAACTGGGTGGACCGGAGCTGCCCTATCACGTGGTAGCCATCAAACGGGGAAGCGAGACACTGATTCCCCGTGGTGACGATACCATCAAGCTACATGACATCGTATACTTTACCACCACACGAAAATACGTCCCCTACATCCGCAAAATAGCCGGCAAGGAAGATTATGCCGATGTGCGCAACGTGATGATTATGGGTGGAAGCCGGATTGCCGTACGAACCGCCCAATATGTCCCGGACTACATGCAGGTGAAAATCGTGGACAACGACCTGAACCGCTGCAACCGCCTGACCGAGCTGCTTGACGACCGTACCA
>OGMN01001982.1_pt1 | contig 13002 bp, 15 predicted proteins | sample 1573211 | NCBI WGS metagenome assembly OGMN01 (sample SAMEA2581876, study PRJEB24529) | metagenome | biome: Human gut stool | place: China | collected 2011
CCGCGAAACTTGAAGGACTAAAAGTCAATACCGAACTATTTCGCGGGAGTTTGGGTATAAAGAATTATTTCTTCTTGAGTTCCGCCAAAATTTCTCTTAAGAGAACGATATTTTCGGGAGTCGGAGGAGTGGCTTTTTCGGCTTCAAGCTCCAGCTTCCTGCGCATGGAGGAGAGGGCTTTCAGCATGCAGAAGATAACGAGTGCCAGTAAAAGAAAGTTAATAACGGCGGTAAGGAAAGCGCCGTAGCCCAATACGTTGGCGCCGGCCTTGGTCAGTGCATCGTAAGTCATAGGACCGGTGTAGTCGGCCGGCATCTTCATGACCCAGAAGAGATTCGTAAAATCAGGCTTGCCGATAAGGGCACCAAGGATCGGATTGATGATGTCTTTTACCAACGAACTGATGATGTTGTTGAATGCGGCACCGACGATCACCGCGACGGCTAAGTCAACGACATTTCCTTTCGAAATGAAAGCCTGAAATTCTTTAAAGAACGTGGTGGCTTGCTTCTGAACTTTTTCCATAATTTTCTCTACTGGAGCAACGAAACTTTCTTAATTATGCAATTAAAAATTCCTCAAAATTAAGGCAGAGGTTTATTTTGGGAGTTCGTTGGGAGACAAGGCTTTACGGGCAAAAATTTGGGATTTTCTTCCTAATCGTTTAAAATCTTAGGGCCTTGACATTTTGATTTATTTATATTTTTTTAAGAGAGAACGGCCTATGATGGTTCTTTACTCAGGCAGCACTGATCCTTTTTCTCAGCGTTGCCGCTTTGTGCTTTTCGAAAAAGGAATGGATTTTGAAATCCGTGACATTGATCTCTATCACAAGCCTGAAGACATCAATGTGATGAACCCCTATGGCGAAGTTCCGATCCTGGTTGAAAGAGATCTCGTTCTTTACGAATCAAACATCATCAACGAATACATCGATGAGCGTTTTCCTCATCCTCAGCTGATGCCGCCTGATCCGGTTGAAAGAGCCAGAACTCGTCTTCTGTTGTTCAACCTCGAACGTGAGATCTTCAAGCACGTTCACACTTTGGAAAACAGAGCCAGCTCCGACGAAGCTCGTGTTAAGGCGAGAGAAGCCATCCGAGATCAGCTGACAGGTTTGGCACCGGCTGTTGCAAAAAAGAAATACCTCATGGGAGATGAGTTCTCCATGCTGGATATTGCACTTGCCCCGCTTCTGTGGCGTTTGAACTACTACGGTATCGAACTTCCTCCTGCCGGAATGCCTGTCCAGAAGTACGCCGAAAGAGTTTTCTCTCGTCCTGCCTTCATTGAAGCTCTGACTCCGTCTGAAAGAGTGATGCGCAAGTAGAAGAAAGAGAATGGCCAATTTACCTTCAATGACTCCGTACCTCATTCGCGCTTTTTACGAATGGAGCGTGGACAACGATTTCACTCCCCAGCTTTCTGTTTTGGCTGAACCGGAGGATTATCGCGTCATTGTGCCGTCCAACTATGTGACGAACAATGAAATTGTCCTCAATATTTCTCCGACTGCGTGCGACAGCCTGCAGCTTGGAAATGACGTGATCACCTTTAAGGCCCGATTTGCCGGAAAGGTTGAGTCCATCTCCATTCCTGTTGATCGAGTTAAGGCGATCTTCATCCGCGAGGAAGGATACGGTATGCGTTTTGATGTTGAACCCATGAAAAAGCCGAAGATGAGCGGGGATCAACCGAAACGCGGGTTTGTGAAAGTAGAGGACTAAAATCCTCATTTCTTACTTCTCTTTACTTCTCGAGGCCTGAGTTAAACACAAACTCGAAAAAAATGTGCAGAATTCAGGTTCTCGGTTTGCCCGCTTAGCTCAGTGGTAGAGCAACCGCCTTGTAAGCGGTAGGTCGTCTGTTCAAGTCAGTCAGTGGGCACCATCAAATTCCTGTTCTCGTCAGAGATTCTGAGGAGGATGTAAAAAAGCTCCGTGAATCGGGGCTTTTTCCATATCTAGACTAGGCCTTCAGCCAAGCCGTGAAGCGAGGGTTGTTTCCGTAGTCCCGGAACGTCGAGGCTCCTTTAAATCCGTTTTCTTCAAAGATGCCCCGAACGGCCTCTCCTTGATTCCAACCGTGTTCAAAAGCGATTACTTGTACCTCCGGCGCCTTTCTCTTTATCTGCGGAAGAATGCTTCTATACGCAATTAAACCGTCGGATTCGTCGGTTAAAGCGCTTCTCGGTTCATAGCGAAGGGCGTCTAAATGTTTGTCGTCCCCTTCGATGTAAGGCGGGTTAGAGATGACAGCGTCAAAAGATAATTCAGCCGGATAAGGATCCAGCCAGGGACCTTGAACAAGTTTGACTTCGGCGCCTAGCGCCTTGCAGTTGGCTTTGGCGACATTCAAGGCACTTCCCGAGAGATCTGAGGCCCATACGGTGAGATCAGGACGTTCTAAGGCTACGGTGGCGGCAATGCAGCCTGAACCCGTGCCCAAGTCGCAGACAAGACCGTTTTTGGGAAGATGTTCGATGAGCCACTCGACGAGACACTCAGTGTCAGGCCGCGGAATCAGCACCGACGGATTGACAAGAAAAGGGCGTCCGAAGAATTCCTGAGTACCAAGAAGGTAGGGGAGCGGGACACCCTCAGAGCGTTTTTTTGCGATGTCGTTAAGTTTGTTTGCTTCGTCGGAAGAAAGAACTCGATCGCCGTGAATGAGCTGCGCGGCTTTATTCATTCCGCACACGTGCTCCAGTATGAAACTCTTATCAATCGAATCCAGTGAGCTGGAGAGCAGCCATTCACGGACGGTCGTCAAAGTTATTCTCCTTCGGCAAGAGCTGCTAACTGTTCGGCTTGATGTTCGGTTGTGAGCGGAGAAATCAGGCAGTCGAGATCTCCGTCCATGATCGAATCAAGTTTGTAAAGCGTCAGGTTGATGCGATGGTCCGTAACTCTGCCCTGCGGGTAGTTATAAGTGCGGATACGTTCGCTTCTGTCTCCGGAACCGATCAGAGATTTGCGCATGCTCGATTCCTTGGCCTGAACTTCGGCGACTTGGGCAGCATGAATACGAGAGATCAGAACGCCCATGGCTCGCTCTTTGTTCTTATGCTGGCTTCGTTCGTCCTGACACTCAACTACAATGCCGGTAGGAAGATGCGTGATTCGAACAGCACTTTCTGTTTTCTGAATGTGCTGACCGCCGGCGCCGGAGGCACGGTAAACGTCAATTCTGAGCTCGGATGGATCGATGACGACATCGCCGATTTCGTCAGCTTCTGGAAGTACGGCAACTGTGCATGCAGAGGTATGTACACGTCCCTGAGATTCGGTTTCCGGTACGCGCTGAACACGATGTCCGCCGCTTTCAAACTTCAGTTTGGAATATGCACCTTGGCCCACGATTTTCACAACGATTTCTTTGTAGCCGCCTAAGTCGGAAGGGCTGGCAGAGACAAATTCCACCTGCCATTTCTGACGTTCGGCATAGCGGGAATACATTCTGAACAAATCTCCGGCAAAGAGTGCGGACTCGTCACCGCCTGTGCCGGCGCGGATTTCCAGATAGATGTTTTTATCATCGTTAGGATCTTTCGGAAGCAGGAGGATTTCTAATTCAGAAGAAATCTGCTCGATTGCCTTCTTGGCCGCTTTGATTTCCTCAGATGCGAATTCCTTCATCTCTTCATCGGAAAGCATTTCCTCGGCAGCAGCAAGGTCTTCTTCTGCCCGCTCGTATTCCTTAGCCTTTAAAACGACAGGTTCAATTTCCGCACGTTCTTTGGAGAGTGCTCGGAATTGGTCCATATTAGATGTGACATCGGGGTCTTGAAGATTCTGATCGATTTCTTCAAGTCGTCTGACCAGTTGGGTCAGCTTGGAGCGCATTGTGTCTTTCATGTCCGTATTTTTAGCCGAGTTCGTTCGATTTTAGTTGAAATATCAACACAAAAAGCCTTCAAAAGTGAAGGCAGGTATTGTTGAATTGTCGCACAGCTAGCGATGATGGATGTGATAGTGATAGAAGCGATCGAGCAAATGAAGAACCTTTTCGTAGTCTTCCTGCGAAAGGTTGGGATCATTGCGCAAGACTGTCAACGGGTCATGAATGAATTTCTTCATGAGGCCGTGAGACATGGCTTCTAAAATTTCGTTGGCGTCGCCGCCTTTTTGAATGGCTTTTTTGGCTTTTTCAAGTTCCATCAAGCGGAGGGCGTCAGCTCGTTCCTGAAGACTCAGAATTTGAGGGATGGAGGAGCGCGTTGTCATCCAGCACTTAAATTCATCGACTTTGGTTTCGATGAGTCGGTCTGCCTGCTCGACGGCAGCCTTACGTCCCTGAATACCCGATTGAACGACTTTTCCGAGATCGTCCACGGTGTAAACGTAAACTTCGTCTAAATCGTCCACTTCGCGTTCAATGTCTCTGGGGACCGCAAGGTCGATCATGAAGATCGGACGATGCTTGCGGCGCTTCAGTGCACTTTGAACCATGCCGAGACCGATGATGGGAAGCGTGCTGGCCGTGCAAGTGATCAGAATGTCGTACTCCGGAAGAATTTCCGGGAGGTCGACGAGTCCGACAGCTTTTGCGCCGATCGTTTCGGCCAAAGCCGCAGCTCTGGCGACGGTGCGGTTTGCGACGGCAACGTTTTTCGGTTTTTGCGCACAGAAATGAGCGGCACAGAGCTCAATCATTTCCCCGGCACCGACAAACAAGATGTTGGAGTTTTCTAAAGAACCGAAGATGCTTGAAGCGACACGGACGCCTGCTGCAGCCAAGGATACGGAGTGAGCGCCGATCTCGGTTTTAGAACGGACTTCTTTGGCGACCGCAAATGTCTTTTGAAAAAGATAGTTCAGAAAAACGCCCAGTCCATGATTTTTCTGAGCTGTTTTCACAGCCTTTTTCATTTGACCGACGATCTGAGTTTCGCCGAGCACCATCGAATCCAGGCCGGAGGCGACTCTGAAGGCGTGGCGAGCGGCGTCGTCATTTAAGAACACATAGAGGTGTTCTTCAAGTTCATTGAACTTCACGCCTTTGCTTTCAGCCAAGAATTCTTTCAGTTTTTTGGAGGCAAGTTCGGAGTCTTCAGCCGCACAATAAATTTCCGTGCGGTTACAGGTCGATAAGATCGCGACCTCTTTGATACCGCCGCCGGCAGAATTTCCGAGCATGGCTCGAATCTTTTGGTTTGCGGTATCCAGCTCTTCAGAAGAAAAAGCAACCTTCTCTCTCAAGGCGAGAGGAGCAGTGTTATGGTTCAATCCCAGGGCGAAAAGATTCATCTTTCTATTGTGTCCAACAGCGCCGCTTATCGGGCGGCCTGACTAAAATAAGTCGGACCATTTGCGCAGCTTAGTTATTAATATTAAAAATAGAGCATTATTTATGCCTTAAGTTTAGTCGCTTAGGCAAGGATGAGAGTATGAGGGCTTTGACCATCTTTAAACAGAAGGATTTACCTGCAGAGACAAAATTGAAGGAAATACCTCCGGATGAGCAGGCCATCCTCGACTGTATCGCTCGTACAAAAAAGTTTGTAACTCAGCGTGCCTTAGTGACCGCAGGAGCAAGTGCCATTCCGATACCCGGCATCAATGTAACGGTGGACGTGACGATGCTGATGTCCATCCTCAATTTCATTAATCAGGAATTCGGGCTCACGCCTCAGCAAATTCAGCATCTTTCGACGGACAAACAGGTTCAGCTCTTTCAGATGATCACCGTGACAGGAAGCGCCTGGGCCGGAAAGCTGATTACAAAGTCTTTAGTTCTTGCCGTTCTTAAAAAGCTGAGTATCCAAATGACGGCCGCACAAGCGGCCAAGTGGGTGCCGATCGCCGGCCAGGTTGCGGCAGCCGGTCTCTCCTTTGCAGCCTTGAAGTGGATCGGAAATCAGCACATTCAAGACTGCGCCAGAATTGCCAGGCTATTTAACGAGGAAGGGTGCCCGCGTTCGCAGACTGAGGGGCGAATTTAGCCGCAGGCTGAATTTGGTAATTCGGCATGCTGACCGGAATCAGGAAGCCGTTGTTCAAAATTGCCTGAAGCACCATTCCGACGTACTCCTGCAGCGTCTGAGTGATCGGTGCTTGGTCGCTTACCGTAGAGAAAGCGCCCGTCCACAAAACTGCGCCGGTTTTAACACTGACGAGTTCGGTATTGGACTCGATGATGTTTTGCTGAGTGATGGAGGGCGGGATTGCCCAGCCGCCCCAGAATGGATCTGGTCCGAAAGGACCGCCCCAAGGCCCGGGACCCCAGAAAGGATCAGGCCCCCATGTCATTCCCGGATCGTAAATCACATTAGTTTTGGTACCCGTCTGGTGGATCGCCAAAACATTGCTCGCCTTAGCCAATTTGGCGGCACTGAACAGAGCAGTGTAATTTAGGCCGCCTCCCAGGATCGTCAGATTCGAGGCCTGAGGAATAGCGCGGTAACTCGGTGTGCTCGGGATGCCGTGCAGTGCCAAGACATTGCATGCGATGTCCTCGAAAATCCGGCGGTTCGTCGGATTCTCAACGACGGCAGCGACGAGAAGGCCGGTGATGGTCTTTTGTTCGAAGGTGGCTGCCGGATCAACCCATTGAGAGGTTAATTGGGTCGGATTGTTGTTTTCCGGCCCGACGGCACAGCCGCTTAGCGCAAGCAGCGAAATTCCCGAAAACAAGAGCCCCGCGATTAATTTTCGAACTGACATAAGCTTGTGCTCCTATCTGTATCACACAGAAAGTTTACTCGTGGTGCGAAGAATCGTTCAGGTGCAAGTCTGAATTGAGACAAGCGCACACAATAGCTCGGTCGGCGTGTATTCAAACGCGGCTAGGATACCGATCGCAGCGAACAAGACTGCAGAGGCAATGCGGACGAGCTTGACCGGAACCTTCTGAGCGAGTTTGTCGCCGATCCAAACTGCAGGTACGTCAGCAATCAGCATGCCGATCGTGGTACCGATCACCACGAGAACCGGAGCGGCGTATTTGACGGTAAGCGCGACGGTTGCAATCTGAGTTTTATCGCCCATTTCTGCCAAGAAGAAGGTGATAAAGGTTACGCCGAAAACTCCGAATCGCATGGAGTGGTTTTTCAGCGCATCGTCATCGCCTTTGTCCGGAACAAGAATCCATGCCGCCATGGCGAGGAACGAACCTACAATGATCCATTTAATCACTTCGGGGCTGAAGGCGTGGGTAATCCATGCGCCGAGCGCGCTGGCAAGAGAGTGATTAAAGATCGTCGCGACCAAAATGCCAAGAATAATCGGGATGGGCTTTTTGAACCGAGAAGCGAGAAGGAAAGCAAGGAGCTGTGTTTTGTCGCCCATTTCAGCAAGGGCAACGGCTCCGATGGCAACGAGGATGGCTTCCATGGATTTTCTCCAATCCGGCAAAGACACAATGAGCCCTCGGCGCGCCGGAAGCGTCCAAAGGTTCATCGGTCTCGCCAAGCGCAGGACTGCGCCGGAACTGCCATGGCTTTGCCAAGTTTGTTGACAGTCCCCAGGAGGCTACTCCCCGAGTTAGAAAAAAATTGAGCCCGAGGCTTTCAGCATCGGGCTCAAAGAATTCTGGTGGCTAGAGGCGGAATCGAACCACCGACACACGGATTTTCAGTCCGTTGCTCTACCAACTGAGCTATCTAGCCGTCTCGTTACCGAGAAGACGAAATATACAGGAGTTTTTCTAAATGCGCAACTGAATGTCGGAAAATTCAGCGCCAAGAAAAATTCTGGTGGCTAGAGGCGGAATCGAACCACCGACACACGGATTTTCAATCCGTTGCTCTACCAACTGAGCTATCTAGCCGTCTCTCAATCGAGAAGCAGCACTATACAGGACTTTTAAAGAAAAATCTCGCGGGGATTCTGAGGAAAAGCACGTATCGTCCCCAAAAGGTCCGTAATACTGAAATAATGTGTCGATTCCTGAAGGAAATAAAATACTTTTTTCTTGTTTCAAACACCGGAGTTTCGAATGAATTGCAAAAAGCGTCTCTGTGCGGCCCTCTTAGCATTGATGCCGTTTACCGCCTTTTCTCAAACAGCCGTTAACGCTCCTGCAGCACCCGTCGTCACGGCAGCAGATAAGTCGGTTACGAACGCCCCTGCAGCAGCTGTCCAGGATAAAAAACAAATTTGTGACACATTGAAAAAAACATTCCAAGGGAAGCTCGGTATTCCGGTCGAGTCGGTTTCGGTTACGCCTGTTAAAGGTGTTTATGAAGTGGTAGCGCAGAATGAAATTATGTATTCGGACGCTACTGCCGATCACATCATTGTTGGCCAGCTGTTTGAAACAAAGACGCAGAGAAACCTGACGGCAGAAACGAAAGATCGACTCAGCCGCATTGATTTCACCAAGCTTCCGCTTGCGGATGCTATCAAAATCGTTAACGGTACAGGTGCTCGTCAGATTGCTGTTTTCTCCGATCCGAACTGCTCTTTCTGCCGCAAACTTGAGGCAAGTTTGAAAGAAATGAAGGATGTCACGATTTACACATTCCTCTATCCGGTGATTCGACCTTCCTCTTTGGCCGAAAGTCAGAATATTTGGTGTGCCAAGGATAAGGGCGCTGCCTGGAGAGCTCGCATGCTCGACGGCGTGCAGGCGCCGGCCAAGAGTGCTAATTGCGATGTCTCTGCGATTGAGCGCAATATCGCCTTAGGCAGCAAGCTCGGCGTGACGGGTACTCCGACCGTCTTTGTTCCGAGCGGCCAAAGAGCCCCGGGCGCCGTGAGCATTGAATACCTGGAGAACATGCTTGCTAAAGATAAACTCTCGGAATGAGTTGGTTTTTCTTGGCCTCTCCATTGAGACTCGTATATTTCAAGTTATCAATGTTGAGGAGAGAATCCGATGACTAAAAAATTCCCGCTGACTAACTGGTCTGAGAAAAAGGCTTTTACGATCAAGCTTGGTGCAGTTAAAAAGTACCACATTGCTGTTTTTGCTGATCCGAATTGTCCGTGGTGCAAGCGTTTCTTCGAAGAAAACACGGACAAACTCAACGATTTGGAGATCTTTGTTTACTTAGCGCCGGTTCTTGGTGAAGACTCCGAGAAGCTGTCTGCTGAGATTTTGTCGGAAAAGGATCCTGCTGCAGCTTGGGCAGATTGGGTCATGAATGAGAATCGCCCGAAGGTAAAAGCAACCGAAGAGGCCAAAAACATTGTTGAAGACAACATGGAACTTTTGGAAAAATTGGGCATTGAAACCGTTCCGGCAATTTATTTGGCTGACGGCGAAGGTCCTTACGGGTTTATGACTGCCATGGAACTCATCTCCAAGATTGAGCAGGAAGGCGAAAAAGAAGACGAAGGTAAGGAGCCTAAAGAGCTTTAAGACAAACGGCCGGATCCGGCCGTTTCGCTTGATTAGGCTTGAGCGATATTACAGGCTTTCCGGCGTTACACCGTTCGGTAAAAGGAGCCAGGCGCGAGCTTGGCTTTTTTGTCTGCCCGCGTTTTTGCCCGCTTCATCTCCGAATCCCCAGAAGAAGTCAAAGCGGATCGGACCTTTGATGGCGCCGCCCGTGTCCTGCGCGACTACCGGCTTTGTGAAATTAAGGTTCGGATTGGTTTGAGAAACCGAAACCAGTACGGGTGTTCCCAGCGAAATGTATCTTCTGTCTACTGCAACCGAAGCTTTAGGCGTCAGGGGAAGGCCTTGGGCGCCGATCGGTCCCTCGTTCGGATCTCCGCCTTTCTTTTTTTTAAAGAAAACGAAGCTTTGGTTTTGGTTGAGCAGGGTGTCCACCTTATCCGGGTTGTTCTGTGCCCAAGCTCTTATGTTCTGCATGGACAATTCATGGCGCTTCAGATAGCCCTGATCGACAAGCCATGATCCCACGGCCTTGTACGGACGGCCGTTTTGATCGTCGTAGCCGACTCGAATCAGTTCGCCTTCTTCAGTCCGTAGTCTTCCGGACCCCTGAATTTGAAGGAAGAAGACGGCGACAGGATCGTCGCTCCAGGCGATGGAGTACTTGTCGAGGTCTTTACGAGCGACGATTTTTGCTCGAGTGTCGTAAGGGACGAGTTTTCTCCCTTGAATTTTTCCTCTTAAGCGCATGCCTTTGAGTTTCGGATAGGCCTCCGCTAAGTCAACAATGATTAAGTCGTCAGGCGTAGAGAGGATCGGGGTGGTGTGCCGCTCTGTTCGATGTTTCGAGACAGTAAGCAGAGGTTCGTAGTAGCCGGTCATGAGGCCGGTGTCAGAAACGGAATAAACGGTTCCGGTTTGTGTGCCGATTGTGCGTTTTTCGATTTTCCACGGAGTGAAATTATTTTTGAAGAACGCTTCCGCATTCTGAGCGTCTGTACCGGATGCTTTCGAGCAAGCTTCAGCCCAGGCTGTTTTGCGGTAAATCGAGCGGCAGGAAATCTTGAATGCAGATAACGCAGCTGCCCAATCCTCTTGCTCTGAAGAAGGAATGTCGGAGAAGGCAGAGATTTCAAAACGGACGCTTTCTTCCGTGGGTTCCGTAATCTCCTGAGGCTTTTGTTTATTGCTGGAGCAGCCGTTAAGCAATGCTAAGCAAATTAAAGCCGAAACAAGGGAAGCGATGCTGCGTTTGGTCATAAATTCTCTCCTGCGAACGCCTGATTCTAGGACAAAATCAAATCGGTCATCTTTAGACGTCTTGCCATTCAAGGACGAGTCCCAAGTCTTTAAAATTGAAAGATGGAGGTCACAATGACAAAGACAAAATACAGAATTGCGCCGTCTATCCTTTCGGCTGATTTCGCGAATCTCGGGAAAGAGGTTCAAGATGTGATTGCTGCCGGGGCAGACTGGATTCATTTTGATGTAATGGACAATCACTACGTACCGAACCTGACGGTGGGTCCGATGGTATGCAAAGCTATTCGTCCTTATACCGAGGCACCGATTGATGTACACCTCATGGTTGAGCCTGTGGACGAAATCGTTCCGTTGTTTGCGAAAGCAGGTGCCAACATTATTACGTTCCATCCGGAAGCGAGCCGTCATGTTGATCGGACGCTGAGGCTGATTCGTGACTGCGGCTGCAAGGCAGGTTTAGCCTTAAATCCGGCAACTTCGCTGGAGTATCTGCATTACGAGCTCGACAACATCGATATGGTTCTGCTCATGAGCGTCAACCCTGGATTCGGCGGACAGTCCTTTATTCCGACCACGATTGGAAAACTGCAGGAGTGCAGGTCACTCCTCGATAGTTATGAAGAGGTTTCTGGACGCAAGGTCCTTCTAGAAGTCGACGGCGGCGTAAAGAAATCGAATATCCGAGAAATTGCAGCAGCCGGTGCGGACACATTTGTTGCAGGAAGTGCAATTTTCAACGAGGCCGACTACAAAGCCGTTATTGACGACATGCGCTCCGAGCTGGCGTCCCTGTAAAGATGAAACGTTTTGAGAACTTGAAAGCGGTGCTGTTTGATCTGGACGGCACCCTTGTTAACACACTCCCGGGTCTCACCGAACTCGTGAACCAAATGCGTTCCGACTTTGATAAACCTCCGCTCTCGGAAGAGAAGGTCGGCAAATACATCGGAAAAGGAATGTTTGTTTTGGTTCGGCGTGCGATGACCGATTCCATGGACGAACCGTTTCCTGAGGAAATGTTCAACTTAGCTGTCAAAAGTATGGCAAGACATGTGGAGGCAGGTCGCTACTCAAAAGGCGTGCTGTATCCCGATACGATAGAGACCATCAAGTATGTAAAAAATCTGGGGCTAAAGACAGCGATCGTAACGAACAAGCCCTATCAAATGACACTGGATACGTTGGCCGGCAAAGGACTGCTCGAACTTGTGGATTTGGTTGTGGGCGGCGACAGTGCGGCAAGACCCAAACCGTATCCCGATCCGCTTATTTATGCCTGTGAGAAACTCGGCGTGGCGCTGGAAGAAGTTCTGATGGTAGGCGATTCAGGAAACGATTCTTCAGCGGCGAAACAAGCGGGCGTCCCATCGATACTCGTGCGCACGGGCTGGAGTGAGGGCGTGCCGCTCGATGAAATTGCAAAACGTGACGAGGCGGCAGCAATGATTGACCATCTTTCGGATTTGAAGGCCCTCCTTCCAGCAACGGAGGGGGCTCATGCATGAAAGCAGTATCAAAGAGGATTGGAAACCGGTTCTTTCTGATTTCGAGCATTCGGAGGCGGGAAAGAAGATTGAGCAGCTTTTGGCGAAACAGAAAGCCGAAGGGTTGAAAATTTTCCCGCCGAAGCCGTACCGGGCTTTAGAACTTCTTTCAGCGGGAGATGTAAAGGTCGTTATTCTCGGACAGGATCCTTATCACGGATTCAATCAGGCAAACGGATTGGCGTTTTCCGTGAACAAGGATGTACCGCCGCCGCCGAGTCTGAGGAACATCTTTAAAGAAATCAAAAGAGAGTATCCGGAAGCCGAATTCAGAACGGGTGAGTTGGAAGGCTGGGCCAAACAAGGCGTTCTGCTTCTCAACACGGTTCTTACGGTTGTAGAGGGAATGGCCAACAGCCACAGTAAGAAAGGCTGGGAAGAACTGACCGATGAAATTATTGCGAAAGTTGCTTCGGAGGGAAGACCGGTCGTTTTTATGCTTTGGGGAAAATCGGCCCAGGAAAAGAAGAAGCTCATTCGAAAATTCAATAAAGATTGTTTGATCTTAGAGAGCAACCACCCGTCGCCGCTGTCGGCAATGAGAGGGCCGATTCCTTTCATCGGGAATGATCATTTCAGAAAAGCAAATGAATGGCTGATCCAAAAGGGAATTTCTCCAATCAATTGGACGAAACATAATTAGAAGAAACCCTTAAATTACAATTCGTTAAATTTTTGCAATCTTTTGATTTTAAAAGAAAAGGTATATCTTTGCGCTGAAATCATAGAATTTTTTTGAGAGGAAGGTTTGACAAGCCTAAAAAACCTCTTCATAATTCGCACCTCGTTACTGATGACAACGCAGTAACTGATTGAGTTCTTTAAAAATTTATCGACGACCGATAAGAGCGGGTACTAAGAAGTCTGCAGTGAAAGCTGCAAATTTAAATGCTCGATCTTATTGGAGAT
>OGMN01001988.1_pt1 | contig 12964 bp, 10 predicted proteins | sample 1573211 | NCBI WGS metagenome assembly OGMN01 (sample SAMEA2581876, study PRJEB24529) | metagenome | biome: Human gut stool | place: China | collected 2011
AAGATATTTCTCGCGCCACCGGACTCTCCAAAGAAGACATCGTGAAATTGTAGGTATGCGGTCAGCGGTCTTTGAATTCCCGAAGTATCAAGAAATATTTCATGCCCTTTCACTTTGATTTCTTGCGATAATTCCTTTTCTTTGTATTTACATAAACCCTAAAATAAATATCTTATGGGCAAGCTCAAGGACAGATACATACGATTCGACTGGGCCATCAAGCGGCTGCTACGCGACAAGGCCAACTTCGCCGTGCTGGAAGGGTTGCTCACAGTGCTCTTCGAGGACAAGACGCAAATCGTGGAAATATTGGAAAGTGAGGGGAACCAGTTGGCCGAGACCGACAAGTTCAACCGCGTGGACATCAAGGCCAAGAACAGCAAAGGCGAAATCATACTCGTGGAGGTGCAGAACACGCGGGAGGTTTATTATCTGGAACGCATACTGTACGGCGTGGCCAAGACCATCACCGAACACATTTCATTAGGCGAGAGCTATGGAAACATCAAGAAAGTGTACTCCATCAGCATCGTCTATTTCGATTTGGGCAAGGGGAACGATTACCTCTACCACGGACAGAACCGTTTTATAGGCGTGCACACTTCCGACGAACTGCAAATCTCGACCAAGCAGGAGGATGCCATCCTGCCCAAGTACCCAAGAGAGATTTTCCCGGAATATTACATCATACGCGTGAACGAGTTCGACAAGGTAGCAAAGACGCCACTGGAAGAATGGGTTAACTACCTAAAGACCGGGGAAATCGAACCCGACACCAAAGTGCCGGGATTAAGCGAGGCGAGGGAGAAGCTGAAATATTACAACATGGCTCCCGCCGAACGATACGCCTACGACGAGCATCTCAATGCCATCATGATACAAAATGACGTGTTGAGCACAGCCAAACTGGAAGGATTGACGGAAGGACGGTCGAAAGGGCTGGCCGAAGGACGAGCAGAAGGACGAGCAGAAGGACGAGCAGAAGGATTAGCGGAAGGATTAGCGGAAGGACGCGCAGAGGGATTAGCGGAAGGACGCGCAGAAGGCATATTATCCACGGCACAGAACCTGAAAGCCATGGGGCTGTCCATAGAAGATATTTCTCGCGCCACCGGACTCTCCAAAGAAGACATCGTGAAATTGTAGGTTTCTTGTAGGGTGTCATTCCGGTTCACACCGTCGCATATATACCCGAAACGAATCATCACAAACCGGAAAACCAATCATAACACAATGGTTTTCCGGTTTGTGGTAAGAATAATTTATCTATTCAAACTCATAATCCAATACATGTAAATCATTATCCATTGAAGGACTGAAAATAACCCTTTTGTTTATTTTATCGTAAACCATATGAGACGCTATGATATCTAAGTTTATTTTCTTCATAGGATTCCCCTCATAGTCATAAACCTCTATGGAAGATGTTCCTGACAATCCAGATGTCTCCACGTCTCCCTGCGACAAAAGGTAAAAGCATTTCTTTCCGCATACCACATCCGTATAATACCCTCCGTCTTTCATCCTTTCTTCTCCGTCACCCTTTACGGCCAACTCTGGTATCACATGCCGCCCGTCGGACAATGAGGCTATCATAAAACCATCCTGATAAAGGTAAGCAAATACGGCATACCCAAACGCCACATCATACGAAAAATTATAAAGCGTGGAATTACCACCTTTACTTTCGTCAAAAAAAACAATCGAATCCGAACATGACAGATTCTCTATATCCGTAATCTCCCATACAACTTCTCGCGGACTATATGAAATATTTCCAAAAGTTGAATATGAGACAAACTTAGGGGAATTTAAAGGCATCTGCACGCCCATATTCTTTTTCTTTTGAATCACATACGAACTGTCGACCTTCGTCACGTCATAGATTCCCCACCGAAAATTATCAATGACGGTATAAGCAGTATCCGTTATTGGTATCAAGTGAGGAGAAATCCATTCATTCTCTCCGTTTCCTTTACGGCCGAATTTTCCGGTAATCCGGAAATCATTTGTGTTGAACACATAATAAAATGGTTCGCCACCACCATTCTTACAAATGAGCATTGTATCCACGATACACCACTCTTTTATATTCATAAATTCATCTACCACAACCGGATAGGTTTCCATTGAAATGACAGCACCAAACTCACGAGTATTATGTTTCTCTTCCCATCGTGGCGCAGTCTTATCATTATTACACGACACTAATGCTGTAACAAACGATACATACAAAAGAACTTTTTTCATGATATTATCATAATTAGACGAATAACAAGTTGTTTTCCACTATATCAAAATGTGGGGACGGTGCTACTCCATCTTTCACATCGCCCCCATCGGGAAAGTATAAATGTAAGAGTTTCCTTACTTACATCCGCAAATATACGAGATTCGATTCGAAGTTCAAATAAAAATGCAAAAAAAAGTAAGAAAAAAAGTTTGTATCCCTATTTTTATTTCAAATAATAAAAAAAGAGAACCGCCCCCAATCTTGTTTCTTGAAGTTTGGCCTCGCTGCCGTAATCATCACCGTGAACAGCCCCAACCAACGCTTCACCATACTGCCACTGGGGATAAAAACCGGGGACATCTCGCACAAGCTTTCCTTGAAGGTGGGATTGTCCGTCGGACAGGTTTTCCATGTGACAATAGACCTCATCCGCATATTCAAAAATACCCAACCAACGGTCGGAGGTCAAAAAATCATGAAACGTCCCGACCTTTCCCGCGCTCAGGAAGTCTTCCGCCTCCCGACCTTGTTCGGGAGTCAGGCTACCATAGTCCGCACGATAAGCCAATACCGGAACCGTATCACGCCAAACATAAATATCGTTGGAAAAGGGTGCTTTCAGGAAAACGTCCCCCTTCGGATTACGGATAAAAGGTTTGCCCACCGGCCAAATTGCCTGACTTAAATCAGCAGAAAGGAACCTACCCAATACCTTGCCCGATGTATCCGTATGGATAATCAATTCTTCACGGTCTCCGGGAGAGCTGTTACTAAGCAAGAATCCGTCATCTACAGGAATAATGTCATGCATCATAAAATCTACAGGCGTACGGTGCAACAAATTCAGGTCTGCATCATAAGAGAGGATACATCTTCCGGAAAAATCCATCAAGTGCACCCGGCCGCCTCCTGAAGCAATAGCGTTTGGCATAATATACTCATTATGCCCCCGTCCCACCGTCCGTATCTGCTTGCATAATCTCCCTGTACGCAGGTTGAAGGCCGACACGGCTTTCGAAACGTCCAATATATAGACCATGGAATCCAGAAAACACAAATCTCCTATCGAAGCCATGGCCTTCCCATCCGTATACAACTCTACTGTGTCTATACGTGCCAAAATATCCGACACTTTCAACTCATCTCTCTCGAAAGATTTAATTTCCACAACCCACGGTTCGTCTTTTCCTTTCTTTACACCATTTTCGTCTTTGCAGCCCCAACAAGTCCATACCACACCTGCCACGGCCATCCAAACCATTGTCTTCATTTCGCACCATTATTTATTATTTTATTTTAACTCTATATATAATGTCCAATGCCACCGAAACTTCAAAACTTGAAACGATATACGTACAAAACTTCCCTTTCTTCGTCCGGCATCACGTAGGAATAATAATAGGGAGCCACGTAACCGGCAACCCTCAACCCTTTGGGGACATCCACATCGCCCACCAACACGCCGTTGCGGTAAATCTGCAGGCCGTCTAAATCCGCTCCATCACCTTTTTGGTAAGACCGGAAAAGCACACCGGTTTCGTCCACCCACTCCAATCAGTTATAAAACCCTCTGGAAGATATTTCTTCACGGGCATTCTCGTAGGTCTCTTTCTTCGTGGCAAATTCACGATATTCCTTATCCATCCCCGTACCTTCTACCCCAAAACAAGCCACCGGACGATAAGTCTCATCATAACAGTAAATCAAAGAATCCGCCTGATACGTTACAAAAAAGTCGCCATTGTCCGCCACATCAAAACGAACCTTATTAAAAAGAGCTTTGGACAAAGGTCGCTCACGGTAACTGTCCGGGTACCCTACCGCCAACAAACGACCGAATCCCCGTTTGTCCAAATCAACTTCGACAATATTGGCTGCCTGCCTCAAGTAGTTTTCCGTCTGGCCGAAATAATCGTTACCATTCCGAAGGGACAAGCACACGGAATAAAACACCCTATGTCCGTAAGCACGACAACACTCGCCGTCCGTATCTATATACGAATAAGGAGAAGGATATAATTCCTCCCAAGACTTCGTAAAGTCCGACCGGCGGTTATAATGGATACGAAAACGATCCTTGTAGATAAAATCAGCGTCGTAAGTGTAATAGTCGCCATTGGCATTGTTCATAAATAAAGAACCGTCGCTGAGAAAAGCATGCAAATCAGGCCGAATAATATCGGTCTCGTTTTTGGCATGGCCGATACCTAATTTCTTATCACGTAACTCCCCTGATGTTTCAAAGCGATACAACTGACAAAGATGACGGTCGAGCACATACAGGTAATCTTCGTGCACACCGGAAAACAGCATATAAGAAGAAGGAACAGAATCCAGATACAAAGTATCCACCGACAAATCCCGTATGCTTATCTCAACTTTAGAATCAGGAGCAAGAGAAAAGTTGACATTGTCTTTTGTACCACAGGCAAACAATAAACCCACGACAACATAAGGCATCCAAATAGGTCTCATCATTTCGTATGGAATTAAATTTAAAGTTATTGAATTCTAATGTACACAAATATTTCGGGTCTCTCCCCCGACCGCAACATGGCAGTGAAAGAGAAACCCGAAAGTTTCAAGTCATCATCCGATGCCTAACACCGGACGTCCTTGCTGCAACCTGCGCAAGCGCAACAAGGCCTCATAATAATAGTAATCGGCATAGATGATGGAAGCGTCTATCTCGCTCCCGGCCGGATGGTGTCCCGTACTGTGAAGCAGGAAAGACACGCAACGTTCTCCGCTCCGGTAGTTCCGGCTCAGGGATGACAACATATTTTCTGCCGCCTCACGATATTGCCGTCCCTTCTCAACATCCACATAACCGCTCAACTCCAACAAAGCGGAAGCCACCACACAGGCAGCCGAAGCATCCTTGGGTGCCGACGGCGACGGGTCGTCGAAGTCCCACAGCGGTACCCAGTCGTCCGAGCGTTCGGGCAAACGTTTGAGGTACACATCCGTCACCTTTTGCGCAAAAGCCAGAAAGCGAGGGTCACGGGTCTCACGATACACCATCGTGTAACCGTAAATGGCCCAAGACTGTCCCCTCGCCCACATCGACCGGTCCGAATACCCCTGGTGTGTGACACCCTTTATCAACTTACCGCTCACCGTGTCGTAGACCGCCACATGATAGCAAGAGCCGTCCTTGCGGAAATGGTTGTTCATCGTCGTCTCGGCATGACGCACAGCGATGTCGTACAAGTTTTGTCCGCCACCGTTACGGGAAGCCCAGAAAAGCATCTCCAGGTTAATCATATTGTCCATGATGGTATTGTGCGGCCATCCTTGTTTTTCGACCTCACGCGGCCAACTCAGAATGGTACCTATCCGGGGATTGAAAAGTTTGGCCAGTTGGTTGGCCGTGCCGACAATGACATCCCGATAGGACGCACAAGGCGCGATGCGCATCCCGTTGCCGAAACTGCAATGCACCAGAAAGCCCAAATCATGGTCGTACGGGTCACGGTCGGCCAAGTAAGCCAGTGAGGCCGTGTAGTTCCGAGCCTGACGTCCGATGTAAGCCTCGCCCCCATATTCATAGTCGTACCACAACACGCCCGGCCAAAAACCGCCGCACCACTCTTCGGGTGTAGCCGGACGGCAATTCCATTCCGTCCGGCCTTCCTTCAAGTCTTCCGCAAGAATGTTACGCGGCATCCGGGTATAATCCCATCCGCCGTCTTTCTTCAAACCTGCCAGTGCACGTGCCACCTGACGATGACAGTATTGCAAGTCTTTCTCTACATCGACCCGCTGCTGGGCCGCCACCGGACGGCAGCACAATCCCAACAGCAATACAAATCCTATTTTATAGTTTATCCGTTTCATTGTTATCATTCTAAAAATCCCTATCGTGTACTCTTCACGCCGTATGCGCAGAAAGTGAGATAGAAAGCACAAATCAGCAGCACGCACACACCGGCTGTGATACCGGCCGCGTCCGTAGCCGCACCAATCAACGGGGTCACCGCACCGCCACCGGCCACCGCCGTAATCATCAGACCGGAAATCAGATTGGCTTTCTCCGGCATGCGCTGTACGGCCATGGAGTAGATGATGGAGAAAATACAGGAGCAGAAGAATCCGATGCCGCCCACACAAATCAGATCCACCGTGGCATCTTCATAGAAAGCCAACACCAAAATGGCGGCAATAGCGGCCAGGATATTGATACGGAAATACTTCATCTCGGATATCTTGGTCATGAAGAACACACCAAGGAACGCTCCCACCGTACGACAAATGAAGTACACCTGAGGAGCCACACCGGCATCCGATGTATCCCAACCGAAACGGGCTATCATGACTTTCGAACTGATGAAGTTCGTGGCCACGTCGATACCCACCACGAAGAAGATACCCAGGAAGAGCAACAGGATGGTACGGTCGGACAGCAAGCCCCACACCTTCCCCATCGTCACGCCGCTGTCTTCCCTTTTCTCATGGGGTATGGGCGTGAAGTACAGCCAAAGGGCTGACACTAACGTAATGGCACCGAGCACGGGGAAAGCCAGATACCAGTTGTCCTTGTCGCCGCCGCCCAGCACGTTCACGGCAAAAAGCATGATGAACGGGCCGCAGAACGAAGAAACAGCCTTGACAACCTGCCCGGCGGTCAGACTGCTGGTCAACAGTTTCTGGTCGGTCACCACATTGTTCAACAAAGGATTGAGCGACACTTGCAGAATGGTGTTGCCGATTCCCAACAGGGCATACCCCACAAGACAGGCCCAATCGGTCTTCAACAACGGGATGAGCATACCCACAAGCGTGACCGCCATACTGAGCATGACGGTGTTCTTGCGCCCCCAGGCGTTCATCTTGATGCCCACCGGTATGCTGAAAAACAGAAACCAGATGAAAACCATCGAAGGCACGAAACCGGCCATGGTATGGCTCCAACCGAACGCTTCGCGCGCATAATCCGACGAAATACCGACAATGTCACAAAAGCCCATCACAAAGAACCCGAACAGAACGGGAAGGACCGCAAGCATAGATGTTTGTTTTTTCATGTTGTTTTTATATTTTAAAATGAGTGTTTTTCCCGTTTACGGAGTAACCCGGAACCAGTCTACATCCATCCATCCCCGGTTGACCGCAGGTTCGGCATGCGGCTCCACGCATACGAAGCCCACCTTTGCGCCTATCCACTTGCCCTGACGGGCTTTGAACGGCTTGCCACAGGGAGTAAACGTCTGACCGTCGAGACTGTATGCAAAACGGCACATCCCTTCTTCGGCCACTTGTACCCGCAAATAGACCGAACGGCTGACCGTGGGTGAATAAATGATAGTTTGACGTTCGGACGGCTCGAAACCCGCCAATTTTTCCACAGATTCCTTCCCGCCTTGCTCTGCATCCTTACAAACCCGCTGAATGAGGATGAAACGGTCGCCCTCCCGACGCACGGTCAGTGCCGCATAATCCCATCCCATGACTATCAGGCCGCCTTCCTGACCGTCTTCCTTGCTCACCATCGTGACTTTTGTCGTAGCCGTAAAAGTCTCGGCGGGGAACTTTTGGAGCAACATATTGGATGCTTCCCACAAATTTATATACTTTTCGGATAACGGCCAAGAATATAAACGGATAAAACCGTACGGAGTGGTAAATCCGTATAAATCCTGATAATTGGAATGCCATTGCCATTGCAATCCAAGCTCCGTAGTGTCGAATTCGTCGCTTTCGGCCGGATTCACCCGGACGGAAGACGGCACGGACGGCTTGCGGTAGGTCAGTACGGGATTGCCGCAACCGTCACCGTCCTTATCCTCGCCCACCACCGGCCAGTCGTCTTTCCACGTCATGGGTTCGAGCCAAATCACACGGCCGTAGCATCCTTTATCCTGAAAGTGCACGAACCAGTCTTCTCCGGATGCGGTCTGCACCCAACCGCCCTGATGGGGTCCGTTGACCGGAGTATCCCCCTGCTCCATGACACGACGCGCCTCGTACGGCCCGTACACGTTGCGGCTGCGGGCGGCCATCTGCCATCCCATTTGCACGCCACCGGCCGGAAACATCAGGTAATAGTAACCGTTGCGTTTATAAAACTTAGGTCCCTCGGCCGTGTGGTTCACATCATCATTTCCGTCATACACGATGCGGGAAGGGCCGACTACTTTCGTGCCCTCCGCGTTCATTTCGGCCACACACAACACGGAATTGATTTGTGCACGGCTTCCGGCCCACGCGTAAGCCAGATAACACTTTCCGTCATCGTCCCATAACGGACAGGGGTCGATAATGCCTTTGGCCGCTTTGACCAACACCGGCTCCGACCATTCGCCGGCGGGGTCTTCCGCCTTGACGCCGAAGTCCGGGTCGCCCCAATAGATATAGTACTCCCCGTTATGGTAACGGATACTCGGTGCCCATACGCCCTTGCCATGCTGCGCGGTAGCGTAAAAGTCCGTCGGAACCAGCTCCTTCAAAGCATAGTTCACCACTTTCCAATTCACCAAATCCTTGGAGTGGAGGATGGGCAGGCCGGGCACACAGGAGAAACTGGAAGCCGTCAGATAAAAATCATTCCCCACGGCACAGACATCGGGGTCGGAATAATCCGCATGAATCACCGGATTCTTGTACATGCCATTGCCCAAATCGGGCGACCATACTTCAGACAGGTATTCCTGCGTTTGCGCCGCAAGCGGGATTCCTCCGCAAAGGAGGCAACCGCACATCGCCACCCGCAACATACCTCTTGATAAACTTTCTTTCATCATTGTACACTTTCTGTTTGATTCGATTTATAATCTTTCCTTATTATATATATACGAACGAAGAGCGGATTCTCCCTGTTTAAGAATACAAAAAAACCTTGCAAAAAGCAAAATCAGCTCTTGGCAAGGTTCTTTTATGCTAACGGACAAGCCTTTAAATCTCAATCAGGCTGAACGAATAAGCCGGAAGCTCATAGTCGAATTCAGGTTTCACCTTGATGTCGCTCTCCTTCGGACGGGCATTGCGGTCGTCCCAGTTGCCGGTCAACACATGCAGGCGGGCATCCAGACTCTGCGCCTCGCCGAAACGGTCTTTCAGGCTCGACAAGTCCAGCTTCCCTTTTACGGGATGGTTCAGGAGGTTCACCATTTTGATGTACACTTTTCCGGTCTTGGAATTACGTACCGTGCTGACCGCCAGACGCTCGCGTACCCCCTTGCGGCCTTCGTTCACAGAAAGCGTGCTTTCGATATACTCGTCGCCGCAATAGTTGCCGCAAAGCTTCTGCACGTAGTAACCTACCGTGGGCTTCACTTCCTTGTTATTGAAATAAATCATGTCAGGATTCCATTGCGTATGGTGTTCTTTGGCCAACAAAGGAGCATACGAGCTCATGGCCACCACATCACCGTTGCGCTCCATGCCGCAAATGTGCAGGGCTTCGCACAAGGCCGTCTCTATGTTGTTGGGACGGCCGGGAGTATGAGCCGCGTATTCGCCCAAATACACTTTGGAACCGTTACGGTCGTATTGGTCATAATAGTCCTGATGATAAATGAACCAACCGGGCGTCTGATAATAATGCTCGTCGATCATGTCTATCTTATGGTCTTTAGCCAAACGCCAACCGGTCTCGTAATCACTACCTTCCGACCACGGTCCCGACGTACCGCAAACGACGATGTCAGGATACTTCTCTTTCACAGCCTTGACAATCATCAGATAGCGTTCTTCAAACGTTTTGGAAATCAAGTCTTCGTTGCCGATACCGATATACTTCAGATTAAACGGTGCCGGGTGTCCTTGCTCAGCACGGAGTTTACCCCATTTCGTAGTCTTGGCGTCTCCGTTAGCCCACTCAATCAGATCCAACACATCCTGTACGTATTCCGGCATTTTGTCCATCGGGATACCTCCCTGTTGTCCGTGTCCGCAGTCGCTCGAATTCTGGCAACTCACACCGGCCGCCAGCACCGGAAGCGGTTCGCACCCCATGTCCTCGCAGAACTGGAAGTACTCATAGTACCCCAAGCCTTTCGTCTGATGGTAGCCCCACAAGTTGCGTTGGGGTTTGCGGGCTTCCAACGGACCGATCGTCTCCTTCCAATTATAAATGTTGTGCAAACCGTCGCCATGAGCCACACAACCGCCGGGGAAGCGCATGAACTTCGGTTTCAAATCGGCCAAAGTCTGAGCCAAATCAGCCCGCAGGCCGTTCTTGCGCCCCTTAAACGTCTGTTGCGGGAAAAGCGAAATCATGTCCAAAGCCACCTTGCCCGTTCCCAACGGTTCCACTTTAATGGACGCGTGGTCGGCATCGGCATCGGCTTTCAGCACCGCCGTCATTTTTTTCCAATCCGACTTGGGAGCTTTAAGGGTCGTCTGTGCCACCACCCGGCCGTCCTGCACGAGGCTCACCCGTATCTTTCCGCCTTTGCCCTCCAATTGCTTGGCAAACACCGACAAATCGTATTTCTCACCTTCACGGACGGGAATACCGTCGAAACCTCCATTCAACAAAGCCACCTGGCCAGGCTGTTTCACGTCCACGACGGCATAATTCGGGTTGTTCTCGTGGATAGGCTCGGATGTCCGTATCTCCCACGTCCCGCCGTCGCCTTCCAACGTCCAGGCAAAATCAGCTTTCCATGCCTTGTTTCCGCCCTTGACATCGGCCTGGGAATATTCAAAATCACGATTCTGCACCAACTCGGCATACAAACCGCCGTCGGCAGCGTAATTGATGTCCTCAAAAAAGATACCGATCAATTTATCGCTGATCTTCTTCGTCCGGCCCGCATCTATCTTGATTGTGGCTTCAAGAGGTTTCAAGCCTTGGAAACGCACTTCATTGTCCCGCGCCAATTCTCCGTTGAGTGCGGCCCAATATGCTGCACTCTCCACAGCCTGCACCATGCGCTCCACTCCGGCGTACGGCACTTTGAATACCTGTCCCTTCACCGGCTGTCCGTCCACAAGTGCCTGCTCCGTCACCGAAGGATAAACGGAGGCATCGACTTTGCGCGGCTTGCTGAAATGATAAAAATCTTTGGAAACGGTTTCGTACACCCCGCCATCCTTGGTCTTGAACAGCACTTTATAAGCAGCCGTTGCCGCATCGTACGACAACACAGGAGCGATACAACTGTTCACCCCCTCCATATAAGGATAGTCCTGCGGCTGCCATTTTACCAAATCGGCACTGTAAGCCACGGCAAACTGGTTGGCATAATCGTTCACCTGGAACACGCAACGCCACGTCCCGTCCGGCATCTGTATCAGATTCGGATGGTACATTTTCTTTTCCGGTCCCCATGTTCCGAAGTCGCTCTTAATGAAAGCATGGCCGGGCCCAATCCCCTTCCACACCTGCCGGTTCGCACTCCAAGCAAAATTCAACCCACCGCCCGCATGCACATTATAGGCCATGAGATACACCGAATCGGGAACAGCCGCCCCAGCAGAACCGGCCGTCCACAATCCGCACCCTAACAAGGCCGCAGAAAGAGCCTTGTTCACGAAATGTTTTTTCATGTCAAATTAATATTGAAAATTAGATAAAAATATATTGCCTAACCGTTTAATCTTCTTCGGCTTTCAATCCCAACTGTTTAATCCGGATGTCCGTCGAAACGCCCCGGCTCTTCAGTTCCAACACGGCCGTACGTTCGGCTGTCGTCGTGTTCTGGTCCAATTGGTAATGCACAGTATATTTTCCGGCACGCCCGGAAGTGGCAGCCCCGTCGGCCAGACGCACCCACGCAGGCGCTTCTCCCTTGAAAGCCAACGTCCAGTCGTCACCGTAAGTCTGGAATATCAGACTGTCACGCACCTGACGGGCCGTATCCTGCAACGTGAACTGGTAGTTTCTGCGCACCGGGCGCTCGATATTCAAATAGTGATACTGCGTGTAAGAAGTCACCAGCGTCTTACCGTCGGCATGGAAATAAATGTAACCCGTACGAACCGTGTCCGTGTTGTTCACATCCAAGTCCACATCAAGCCTTTTCACCATAAAATATCCTTGGGGAACGGTACCGGACATGGAATCCGCGTCCACATGAATCCAACCTTCCGACACCGAAAGAGACCAATCATAAGTAGTGGCAAACCTCAAAGAATCAACGGTCTGGTCGGCATAAAGCACAGAACCGTATCCGCTCGGATAAATGATTTGTGCAAAATTGTAAGAATTCTCCTTATTATCACAAGCCGCAAACAAAACAGCGGCCAAAGCTACTGAAAACCCAACTACTTTCTTCATGATATTTATTTCATTAAAATGATGAGCAAAGATAAATAAATAATTGAAAGTATCCCCATTTATCATTATCTTTGCAAGATGGAAAACCCTTTTTATAACGATATTTATGAAATCTTGCAGACGAAGGGCTGCGAAGGACTTCCCGTAGGCATCATCGCCAAACAGGTTTACAATCGGCACGCCGGACTGTTTAATACGGAACTGACATACGAAAGGGTTTACCAGAATGTACGTTTCTTTCTATGGGCACAGTCCTGCAAACCGTCGTCGCCTTTCATGGGGGCGGCCCAGCGCGGATGGTATGCCTTGAAACCCAACGTCTGCCGCCAGATGCGAATCGACTTCACCGAAATTCCATCGGAAGAAGCCACAGAAGTCCCTGAAAAAGAAGAGAAAACGATAGATTACCCCACTCTGTTCTAACCGGAACAAGTGTTTCATCCGAGAATCTCCGAAACGGGAAAAACACCTCCGCACCACAACTCGGACGGTGCGGCTGAGATTGG
>OGMN01002020.1_pt1 | contig 12758 bp, 16 predicted proteins | sample 1573211 | NCBI WGS metagenome assembly OGMN01 (sample SAMEA2581876, study PRJEB24529) | metagenome | biome: Human gut stool | place: China | collected 2011
TGATCGCCGAAAGCGCCGTGAGGTCGGTGTCGGACGTGTGCGCCACCGAACACTCGAGCTCGGGAGCGACCGTCTCTTCCTTATACCCGTAAACCTTGCCGCCCCCGGTGACGGCCTCGCGGTTCGCGCCGCCGGGGTTCAGGGTCGCGTCGTCCGTGCTCCGGATTTCGGACCCGTTGACGCGGATGATGCATTTGCCGGTAAACTGCATGGCTGCCTCCTACAAGACGAAGCCGATCTTCATGGCGAAGATGCGGAACTGGTTGACGAGATCGGGCGGGGAAAGGACGTCGACGCGGTTGCGGTCGTCCTTGTTGCGCTCCACGATGAGATCGGCCTTGTACTGGTCGAAGTTTTCCACGATCCCGGCTTCTTCAAGTTCACGGTACAGGGCGAGAAGCTCGCCCCGGATGACGATCGCCTGCCCCGGCCCGAAGCGCGTCCCGTCAGACGCCAGCTTGTGACGGGGGAACTTCTGGAGGATGCGGGCGCGGGTGGCATAGCGGATGTAGCCGAGCGTCGCCGGGGTGTTGACGTCGAGATACGACGGATCGGGCATGTTCCAGACGTTGGTCTGGTACATGGTGACCTGTCTCTCGATGGCGACGACGTCCCCGGACTGCACCATGAACGTCGCGATCCCGTCATGGAGAAGGACGTTGCGCTCCTCCATCGTCCAACGGTCGGGAAGCGCTGGGGGAATGACGCCGGGAAGCGCCAGCGTCTGCAAGGGCCGCGCGGGATCGGTTTCCAGAGACGCGATCGCGGTCACGGCGTTGACGGCCGCCCAGATATACGGCGGCGTCGGGGATCTTCCCGTCCCCATGCAGGTCACAAGGTGGGAATTCCGGGCGTTTCCGTGCGTCGACGTTTCGCCGAGCGTCCCGCGAAAGGCCGTGAAGGCGATGGATTCCGCCTGCTTCATCGGCCCCCAGCGGAGATCGAGCTCGGACTCAAGCGCCGTCATGTTCGCGGCATCCGTCCACGGCATGACGATGCCGTGCCACTGTTCATCGCCGAAAGCCGCGATGGCGTCCGTGACGTCCGGATTCGCCGTGCCACCCGTAAACGCCGTGCATGTCGCGACAAGCCCGGCGGGCGTGTCTTCGCCGTACACGTTGAGGCGCAGATCAAGATCGTTTCCGGTAAGCCCGGCCCAGCGGCACGTCAGCGTTACGGCCTTTTCGGCGGCCTGCGCCGTGACCGGAAGCGTCGCGTCGGCGTTGACGGCCGAAGCGAGGCGCGTCGCCACGGCCGAAACTTCTTCGCCCGCAACAACCTTGCACGATACGGACACGCCGCCGACGTAGAGCCAGAGCGTGCCGCTTTTCGTGGTGGAGCCGGAAAGCGTCACCGTTGCCGCCGCCTTCTGGCCCGATTCGTTGTCTTCGGCGGCGAGCGCCCACGTCTCGACATAGCCGTTGGCCTTTTTGACGGCCGCAAGCATGGCGTGCAGCATGGAGCCGACGCCGAAAAGCTTTGCTGCCTGATCGGCTGAGGTGACGAGGACGGGCGAAAGTTTCGGGTGCGTCCCGGCGCTCGTCTTCTGCCCGAGCACGAGGAGCCTGTACGGATTCGCCGCCGTGCCCGATACCGCGTTTTCGTTGTTGAACTCGACGTACGCGAGCGGCACGCGGATCGTCGTGGGAATGTTGTCTAAGCTAATCGCCATGTTTCACCGCCTTGCCCGTGTCGGGCGTCGCAAGGGTGACGTCGCCGTCCTTCAGGCGACGGAGCCAGTACGGCGAGCGGGGGACGGCAAGCCCTCCCGCCGGGAGGGGTTCCCCCGTCTCGGGGTGGCGCACGAGACGCCCGGAAACCGGTTTGACGTTGAGCCTATTCATGGTTTTCTCCTCTCACGGCGATGATGTCGTCGGAGTAGATATGCGGTGCGCCGGTTTCGTCCGGCACGGTTTTGAGCTTGAGCCCGAGCCGCAGGAACTCCGCGAGCGGATCGTTCCACGGCGCGGGAACCTTTCCGGCGTCGGGATCGGTCGGATACCGATCCGGAGCCGTAAAATCGATGAGCGGCGGCATGATGACGCGCTGCCGCCATGCGACGCCCCAGAGCGAGACGAGGCGGCCGCCGGAAAGCCCGGGGAGCGAACCGTCGAACAGGTTGTCGGCGCTGATGTTTTCGGGCCGGTTTTCCACGCATTGCAGGTTCCAGTTCTCGCCGTTGACCACGGCGAGCACGCGGGGAAGGATCGACAGCGCCACCTCGTCCGCGCCGACGCCGCCCTTTCCCGCCCCGGCCACGATATACACGCCGATCTGGAGCTCTGCGGCGTCGTTGCCGCGCGCCCGGTCGACGCCGAGCACCTTCAGGACGGAAACCCTGAGCGCGGGGGCCGCCATGCACAGCCGACCGAGCTCGGCGGTATCAATGACGCCGGGGTGCCCCGCGACATCGACTTCTTTCGGCATCGCCTCTTTCAGCCGGGTGACGATCGCCTCGCGCAGTTCGTTGAAAACCATTATTTAATCTCCCTGACGAAACCGGCGATCCAGTCTTCCGTCGTCTCCATGATGTGATCCTCGTCCTCGCCGTTTAGCCCGAGTGCGGGACGCGCGGGCATGGTGACGGCCTTTTTCATGACGAACGATTCCCCGATCCTGAACCGCAGCGCCCCGGCGTTCTTCGCCCGGATGACGCCGCCGAAGTGATGGATGGCCGCGTATTTTGCGTTGCTGCCTACCTCGACGGAGTCATGCCCGACCTCGCGTGTGTAGGAATCCCGGAGCCGCCCCGTCTTGATGAGCGTCTTGCGGTTTTCTTCCCGTGCCCCCAGCGATACCGGCCACTTTCCGCCGTTTGGGTCTTTTCCCGCCTCGAAACGGCGGTTCGTCGTGGCGACGATCTCGGAACCGATGGTTGCGAGGAGTTCTTGCGTGTCCGCCTTGCCGAGCGCGCGGCGAACCTTTTTTGTCATTTCCCGCAAGGGGGAGGCGTCCCCCGTAAGCGTAAGTGAAGGGCCGCCCATCACATCTTCTCCAGCTCGGTTTGAAAGTCGGACGGCGGCGCGTAATACGCCATACCGCCGGAAGCGCTTCCGGCAAGTTCGGGAATGCCGAGCGACACGTCGCCCTTGGCTATGGCCTTCAAAAGTTCCCGCGCGGCCTTCGCCCGCCGCTCGAAAAGGTCCGCCGTTTCCGGCGCGTTCCTCGGTATTGCGTCGACGGCGAGATCCACGGCGATGCGCCGCAGGACCGGCGGCACGGATTCCACGGGAAGCCGGTAACGCCCCCTGAGCGCGGCGTCGATCTCGCTGGAGGCTTCCTCAAGAGCCGTCATGAGCGGGGAGGTGTCGGGAAGCCCTTCCTCGGTCCGTCCGGCGAGAAAAAGCCCCGTATCCCCGTACCTGTCCAATATGTCCTGCGGCGTCGCGTACATGGTTTTTCCTTATAGCCGAACGGCCTTAAGCTATGCAGTTCTTGAGGAGCATTCCCGCCCCCTTGGAGACGACAAGTTCTTTCAAGGATTCTCCGGCCCGAACACGGACGCCCCCGCGAAGCCCGACGCCCTGTTCGTCGATCGTCCCGGCAACGGCCGTGCCGTAGGGAACGGTCATTCCCCATGTGACGCCCTTCGAGGTTTCCGCCGTGGGATCAAGGTACAAAAGCGTGCAGTGATTGCCCCAGACCCGGGTGAGCGAGGCGTCCTGTCCTTTTTTGGCGTTGTTGACGTAGCTCGCGCCGATATGGATGTTTTTCAGTTCGAGGAGATCCGCAAGCTGCTGTCTGGTGACGGCCCCTTCGGCGGAAATCGGATAAATCGCCTTCACGATCTGCGGGTGGGTTCTCAGCTTCGACCAGACCGGGGCGGAAAGGATCATGGTGTTCGGGCGCATCATCGGCGTGTCGAGGTATTCGAGAAGCGCCGTGAGCGGCTTCGAGTCGGCGTGCGACCACTGGTTCGAGCCGGACAGTGTGGCGGTGTTCGTGAAGTTCGCCGCATTCTGCGCGGCGGCCGCCACGCGGCACTCGCGGTCGAGCTTGACGAGCCCCATGATGTACTCGACGCTTTCGGCTTGAATGTCCCGCCCGATGGCGCGGCCCTGCTCGATATCGCTCATCGGAATGAGATCATCGAGGCCAAAGTCTTCAATGGCCGCCGTCTGCGTGGTGGAGGACATGGTGACCTCGTTCGGGCGGCCCTTGCGGCCGACGAACGTATTCGGGCGGTTGAACGCCGAAAGATCGTACACGGTGTAGGAAAATTCCAGTTTTCCCACAGGACGTGTCCGGGGCATGACCAGATCGGCGATGTAGTCGGTAACGGGGTTGCGGTACGCGATGGCGATCGCGGTCAGCTCCGGGGAAACGTGAAACGGTGCGGTAGCCATGAGTGCTCCTTAGCCTGCGGCCGCTACGGCGAGCGTGCCGAGGCTGTACTGATAGGGGATGATGTCGCCGGAAGCTCCGGACACGAGGGCGAACCCGAGAATGCGATTGCCTGCGGCCGTGGCCTTCACGGCCTTGCCGGAAGCGTCGCTCGTCAGAGGATCGCCTGCGGCCACGGTTCCGCCGAGCGCCACTTCGGGAATGCCGCCGGTGCAGACGTCGACGCGCCCGTTCGAGAGCTTGCCGAGTTCGTCCGTGGTGCCGACAAGCGCCACGGTCGCGCCGGTGGCGGCCTTCACGGCATAGTCGGCGGTGCCGTGGGTTACGATGACGTAGGGGCCGATCTCGCCTTCGGCCTCAAAATTTTTGTAGATGCCGGGAGTTGCCATATTACTGCTCTCCATTATCCTTGCCCGCCTTCACGGCGGAAAGGGCTTCGGTGGTGGTGATGACGACGCCGTCCCTCTTCATCCGTTCCTGGTAGGCGACGGCGCGGTTCGCGGCGTCGAGCGGCGAAAGCCCGTCTATGGTTTCGTCGGCCCCGGCGGACTTTTCGGCAAACTCCACCTGCACGGGCAGGCGGGACAGAAAGGTTTTCATGAAGGCCACGGGGGAAAGCTCCTTTCCTCCTTCCGAAAAGGCGATGGTGTCGGACTCGGAGAGGCTCGCCATGAACGCGGCGAGCCCTTCGGACTGCGCCGGGGTAAGGCGGCCTTCCCGGACGGCGGCGGTAACGACGGTTTCAGCTTCGGCCCTGCGCTGACGTTCGGCAAAGGCGGCTTCGCGGGCTTCAAGCTCGGATACGCGCCGGGCCAGCTCCTCGGGGCTTGCGGCGGGCTGCACGGGGGGGACGGTTTTCTTGTCATCGGACATGACGTTTTCCTCGCTGTAGGCGGGTTCGGGGGCTGGAGGGAGGACCAAGGCCACGGTGGCTTGCTCCTTCATGCTTTCGAGAACGCCGTTCGGAATGACGGCGTCGGCCTTTTCCGTTCCGTCGCGCTCGACGATGTAGTCACGCACGCCGCGAAACAGGGACAGTACGCGGGAAAGCAGGCTCACGGATTCATGGTCGGCGAACTCCACGAGAAGCAGATCGTCCTCGGGGCTTTCGGCGAACTCCACCGGGGCAAGCCCCTTGACGGCGGGCGGCTGCGCCCCGAGAAAGCCGACGTGCCGCAGGTAGTACGCGCCGGGTTTGGGGTTCGCGGGGGCTGCGGGACGGTAAAAGCAGGCCGAAACCTTTTTGTAGCGGCCCGATTCGACGAGCTCCGCAAAGGCGGCGTCCACCTGATCAGGCTCGGCGTAGAGCCTGTCCCCGCGTGCGGAAAGCGACTTGACCCAGCCGTAGGCCGGGGCGTCCGTGCGGGGGTGGCCGATGACGATCGGCGCTTCCGAAAGCGCGGGATCATAGGCCGCCGCGATATCGACGATCTCGGATTCGCCGAACGCGAGCGTCGTCCCGCGCATGTCGGTATGCGTCCCGCCCCGGAAGATTTCGATGAGGTTGGGCATAAGAAAGACTCCTTTCATCCCGTTGTAGCGGACGGGCGGAAAGGAGTCTTTGAAAGGGCTTTAGGAAAACGTGTTCCCGGCGGGAAACGAACATCCCGCATAAACCGTTTTTAAGGGCGGTTTCGCCCCGACATGAGCCGTTGCCGGGTTTTGAAAAGAAAAGGCCGCGTACCCCGTTTACAGGCGTTTATAAACACATATCGAAGTTGCAATTCATGCTGAGAATACCTATTGTACTTTCAGCGACGGTATGGGTCGGGATATGGCCCCGCTAACCCATACCCGGCGGGGAGGCTTGGCCATATCTTGGATTCCTCCCGCCCCATATTTCTGCGGTTCGGCATGACGCCGTGCCGCTTTTTTATTCTCGGCTCCAAATGAGCTTTCCCCGTCTTTGGTTGTTCAAGACGCTTTTTGATGATGCGGGAACGAATGTCCATCCCGTAAGCCGTCCATTGACAACTTGCACCACAATATAGAGCCCCTGCTCCCTTTTTCCCGTCCAGATCAGCTTTACATACCGCTTTTTCAGCTCCACCCGTCCCGTCGCCTCGTGCTCCTCGAAATCCATCCACACCTCGAACGGATCACTCAGAAGTTCGGGAATAAGCGGCACGAACGGGCTCCGGCCCGGCTGTATATGCATGAGCGTGTCGACGGAGAGCCACACGACGGCCCCGTCCGCCGTCTGGAAAAAGGCCGAGTCCGCGCCGATCGTCTTCTCAAGTATGGGCCTGAGCGCTTCCGGGGTGGAAACCTTTTCTGCGAGCTTCGCCGTGGGCTTGTCCAAGGGGAGCTTTTCCGGACGCCCCAGCGACTCCCAGTTTTCCCGCGACCTTTCGCCCCACGGAATGGGCCGCCAGCCCTTCCACGTGCCGTCGGACTGCGCCTCCTGAATCTTTACCGGGGAAAGGCGCATCCCGGATGCCGCTTTGCCGGGGTTATAGGCAAAGGACGGATCGACGCCGTCCACGGTCTCGACCTCGATGATGCCGTCCGGCGTCTTCACCTGAACCATCTTTGTTATATCCGGCGGCGGGTTCCAGACCTCCCAACCTTCGCGCTGCAACTCCCGCTCCGAGACGGTTTCCACGCCGCATTTGCATCCCCAGCCGTTCGGCGGCCAGCGGTACGTCCACCACGGATCGTCGAGAGGCACTATTTTGTTGTGCCATGACTCGTGATCAAGGCGCGGATGCCGGACGGTCGTATGGATGTAGCGCCCGTAGGGGCGCATCCGTTTGGTTTCCTGCGCCTGCTGCCATTTGCCGGCCATGTACGAGGTGCGGATATTCGTCTCAAAGATGGTACGGGTCCGCCAGCCCCGGGAACCTTTGTAGCTCCACCCGTGGGCGGCAACGATTCTGTCAAAATCCTTGCGGAAATCCTCAGGCCGTCCCGGATGCAGCGTCCAATGGTTTCCTGAAAATCCGCGAGAAGCTCGTCTTTCGTCGCCCCGGCGACCATAAAGCCCTTGCTGTGCGCGGCCCCCATGAGATCGGTATAGGCGCGGGTGGGGACGCGGACTTTGCCCTGAAAGAAATCAATCGCCTCCTTGAAGGGCGTCCCCTTGAATTCGACCTCGGGGCGTTTTTTCGGATCAGCCATTGGAAGCCCTGCCGGAAAGATTGGCCGCCAATACGGCCCCCTCGAGGGCTTCGGCCAGTTCCGCCGTATCCATGACGGGGTACAGTCCGGCAATCCGATCCGAGAACGCCGCGAAGTCCTCCCCGGCCCTGATCGCCGCGTCCAGTTCGGCGCGGATCATGTTGATCATACCCGTGCCTGCTGCGTTCGTCACGGACTCGAGCTGTTCGGCGATTTCGCCGGGCTCGTCCCGTCCCGGCTCGGCGAAGGCGGGAGAATCCGACGGTACGGAGACAGGCGCAGCCGCACGGCGTTTCCAATCCTCGCCGTAACGGCGGTTGATCGCGTCGTCCGTAAGTTCGAGGCCGATCTCGTACGCCCCCTTGTCGGCGGCGCGCTGCGCTTCTTCCCGCCGGGTGTTCGGCACCTTCCGCCAGACCTGCGGCGTCTTCGCGCCCGGGAAGTTCCATTCGGTAAGCCATGTGGCGACGGTGTCGTTGAAGCTCTCGCACAAAAGGTCGGCATCGGCCTTCACGAGTTCGGACTTGACGTCGTTCAACACTTCCGCAGTGCCGGAGTATTGCCCCTGTTGCGTCGTCCCGGTCTGGGAAAGGATGATCTTCGCAATGGCTCCATCCCAGTATTTTAAAAACTCTTCATAACTCCCGCCGGAATTCTTCGCGGCCTCGATAAGCTCGACGTCGAACCCTTCCGGCACGGCAACGGCGGATTCATTCCGAAAGGCTTTGGCCGCCTCAAGCGCCGTCGCCTTTTCCTTCTCGGTGGCTCCCGCCGGGTATTTCGACTTGACGGACGGCGAGCCGAACTTGTCGAGGTACGCCGCCCAGAACTTCGCGCCGTTGCGTTTCAGGTACACCGGCCACCAGAGTGCATGGCCGAGTCCCTGTCCGTAGGGGGAATCGTCGTCATCCGCCCCCCACACCGCGATCCAGAACTTCCTCTCGGGCATAAGGAAGGTTTGCGCGTTGACGCGAAGTTTCAGCTCGCCGTCCTTGCCGAACCCGAACCGCCACGGTTTTCTTATCTTTACGGCGTCGAGGGTGATTTTGTTCCCGTCCATGCCCCAGATGCATTCGGCGACGGAGTAGCCGTAGAGGACGCCCTTGTGCATCCGGCGGGTGATCGCATCCCAATTCAGCGCCATGAGCTGCCCACGCAAAAAGTCGGCGGCTTCCCGGTCTCGGCTGTCCTCACCGCCTGGCACAACCTCCCACTCGGCAGCGATAAGCGCGTCCTGACGCTGCCCAAGCAAGCTGTGGACCTGATCGTCGCGCAAAAGTTTCGCGTAATTCTTGAGCTCCCCGCCGAGAGACGCGAGCACCGTGTCCGGGTTTGAAACGATTTCCCCGGCAAAATTCGCCAGATCAAGCGCTCCGGAACTGACGACGCGGTACTCGGGCCGGATTTTCGGCGTTTTCTTCTCTTTTACCATTCCTCAGCTCCTCCGGGGCGGGCGGCGAAAAGGCCGCCGGACGTGCTCCGCCAGCCCGACTCCCCGTTTTCCGTCAAAAATTCGACAGGGGCGCGTTTGGTATCCGCCGCGTTGGCGGCGAGAAAGCACGCCCAAGCTCGGTCAGCGTGTCCGTTGGCGTCGGAATCGGCCACAAAACGGGGGGTTCCCGTTGGCCCGGACACTTTTTGCAGCTTGTGCAGATCCGTACGGAGCGGCTGGCGGCCCAGAGGCGTACGGATTCTCCTGTCTTCAAAAGCCTGTTTGCCGACGGTCGCCAGCGTCAGCTTGTTCGTTGCCGTGAAGAGTACGCCCTCAACCCGGCTTGTGCCGTGGCGGCGCTGCGCGTCTTCAACGGGTTTCTCGCCCATGCCGGTCTGGTCCATGCAGCAACGAATGACGTTGTACCGGGCGAATACGTCGTCAAGGACTGCATCCTGTTCCGCAAACGTCGCTCCACGGCGTTCGACAAGCTCCCTCGTCCAGAGCACGTCGCCCACCTTTTCCACTACCCAGAGGACAAAAAGGTCGCGCCGACGCCCGATGTCCACCCCGACGAAACACGGTCCTCCGGCGTACAAATCGGGTATTCCCGCCTTGTCATCCTCGGCTGCGTTGATAAGCTCCCACGAAAGCCACGCACTCGCCTCGTCGAGCCACCGGAGCTCGTATTCCTGCGCCCATGTATCCGGATCGTCACACCCGGCACGGAGCTCCTCAATGTCGCGGGGCAAACCGTCGGCAACGGCTTTATAAATATCTACAGTGTGCCGACTCCACGTGTCGTTTTTACCGGTCATGAGATCGTAGAATTTGTTGCCCTTGCCGTTCGGTGTTGAAACGATCCTGAGTTTCAGGCCCGGTTTCGAGATAACGGGGAAAAGGGCCTGCCAGATTTTCCGGCTGTCCCGATGAAAGGCGAACTCGTCAAGAAAGACGTTCGATGAAAAGCCCCGGGCCGTGTCGGGATTTGCGGGAAGCGCCGTTATGCGGGAACCTGATCGCGTCAGCACCTCGAGGGCTTTCACCACGGTGCTGTCGGAAAGCCGAAAATCATCGGTAAACGCCTCAAAGCCCACGTTCATGGCGCGAAGGTGGAGCTTCAGCCCTTCTTCCATCGCTTCCCGCGCCTGCCGCTCGCCACGGGAAAGAATCACCCAGCGGGTACGGCGGCCGGTAACTTCCGCGTCAATGAGATCTTCCGCAATTTCCAGTGTGGTGGTGAACGTCTTCCCCGTCTGACGGGCGAACATGCCGATCTTGAAGCGGCTTTTGTCATCCAGCCAGCGGCGCTGATACGGGTAAAGTATGGCGCTCATGCTTCGCCCCGGTAAATGGCCTTCATGCGCTCAAGGGCTTCTTCGGGCGTAAGCCCGGCGGATTCGGCGGCCGCCTTGCGCGTCGCTTCCTCCACCTTTTTTTCCGCTTCCTTCCGGGCCTTCTCGCGGATTCTCGCTTCAAAGTCCTGTTCGAGCCTCGCGGCCTGTGCCCGTTCCTTTACCACACGGGCAAGAGCGCGGATTTCTTCCACCTCGATCTCTCCATCCGGATCATCAAGGCGGCGCAAAAGATAATCGCTTGTCAGCGTCGTCAGCATCTGAATCAGAGCTTCTCCGCTTTTCCCCGTGGCCGCCTGCGCCCCCATGCGTTCCATGACCGCCTCGGCCATGTTTCTGGACTCACGCAGCCGCTGAGCCACCTTATCCACTTGCTGCTTGTAGCGCCCAAGGCCGGACCGGGAGACGTCAGCTCCAAGGCTTTTCAGGTGCTGCACAATGGCTTCGAGCGAATGCCCGGCGTCCAGCATCATGTGAAGCTGTTCACGCAGTTCCGGTGGAAGGCGACGCACTTTACTGACGCGCCCCATATCTAGCTCCTGAACGCGGGGCGCTTGATGCCCTCTACGCGCAGTATACCCCCGGCAACATCCGCGCCGCGTTCCGTTATGGTCAATATCTGTACGGGCCCCTCATAATCACGGATCAAGAAACCGCGATCGGCCAACCAGACGACTTCTTCGTCAAGCTCGTTCCGGGTTATCTGATGACCGAGACTTTTGAGCGCGGACTGAACAACCGGCATATTCAACTGTCCGCCGGGGGCCTTCAACAAAAAATCAAGAATGGCAAGGCGGCGGTCCTCACGAAGCAGCGTAGCGAAACTCATACGTTACCCCTTATAGTTTGCCATGCATCCAACCGTACCTCGATTCGTTCCAGTACGGACCGCACGGCACGAAGTTCGGAAAGGATATCGGATAGCTCCTCATCCGCCCGGTGGCGAGAATGTTCTTCTGGCGGATTGAGCGACGTTTTTCTACCGGTCTCGTTCGGGGCGGGACGTCTGACTCCGGGACAGAATACAAATCCTCTGGCAACCTCATATCCCTGCGGGGAAAGTTCCAGCGCATCGCTCCCCTTGGCACGCCACATGCTTACCAGTCCTTGTTTTTTGAGCCAGATAGCGTCTTCGAGCACGGTATTGGAAGCTACTCCATGCCCAACCGTCTCCAGCGCTTCCCCCAATACGGCAAGCGGCATTCGGTAGGCGGGGCTTTCCAAAAGAAAACGAAGCAGAGCCAGACGGCGGGCCTCTCGCACAAGTTCGGCTACATCCATTGATTATTCCCCTTTCATATGATGTTCAGTCAGCAGAGAAAGCGTATGCTCCACACGTCCCATGATTCCCTTGAGTCCTTCCAATTCGCCGCGAAGTTCGGCAACGTCGACGCGCAACTCCGCAATGGCCTCGGCTCGCGGAAGCCCTTCCAACCGAGCGCCAAGAATATACAACTCTTGGCGGGCCGCGTTCGCATCCTTTTCCATATCGGCAAGACGGGCTTGCAGGGCTTCGTGTTCGGTACGAGTAACAAAGGATTGCGACAAGCGGTATATTCCCCATCCGTAGACGAGTGTGGCGAGTATTCCGAGCACCGGCCACCAGCGGTCAAGCTCAGTCAGTATGTCGGCCACGGGAGCCTCCATCATTATATAAGGTAATGAGCGCCCGATACCCGGCTTCGAGCTTCCGGCAATACCCGCCGTAGTCCCGCACATGCGCGAGCACGTCTTCCGGCGTCGCTAGTGTGTCCGGCTGTACCCGGGCTCCAGCGGCTCCGGCGGAACCGGGAGCGTCATGAGCGCCGCCGGGGGCGGAACCTTCGTTTCCGGCGCTATGACCGGAACCATAGAGGGCTTCGTTGTACAGGCGCACCCAGCCAGCAGATAGGCCAGCACAATCACGGCGAGCCTTTTCTGAAACATCCCTGATCCTCCTGTTTACGGACGCGCGTTCGGCGTCAAGTTCGGCGGTTTTCGCGGCGAGTTCGCGGGCGAGCTTCTCGCCCCGCGCCGTGGCCGCCACAAGCGCCTCATGGGCTTGTCTTTCGGCGGCGGCCACGGCCTCGGCACGGGCGCGTTCCTCTTCGGCACGGGCGGCATTCATTGCCGCAATCTTGGCCTCGTACTCTTTCGTCACGACGTCGAGCCCCCGCCAGACGCCCGCACCGTAAATGACCACGCAGACGAGGACGGCCCAGAGCCACGAAGGAATCTTACTCAGCACAGCTCCCCCCCGGCCCCCAGCCCGCCCGGATGTAAGCGTGCTGGTATTCCATGATGCGCGAGACGTACCTGCGGTTTTCCCGGATCGCGCTTGTCCTGCGGCCAGCGTTTACGGTTTCGACGCTTCCAAAGTAACGATCCGGATCGAGTCCTTTCTTTGCGGCGAGGTTCCGGTCACGGTTCACCCAGCCCGCGCCGCCGTTATACGCCGAGAGCGTAAAGGCCATTCGGTCACAGGCACTTAAGGCACTCTTGTCGGTGCTCATGGTATTCATGCGGTC
>OGMN01002023.1_pt1 | contig 12714 bp, 9 predicted proteins | sample 1573211 | NCBI WGS metagenome assembly OGMN01 (sample SAMEA2581876, study PRJEB24529) | metagenome | biome: Human gut stool | place: China | collected 2011
CAGGGATATTAGAACTGGTATGGTTTAAAATGCCCTATCTCAGAAAAACTCTGAAGATAGGAGAGGAGTATATATTCATTGGTCAGATAAAAAGAGGTTATGTATATCAACTGGTAAATCCAGAATTCAAATTGAGCAGCAATCAACAAAAACTTGAGGCTGGAGAAATACTTCCTATATACAGTACAAGCAAAGAGATGCCCCAGAATACTCTTCGTAAGCTTATGAAAGAAGCTATGAAAAGTAAATTGTATATTTTTCAGGAGAATATTCCAGAAGAGATATTGAAAAAATATAAAGTAATGGACAGAGAACGTGCTATGAAAGAGATACATTTTCCAAGCAACAGCAAAAATCTTGAGGAAGCAAAGAGAAGATTTGCTATAGAGGAGCTGCTGGTACTGGAAATGGGAATACTTCAAAAAAGATTTGAAATGGACAGCCAGAATACAAGCAAGTATGAGCTGGAAGATAAGAAAACTTTAGTAAAACAGTATCTTGAAAATTTGACATTTTCTCTTACTAAAGCACAAAAAAAAGTCATAACAGAAATATACAGAGACCTTTCAAATGGAAGAATAATCAACAGACTTATACAGGGGGATGTTGGAAGTGGAAAGACAATAGTGTCCATGGTGCTTCTGCTTTACATGGTAGAAAATTCATACCAAGGGGTATTGATGGCACCAACAGAAATACTTGCAGTACAGCACTATCTTTCTGTAAAGGACAAATTTGAAAAACTTGGAGTAAGAGTGGAACTTCTTACAGGAAGTTTTAAAGGGAAAGCTAAACAGAAGCTTCTGGACTCAATAAAAGAGGGAGAAGTGGATATAGTTATAGGAACTCATGCTCTTATAGAAGAGAACGTAGAATTTGAAAGACTTGGCCTGATAATAATAGATGAGCAGCATAGGTTTGGAGTAGTACAAAGAAAATTACTGAGAGATAAGGGAGTTCTTGCCAATCTTGTGGTAATGAGTGCAACACCTATTCCAAGATCTCTTGCATTAAGCATATATGGAGATTTAGATGTATCAGTAATAGATGAACTTCCTCCAGGAAGAAAACCTATTAAAACTAAATGGATAGCAACAATAGATGAAACAAAAACTATGTATGAATTTATTGGGAAGAAACTTTCTCAGGGAAGACAGGCATATTTTGTTGCTCCCCTTATAGAAGAAAGTGAAAAGCTGGCAGCTAAATCTACTGAAGAACTACTTGAGGAAGTGAGCAAATATCTTCCTGATTATAGAATAGGAGTACTTCATGGAAGAATGAAGAATGCTGAAAAAGATGAAGTAATGAGCAGATTTAAAAATAAGGAACTAGACATAATGGTTTCAACTACTGTTATTGAAGTAGGAGTAGATGTGCCTAATGCTACAGTTATGGTAATAAACAATGCTGAAAGATTTGGACTTTCTGCTCTTCACCAATTGAGAGGAAGAGTAGGAAGAGGAGAATATCAGTCATACTGTTTTTTAGTGTCTAGGACAGATAATGCCGTTTCTAAATCAAGACTTCAGGTAATGGAAGAAACACAGGATGGATTTAAAATAGCAGAGGAAGATTTGAAGCTTAGAAAATCAGGAGAGATATTTGGAACAAAACAAAGTGGATTCAGTGATCTTAAATTTACCGATATAGTTCATGATGTGAAAACTATCAAACTTGTAAAGGATATCTGTACAGATTATCTTAAAGAAAATAAAGGGATAATAAAAAATAGATATCTGAAATATGATATTGAAGAAAAATTTAAAGAAAATTAGAAAAAGATAAAATTTTATTGTGAATTTAATAGAAAATTTAAAAGCGTATGCTGCCTTTATGTAGATGGATGAAATAACAAGGATCTATCTATTATGAAGACAGCATTTTTTTATAAAGAAAAACTTGGGTGTTAAGTGAAAAAATAAATTTTAAAGGTATGTTAAAATTTAATAAAATTAATTAAAGAACAAACCTTAACATAGAAAGTTTGTTATTGTCTAAATAAACATGGTTATTTGAAGAAAAAAAATTGACAAAAATTTTTATATATGTTTTAATTCTTATTGAGAAATAAATAAAAATTAGGTGCTTATAGCTTAAAAGAGGAAGTAGGTGAAATTCCTACGCAGCCCCCGCTACTGTAAGATTGATGAAACTATCAAAACCACTGGAAAATTCTGGGAAGGGATAGGAGTAAAATGAAATCAAGCCAGGAGACTTATCTAATTTTAGTTTTAGCTTTTATCGGGGAGATAAGGGTGATGAATTATTATATAATAATGATATATTTATTGAAAAATAATATTTATAGTTATTGAAAATAATCAATTCTTTAGGACTAAAATTTTAAAATTAAGGGGAGATCTTTATTTTAAAGTTTTAGCTGTAAGAATTGATTTTTTTATTTTAAATCTGGACAGAAGAAGTATAAAAATAAAATCAAGGGGAGTAAAGAATAATGGACGGAAAGAATTTCTTAAAAAAAATATTTCAAATAATAATTGTTTTACTTGGAATAAGTTTTTTAACATTTGCATTGATATATTTATCCCCAGGAGATCCAGCAGAAATTATGCTGACAGCCTGCGGAAATATTCCAACACCAGAGCTTGTAGCCCAGACAAGAATAGAATTAGGGATAGATAAGCCATTTTTAACTCAATATAGAGACTGGCTGCTTAAAATATGCAGAGGAGATATGGGATATTCTTATTCTTTAAAAGTTCCAGTTTGGGGAAAGCTTATTTCCAACTTTTTTATAACATTAAAATTAGCTGTTGCATCACTATTTTTGATGGTAATAATCTCAATACCATTAGGAGTGTTAGCTGCAATAAATAGAAATAAAAAAATAGATTATTTTGTAAGAGGATTCACTTTTATAGGAATATCAGTTCCAAGCTTTTGGTTGGGATTAATATTTCTAAGTATTTTTGGAGTGAAACTGAAGTTGGTACCAATAGCAGGGGGTACAGCAAACTTGAAAGCTCTAATTCTTCCAGCAGTAACTTTGGCTTTGTCAATGTCAGCAAAATATACAAGACAGGTTAGAACAACAGTGTTAGATGAATTGAGACAGGATTATGTAACCGGAGCAAGAATTAGAGGTATGAGTGAAAAAATAATAATGATTAAGCATGTTCTTCCTAATGTATTACTTCCTTTAGTGACACTTTTAGGATTATCTTTAGGAAGCTTATTAAGTGGAACAGCAATTGTAGAAATAGTATATAACTGGCCCGGAATGGGAAGTATGGCAGTAAAAGCAATTTCAACTCATGATTATCCACTAGTGCAAGGATACGTTTTGTTTATAGCATTATTTTACATGGTAATAAATTTGATAGTAGATAGTTCTTATAAATATTTGGATCCTAGATTGGAGGAGAAGCGTTAAAATGGATTTACTAAAAAGATTAATGAAAAATAAGCAGTTTGTACTTTTTTCTATACTGGCATTAATTGTCATATTAATTGCTATTTTTGCTCCCTGGGTTGCAACTAAAAATCCTTATGATGCAATAATGACTGATTCATTAGTTCCACCAGGAGAAAAATATATGTGGGGAACAGATAGATTGGGAAGAGATATATTTTCAAGAATAGTTTATGGGATAAGGCCTTCATTGATAATGACATTTACTTTAGTTACAGTTGTATTTGTAGTGGGGACAGGACTTGGTATATTAGCAGGATATTTTGGAGGAATTGCAGATACAATTATTATGAGATTTGCAGATATGATGATTTCCTTTCCGGGATTAGTTCTAGCTATAGCGGTAGCAGGATTATTAGGACCAAATATGATTAATGCTGTATTGGCTATAGCTTTAGTAAGCTGGCCGAAATATGCAAGATTAGCAAGAAGTTTAGTTTTGAAAATTAAAAATAATATGTACATAGAAGCTGCTATTGTAGGTGGAGCAAGAACTGGAAAAATAATAGGAAAATATTTAATTCCTAACATGATACCAACAATGATTGTAATAGCTACTACAGATATAGGAACAATGATGTTGGAACTTGCCTCATTGTCTTTTTTAGGGTTTGGTGCACAGGCACCAACTCCTGAATGGGGATTGATGCTGAATGAAGGGAGAACATATATAACAAGAGCTTCATGGTTGATAATGTATCCAGGAGTAGCCATAATAACTGTAGTAATAATATTCAATATGCTGGGTGACAGTATTCGTGACATTTTAGATCCTAAAGATAACTAAAAAATATAAGGAGGCAACAGGAGATGATAATGAAAAGTAAAAAGTACATTGGTAAAATTATTTTAATGGGGATGATGGTTTTAGCTTTATTTGCTGGGATTTCAACATCAGCAACAGCAGCTTCAAAAGAGATAGCGGTAGGAGTAACGAGTTTTGCTGATACTCTTGAAACTACAGAGCAATATTTTAGCTGGGTAGTTTCAAGGTATGGAGTTGGAGAAACTTTGGTAAGATTTGATGAACATGGAGAGGTAGCTCCTTTATTAGCTGAAAGTTGGGAAAACAGTGAAGGAGGAAAAGTATGGAAATTTAAAATAAGAGAGGGAGTTAAATTTTCTGATGGAACAGAAATGACACCTGAAAGAGTAAAAAATTCTCTTGAGCGTACATTTAAATTAAGTAACAGAGCATCGACATTTTTTGCTCCCAGTTCAATAAAAGTAGAAGGACAATATTTGGTAGTAAGTACAAATACACCAATAACTGTTCTTCCAGAATGTTTAGCTGACCCTTTATTCATAATAGTTAATACAGATGTAGATACTTCAACTTTTGCAATGAATGGACCAGTTTGTACTGGACCTTATGTAGTAGAGTCTTTTAATCCAACAGAAGTATGTGTTGTTATAAAAAATAAATATTACTGGAATGGAGAAGTTCCTTTAGATAAAGTGACTTTTAGATGTATAAATGATCAAGCTACACGTTCAATGGCATTGCAGTCAGGAGAAATTCAAATTGCATATAATCTTAAAACAGAAAATTTACAGGATTTTGAAGATGAAAAGAAATACCATATTCAAAGTTTAGAATCACTAAGAACAACTTTTGCTTTTATGAATGAAAAAGGTGTTCTTGGAGATAAAGTTTTACGTCAAGCAGTATCAAGAGCTTTAAACAGAGATATATATTGTAAAGTTTTATTAGAAGGAGGAGCAACTCCTGGAAAGGCTCCAGTTCCACCAACATTAGATTTTGGTTTTGATGAGTTGATTGATGAAAATAGCTATAATCCAGAAAGTGCAAAACAATTACTGAAAGAAGCTGGATATAAAGATATTGATGGAGATGGATTTGTAGAAACACCTGATGGTAAAAAAATTCAGCTTGATTTTGTTATTTATACGAGTAGAGAAGAATTGAAAATATATGCTCAGGCTGCTCAAATAAGTCTTAAAGAAGTTGGAATCAATGTAAAGATAAATACAGTAAGTTATGAAACTCTGTTAGATCTAAGAGATGCTGGAAGATTTGATTTATTGATTTGGAATGTATTAGTAGCAAATACTGGAGATCCTGAGAAATATTTACGTGAAAACTGGTACAGCAAATCTCCATCTAATCAAACAGGATATAATAATATCAAAGTAGATGAATTATTAGATAAATTATCAGCAGAATTTGATTCTGATGAAAGAAAAAAACTTATTATTGAAATTCAGCAGCTGATAATGAATGATATTCCTACAATTTTCTTTGGATATGAAACAACATATTTGATAACTTCAAGAAATATTATAAATACAGTATTATATCCAACAGACTACTACTGGATAACAAATAAAACAGCTTTAAAATAGGAGAAAATTATGTTAAAGATAAAAAATTTAACTATACAATATGGAAATAAAGAACCAGTAGTAAAAGATTTTAATTTATCGATAAAAAAGGGTGAAATTATAGGGATAGTAGGAGAAAGTGGAAGTGGAAAAACTACCATAATAAAAAGTATAGCAGGAGCTCTTTCGTATAACAGTAAAATATTGTCTGGAAGTATTATTTTAGATAATGAGGAATTACTAGATAATAATGGAGAGATATTGAAGAAAAATAGAGGGAAGAATATAGCTATGATATTTCAAGATTGTCGTAATACTCTAAATCCAATTAGGAAGATAGGAAGCCAATATGTTGAATATATTCAATATCATTCAAATTGTTCAAAGGAAGAAGCAAGAAAAAAAGCTGAATCAATGTTAGCAAAAATGAAACTTCCTGATCCAGAAAATGTAATGAGAAGTTATCCTCATCAGTTAAGTGGAGGGATGTGTCAGAGAATAGGAATTGCTATGGCAATGACATTCAATCCCAAAATATTACTGGCAGATGAACCTACAAGTGCCTTAGATGTAACAACACAGGCACAAATTGTACAGGAATTAATAAATTTAAGAGATACATATGAGACAAGTATAATAATTGTAACTCACAATTTGGGAGTAGCTTCATATATGTCAGATAATATAATAGTAATGAAGGATGGAGATGTAATAGAGAAAGGAAAATCTGAGCAAATATTAAGTTCTCCAAGCAGCAATTATACAAAATTATTGTTAAATTCTGTTCCAGGATTGGAGGAAAGATATGTTGTGTAAAGATTCAGAGATAATATTAAAAACAAAGGGTATTTCTAAAATATTTACGACAGCAAAAAATCAATCTTTGGTGGCATGCAATGACATAAATTTGAATGTCTATAAAGGAAAAACTTTGGGAATAGTAGGAGAAAGCGGTTGTGGAAAATCTACATTTGTAAGAATGCTTATGCAGCTTGAAGAAGTAAGCTCAGGGAGTATAATTTATGAAAATAGAGATATAGCACATTTCTCAAAGAAAGAAATATGGGAGCATAGAAAAAATATGCAGATGATATTCCAAGATTCAATGGCAGCATTTAATCCTAAAATGAGAATAATAGATATTATAACTGAACCATTAATGAATTATGGAATGCTATCCAGTAAAGATAAAAAACAAAAGGCTGAAGAACTACTGGAAATGGTAGAACTTTCTAAAGAACATTTATATTCATATCCTCATAATGTAAGTGGAGGACAGCTTCAGAGAGTAGGCATAGCAAGAGCTCTTTCACTGAATCCAAAGATATTGATATGTGATGAAGCAACTTCAGCTTTAGATGTTTCTATACAAGATAGCATTATAAAATTATTGAAGAAATTACAACATGAAAAAGATTTAAGTATAGTTTTTGTATGTCACGATTTAGCTTTGGTTCAATCTTTTTCCCATGAGGTTGTTGTAATGTATTTAGGAAATATAATGGAAATTTTACCAGGACAAAGAGTAAAAAAAGAAGCACTGCATCCATATACAAAGGCTTTGGTGAATGCTGTTTTTACTCTGGATATGAATTCTAAAGATAATTTAGAATTATTAGAAGGAGAAGTTCCAAGTCCTTTAAATCTTCCAGAGGGATGCCCTTTTGTAAATCGATGTAAGGTTGCAGTAGAAATATGCAGAAAAGAGAAACCGGTATTGAGGGAAATTAATAGTGAGCATAAAATAGCTTGTCACTTAATTAAAGAAGAAGTGGAGAAAGATGAAATCAAAAATAATAACTAATAAAATGTATCTCTCTCTTATGTTTCCATTTATATTTTCTACAATTACTCAGCCCCTTTTAGGGGCTGTTGATATTGCAGTAATAGGAAGACTGGCAAATGAAAATTATATATCAGGAATAGCAATAGGAGCATTGATATTTAATACTTTATATTGGATGTTTGGATTTTTAAGAGTCAGCAGTACTGGATACAGTGCCCAGTCAACATATAAGACTTTAAAGGAAAATTCAGATATATTTTTAAGACCAGTTTTTATGGCTGTTTGTATCAGTATAATTTTTTTGATTTTTCAAAAAACTATATTTAATACTTCTATGAAATTTATAGCTCCTATGGAAGAAATTCAAAATGTATCATATATTTATTTTAAAATATTGATAAATGGAGCTCCCTTTGTTCTTTTTAACTATGTGGTCCTAGGATGGTTAATGGGAAAAGGGGATATAAAAGGATCTTTGGTAATGCAGATAGGTGGAAATATTTTAAATATAGTATTAGATATAATATTTGTTTTAATTATGAATTATGGGGTTGAAGGAGTAGCTTATGCTACACTTATATCCCAGGTATTTTCAACAATACTTGGATTGTACTTTATAATTCCTTATGGATATTTTAAACATATTGATATAAGAAGTATTTTAAATAAAAATGAATTTATGAATATAATTTCATTGAATAAAAATTTAATGGTAAGAACTTTTTTTCTTCTTATGCACAATAATATGATTATGGCAGCTAGTTCAGGACTGGGAGCAGATATATTGGCAGCAAATAGTATCCTTTTACAGATACTCTCATTAATATCATATGCTTTTGATGGAATAGCAAATACCTCAAGTGTATTTGCAGGAAGAGCAAGAGGGCTGAAAGATAACAATATGATGAAAGATGTATGGAAAAAGAATTTGCAATGGGGAATGGTTTTCGTTTTTTTACTGACAATTATATATATTTCAGGATCAAAAAATGTAATTTTAACTTTTACAAATATAGAAAAAATAGTGAGATTATCAGAAAAATATTCTTATTGGATAGCTTTGTATCCAATAACAGCATTTTTAGGATTAACATATTATGGAATTTTTACTGGTTCAAATATGACTTTGCCAGTAGCACAATCTACTTTTTTAGCATTTTTAATATTTACAGTTTCATGGAAATTTATTATTCCAGAATTTGGAAATAATGGCGTTTGGGCTTCATTGATTATATTTTATTTTTGCAGAGGAATATTTCTCATTCCTCAATTGAAAAAAACATTAGTATAGGAGAAATATATGGAGATAGTGTTAGGAGATATAATTTGCAGAGAAGGAGAAAAGAAATCAGGATTTTGGAAAATTGATGAGTATCCCGTTCCTGTTACAATTATTTGTGGTAGAGAGGAAGGAAAAGTAGTTTGTGTATCAGCTGGAGTTCATAATTGTGAATATACAAGCATTCAGGCAGCAATAGATCTTTCAGAAGAATTGAGACCAGAAGATATAAGAGGAAGTCTTATAATTTTACATACAGTAAATTATACTGGATTTTTCAAAAGAGTAGCAGAAGTGATTCCTGAAGATAATAAGAACTTAAATAGAGTTTTTCCTGGTAATAAAGAAGGAACAATTTCAGAAAGAATAGCTTTTCATTTTTCAAAATACCTTTATCCAAAACTAGATTTTTTTCTGGATATTCATGGAGGAGATTTATTTGAAGATGTAATGCCATTTATATATGCACCTGGAATAGGAGAAGAAGATGTTTTAAAAAAATCTCATGAAACAGCAGCAGCAATGAATCTTCCGTATAGAGTGAGATCAAAGTCAGCAACAGGAGCATATAATTCAGCAGCTATTCAGGGAGTCCCATCTTTATTGATAGAAAGAGGAGGAATGGGAATCTGGAAAAAAGAGGCTGTTGAAAATTACAAAAAAAATATAAAGGAAGTATTGAGTTATTTAGAGATATTAAGAACAGATGATAACTTTATTAAAGATGAAACTCAAATTGAAATTAATGAAGCTAAATATATTGATTCAGATTTAGATGGGTATTGGTATCCTAGTTTTAATTCTGGAGATAAAGTAAAGAAAAATCAAATTATTGGCAGAATAAAAAATTGTTTTGGAAAAGAGTTATATAGTTATAAAGCAGAGTTTGATGGAATAGTTCTTTATCAAACTGTAAGTTTAGCTATACCAAAAGGAAAACCATTAATTGCATATGGAAAGATTGGAAATAATTAAATAATATATAAAAAAGAACAGCATAGAAAAAGCTGTTCTTTTTTATGTTTATAATATTTTAAGGTAAAGATACCATTTTAGGGCTTTGGATAGCAAGGCAGTTAAGCCTTGCTTTATTAAAAATTTGTGGTGAAGATTAAGGTTTTTAAATGACCTTACTACAAGTATATATCATAAAATTAATAAATGCAATAATATATATAATTTATTATTATACAAATTTTATAACTTTAAAATTTCTTTTTTAAATCCATTCTTTTATTTTTATTACTAGAACATTTAATTTGGTAAATATAATACATTGAGATATTTTATTTAAAATCTAGTTTTTAGGTTTATTTTTATAAAATTCTATTTATTAAGTCAATTCATAAAGTCTAAAACTTATATAATTATTTATCGTATATATGTTTGCATAAAAAATATTTATGTTATATAATGAGATTACCAAGAAGAAATTCATGGCTGCATTACCCCCCAAGGTAATGTGTTTATACGTCAATTAATTTTCCCTCCAATAATTTTTTACTTTGACCAGATAGAAAGTTATTGGTGGGACCCCAAAAAAAACTAAAGAGGAAAAGATGGAAGAAATGTTATTGATTATTTTAGGAATTTTGACTATTTATATTATTAGTTGCTGGCTTTCTTTTGTTTTTGTACCATTCTTTTTATTTATATTATTATTAATTATTATTCCCAGTTTTATAGTAAAAAAATAGTTTATGTTCTATGTTCATTATCGAATAGAAGATTTGTACTCATCTGTTTGATTTCATGATAATCCTATGCATAAAATGGCCCTGATTAAGGGCTATTTTATTTAATAAAATTAAAAGGGGAAAGAAAATGAATCCACATGTTGTTCTTACAAGTGTATTGATGCTTGTAGCTGTATTAAATCCTTTTGGAAATGTTCCATTATTTATTGGAATGACTGAAGGAATGGAAAAAGAAATTCGAGGAAAATTATTTAAAGCAATTGCAGTAACTGGCTTTTCAATAACTCTTATTTTTAGTCTTATTGGTGAATTTTTAATGATAAATTTCTACAAGATAAACATGAATGAGTTAAAGATGGCAGGAGGCTTTATTTTGGCTTTGATGGCGATTAAAAACCTTATATTTCCAAATAATAGAAACAGAAAGTCTGAAACAAAATTATCTCCTGAAGAGCAGATAAAACAAGCTGTGATTCCTATGGCATTTCCTATGATGGTAGGACCTGGAAGCTTAACAACTGCTTTAATTTCAAGATCAGAATTAGGGGTTTTTATCAATAGTTTATCTATCTTAATAGCATTTATTTTAATATATCTTATTTTTATGATTGGAAACTATTTAGAAAAACTTTTAGGAAAATTAGTATTATACATTCTTTCTAAAGTTATGCAAATATTTATTATGGCTATAGGGTTTAGAATATTTTTTGATGGTTTTTTCCAAATGTTGAAAATAAGATGTAATATTTAAAAATATTCATTTTATCTAAAATAGGCTTTAATCACATTTTCCCTCCGGTTATATGTGATTAAATATATATAATATTTAACTCTGTGTTATTTAAAGTAGCCCTTAATAGGGCTATTTTAAATTCATTATAATAAGGTTGTAATAAAATATAAAGAAGTAAAAAATAGTAGAAAAAGTAAAAAAATAGTTTTGAAGGAATAAAACTTATATTATTAATTACAAATCAAGATAGTATCATCAAAAGAAAATACTTTTTTGATGCTTTCAATAGAGGCTACATTTCCTAAATTAAAATATTTATCATAATCAATGGATAGAAACAATTTAGTTTCTGGATTTAAAGACAAACTTTTACTAACAAAAAGATCATAATATAATTCTAAAAGATTTGGAATGTGATTATATGTTTTGATGATTTCTTCAGGAAAAAAATTAGGAAATCCAAGCTCATTTTTATTTCCTATTACATATAAATCATTTTGTTTATTATCTTTTCCTTTTAGTATGATATCAATAGGGATATGATATTTTGAATATTGAGATAATTCCATATTCAGCAGCACATTATTTTCCCATTCACCTTTTGTAAGCATTTCTTCAAATATTTCTTTCAATTCTTTTAAAATCATAATTAACCTCCTCAATAGTTAAAATTAATTAAAATAAAAAACTTCTCTTAAAAATAAGAGAAGCATAAAAGGTTTTATTCTTTTACACTTCTCATCCTCGTGAGCAGTATATAATATTATTTTATGGCAGGTCTCCTGACTTAGAATCACTTTACTCACATACCTTCCCAAAATATATAGTTATATTTCAGTGGCAATTTGCTTTCATCCTCATTACAGTGGCGGGACCGTACAGGATTTTAACCTGTTTCCCTTTTAATCTAGCAATAGCTAAAACCAGAAAATAAATATTTTATTGTAGTGTTCTTCTTCAAATAATATATCAAATTTCTTTGAAAGTCAACAATAAAAAAGGGTGAATATTTGAGCTTTATCAAAAGAGTAATTGTACTTTGTTTTGAAATTAGTTAAAATTTAGTTTATAAAAAAATAAAAACTTTAATATTTTTAGAAAAAAATATAATTAAAAATTCTAAAAATATTAATTTTATTCATTGGTATTATATTCGTTTTTTTTAAAATATAATATAATTAAAATGTCTTAAAATAGAAATTAAAAGTATTATATTGACAATTATGTTTAAAAGATGTATTATAAAAATGTTGATTAAATAAAAAATGATTAGGTGCAAACAAGCTTAATAGAGGAAGAGGGGTGAGAATCCCCCACAGCGAAAGCTGCTGTATAGTGGACGAAATCACAAAAATGTCACTGGGAAACTGGGAAGGCGTGAAAGTAGGATGAAACTGAGTCAGAAGACTTACCAATTAATATATAAAGGGAAATGTG
>OGMN01002029.1_pt1 | contig 12694 bp, 9 predicted proteins | sample 1573211 | NCBI WGS metagenome assembly OGMN01 (sample SAMEA2581876, study PRJEB24529) | metagenome | biome: Human gut stool | place: China | collected 2011
GTTTGCCTGTAATAATGGAAAATATAGAAGATATCAAGGATCTTTATAAAGAGGAATATATAACTCTTAGTTCCCAAAATATAAATTCATTAATTGCTATACCAATAATGGAAAATGAAGTATTTCATGGATTTTTTGGAGTAGACAATCCTCCAGTTGAAAAAATAAAAAATATAGCATATATTTTAAAAATACTATCTTATTTCTTTTTAGAAATGATTCAGCGTAAAAAAATGATGGCAACAATGGAAAAACTTAGTTATTATGATACACTTACTGGAGCTTTGAACAGAAATGCTTATATCAGAGATCTTGAAAAAACATTACATAAAATTAAAAAACTGGGAGTAGTATTTGTAGATGTAAATGGGTTAAAAAGTGTAAATGACCATTTTGGACATACAGCTGGAGATGAACTTATTGTAAGTACTTTTAATGAAATAAAAGATGTGTTTCATGATGCTTTGAAATATAGAACTGGTGGAGACGAGTTTATAATATTTTGTAGGAATGAAACTGAAGAAGTATTTATGGGAAAAATTTCTCAATTGAAGGAAAACTTAAAAAGTTCAAATGGTGGGATGGAAGCAGTAGGAGCTAACTGGACATTTAATGCTAAAGATATAAATCAGTCAATAAAGATAGCTGAAATTAACATGTATAAAGATAAGAAAAAGTTTTATAATTACCAAGAAGAAAATGAAAAAAATATAATTATTAAAAAGCATTATTTTCAAAATTAGATAAAAAGCAATAAGCTGATTCTAAAATTTCCAATAGAAATATTTTAAATTATAACCTAAAAATTAAAAGTGATATGCTTCCTTTATAATAGAGAGATGAAATAAAAATTTGCCTATTATAAAAGGGGCATTTTTTTTATAGGAAAATTTTAATATTTATTAAAATAGAAATTAAAAAAGAAAGAAAGCTTTAAAAAAATTTGAAAAATAAAAAACCTCTTAAATTTTCATCTAAGAGGCAATTATTATTAATGTGGCTGGGCTGGCTGGATTCGAACCAGCGCATGACGGAGTCAAAGTCCGTTGCCTTACCGCTTGGCGACAGCCCAACAACAGTATAATAGTATCAAATTTAGCTTTGTTTGTCAATAAAATTTTTAAAAAATTATAAAAAAAGAATATCTCTTTTTAAAAAGCTTGTAAAAAAACTAAAATATTTTATCTTCTTATAGATTTTACCTTAGTTGCAACTAATGATTTACAAAGTTTCAACTTCTCTTTCTTGTTTTTAAACTATAAAGATGATATATTTTGAGTAATACTTTAAATAAATTTAGAAAGGAAAGATTATGACTAAAAATGAATTGTGGGAAATTTGGGAACTTGCAAAACAAGGAAATACATATTCTAGGAAACCCCTTCCTGTTGAATATGTAAAAGAAGCTGAAGAATATATAAATGGCATTAACAGTACTATTGAAAAAAGACAAACATCTTGGTCTGCTAAATATCCTGTAGTGTTACTTAAAGAGATAGGGACAGAAAATGAATCTATAGCTAAAAGAATACTTTTTGTTATTTCACAATGGAGAAGAGAAGGAGTTATAGTTGATTACTACTATATGTTTGATGACATAGATATTGCAGTAAAAATTGGCTACTCTCTTCCTAATGTTATTGAAGAGTCTATTATCAGATTCAAAAAAAATCTTTCTGTTGATTCTATAGAGGCTATTATTGAAAAATTATGGAAATACTATACTGATGAAGATTTTGCAAAATTTGCTGACAATCTTTTTAAAAGTAATATAAATACTCTCATAGAAAAGAAAAATGAAAGTCATATGTTTTTTACTCTTTTAATCACTGGTTCTCTTCTTTACAAAAAAGACCCAGTAAAATATGAAAGATATCTTAACCCTATAATAGATTATGCAGAAAAATTTGCTGATATCTCTACATGTATGATTTTATCTAAAATTTATCCTGTTTCAAAAGAAGCAGAGGCTCTCCTTGTTAAATTGATAGTGGAAAATGAAGGGGCTAGAGTAAATATATATAAATTTGGTTTCCATAGAGATTTTAAAAAATTAAAAAAATTCTGTGATGATAAAAATATTCCAGAATCTTATTCACTTTTGCTCCTTATTCTTGAAGTAATGAATGAGTACAAAAGTGATACAAAGAAAATTGCTCAATATTTTACAGAAGCATATCAAGAAAACAGAGAAGAGTTTATGAAAGTTTACTCTAGATTATCTGATAAGCTTAACTCTGTCAAAGCTCTTTTCCTTCTTGCTGTTATGATAAAAAACAATGGTAAGGAAGAGGAGTTAAAAGAAGAAAAAATAAATGCTGATATAATTAGATATATGGAATATGGGTTTAAAAATAAAAATACTAATGTTTTAGAATATTTAAAAGGGAATATTTCTAAAGAAGAGGTATTAAATCAATATGTAAATGGCAATCTCCACATGGTAGAACATTTTTATACTGCTGTTGCCTCTATGTATACTCACAGCTCAACTGCAAGAAAACTCTTGGATATCTATATGGAACTTGCTGCAAAAGACATTTATCACTCAAATGAAATAAGAATATATAACCACTTCATTGATGGAAGATATAAATGGCTTGATAAATCTCCAATAGATAGTGCTGAAGTTTTAATAAAATATGGATTTCCATTTAAAAAGATACTTGCTATCTATTGTATGGCTGGAGATGAAAGCTGGAATGGAGAAAATATCAACATGGCTGATGCTGTGGAAATCATAAAAGGTCATGAAAATGAAGCTCTGGAACTCCTTGATGAATGGAGAAATCTTGAAAAATGTTCAAGTGATGAAACTACTTATCTGCCAAGGCTTATGGAACTGATATTTGATAAAAGTGATATTTCTGATTATTCTCTTCTTGTAGAAATGATTAATCATAAATCAAAAGTTATTAAGAAAAAAGCTGAAGAGATAATTACAAGACATAAAGAAAAAACTGACACTCTACTTGAATCTGCCAAAACTAAAGCAAAAGGGGAAACACTTCAAATAATAAATCGTATTATGAAATTCTGGAATAATGAACATCTTTTCCATGAGGGCTTCTCTTTTACAAATGAATCAGCAATAAAATTTTGTACAGAAAATTTTGATACAGCCAATGCTAAAGTTATTTCATGGTTACCAGAAGGTATCCTTTCTGGAGTACGTTTTGCTGATATGAGTGGAACAGCTCCTGCTGTAATAATGGAGTTTATCCTTGTTGAATATATGTCTCTGGCTGCACCATATCGTGTAAAAGCAGCTGATAAAGTTGCAGAGATACTAAATATGCAAGATATTCAAAAAACTCTAGAAGGAGTATATAATACATGGTTAAATAATGGAGCTGATACAAAACTTAAAATGATTTTACTTCCTTATTGTGTTTTTGCTTCTGATACACAGATACTTCAGTTAAATAAACAGCTTCTCAAATGGGCAGAGGCTTCTCGTGGAGCTCTTGCAGCATTTGCTGTATCTGTTGCTGCATTAAATGGTGGAAGTGTAGCTCTTATGATGGTGGACAGCATATCTGGAAAGTTTCCTAACAACCAGGTAAAAAAAGCTGCTAAGATGGCTTTTTCTACAGCTGCTAAGATACTTGATCTTCCAGAAGATGTACTTTCAGATCGAATTATTCCTTCTCTTGGATTTGATAAAGCTGGTAAAAAGGTTCTTGATTTTGGAGCTCATACTTTTACACTTAGTTTAACACCTGATTTTGTACTTTCAATCTATGATAATGGAAAGGAAAAATTTGTTAAATCTCTTCCTAAACCAACTAGTGAAGATGACCCTGTAAAAGCTGAAACAGCTAAAAAAGAATTTTCTGAACTTAAAAAACAAATAAAAGCAGTAGTACAAACTCAATCTAGCAGATTGAAAAAAGTTCTTATGAATGGACGTTACTGGAGCAGTGAAAGCTGGAATACCCTATTTGTAGAAAATCCTATAATGCACCAGTTTGCTATTGGACTTATTTGGGGTGTATATGAAAATAATAAAATAATACAATCATTCAGATATATGGAAGATGGCACTTTCAATACAGTTGATGAAGAAGAATTCACTCTTCCTGAAAATGCTCAAATTACTCTTGCACATCCAGCAGATCTGGGAGAGGAACTTACTTCTTCTTGGAAAACTCAGCTGGATGATTATGAGATAATTCAACCAATAGAACAATTGGATATTTCTGTGATTGAGCTTGCTGAAAAAGATATCACTGGAAAGAAAATAATCCGTTACTCTGATAAATATATCTCTGTTGGCAAAATGAAGTCAGCTGCAAAAAAATATGAATTTATTCGTGGAGAAGTTCTTGATGGTGGTTCTTTCTTCTGCTACCATATTGTTGATAAATTTCTTAATATTTATGTCCACATTAATGTTGATGATATGTATATGGGGCAGGATTTTGAAGAACAAATAAGTATAAAAGAAGTTGCTTTCTGCCGTCTGCCAGAAGATGGAGAACCTCTTGATGATATAAAAGATAATATGATATTAGATGTATCTTCTCTTTCACAGAGATTTGTAAGCAGTATTATAGGATTGCTTGACAAAATAACAGAATAAAACTAACAAAACAGTTGAGGTCTTAAAATGACTTCAGCTGTTTTTGCATAATAAAATAATACTATTGAGAGACCATCTTGAAATAATTATCTTAATATGTTATTATTAAATAATATTGTTAATATAAATTAAAAAAAAGGGGAGGATTTGATGTCCTTAAATGTTTCTAACTCAATCAACTAAATAAAAAGTTGTTTTTTAAAAAGCTTCCGTTCCTAGTTAGCAGGGAGGATTTTTTGTGTTGTCTTTTTAAAAATAGTTAAGAAACATGGATATCATTAAACCGAACTTTATTATAAATTAATTAGATACTGAGGGAATAATAATTTTAAAATTTTTAATATATTTTAAAATTGATTTATTAAACTTAGTGTCCATTATATTCGCCATTTAATTTAAGTTATAAAAGGTTATAGTGACTTTAGTGTTATTATAACCTTTTTTTATTTTATCCATCTTTCTTTTTTAGTTCAATTAAAAATGGAGGATAATAAACAATGCTTAATTGTATAGAAAAAATTAAAAAAAATATAAATTTAGAAGAAGGCAGTAAAATCATAGAAAATATATTAATAACAATATATCTTGTTGAAGGTATATCTACTAAGGAATTAGCAAGAAGAAATTTCTTGCCTCTTCCTATTACTGCTGCTATAAAAAAAGAATTTATCAAAGAAAAATTGGTTATTCAAGATAGAAGAACAAGACTGACTTCCAATGGAATATTCTTTGTAGAAAAGGAGTTAGGATTTAAAAATATAAATAAAGAACTTTATATCAAATTACTTACAAATACTCAAGAAGAGTATAAAGAAATTACTGAAATAAAAGAAGAAATTCATAATATCTTTCAATGTCGACCTCAGGCAGATGTCACTTTAGATCAATCTAAATCCAGTGTAGATACTTCTTTGAAAAGAGCTATGCTGTGCCTTAAAAATTATGATCTCATTGGAAAAAACATTTTATGTCTAGGAGATGATGATTTAGTCAGTATCGCATTAGGTTTTTTATTAAAAAAACTTTTCCCACACACTTTTTATCAAAATACTAAGATTACTGTAATTGATATTGATAAAAGAATTATTGAATATATAAATGATATAGCAATGAAAGAATCTCTTCCTATCAAGTGTGAATATGCAGATTTAAGAAATTCACTGTCTAATAAATTTAAAAATAGATTTGACTGCTTTTTTACAGATCCTCCCTATACATTAGAAGGAATGAATCTTTTCCTTTCAAGGGGAATAGAGGCTTTAAAAAGTCATAGTGACTTAAATATTTATTTTTCTTTTGCACATAAATCTTCAATTTATCAATTAAATATGCAGAAAAATTTTCTAACTATGGGCCTTGCTGTTTCAGCTGTAACTCTCAAATTCAACACTTATGAAGGAGCTGGCATCATTGGAAATACAGGACAGATGATAGTACTTAAAACTACTGATATAACAAAGCCATTAATAAAGAGTACTTACAAAAACCTTTTGTATACTGGAGAATTTACAAAAACAATACGTTTTTATAAATGTAAAAAATGTGGGAAAATAACAAAGATAGGTAATTCTGAAAAAATAAAAAATATTGAAATTCTAAAAAATACAGGATGTTGCAAATGTAATAATAAAATATTTGATTTACTTCAAAGAAAAAATATAACTATTTAAAATTAAGGAGAATTATGTTTAAATTAAACCAATTAGGAAAACATCTCTTAGTCGAATATTATGACTGTGATGTTGAGACATTAAAAAATACATTATTAATTGAAAAATATATGATAGAAGCTGCTGAAGCCGCGAAAGCTACAATAGTAAAAAGTGTATTTCACACATTTAACCCATGGGGTGTCAGCGGGGTAATTGTTATTGAGGAATCTCACTTAACTATTCATACATGGCCAGAATATAAATATGCTGCTGTTGATTTATTTACCTGTGGAGATATGCTAGATCCTTTAGCAGCCTTCACTCTTTTGGAAATGAAGTTAAAAGCAGAAAGATTTGATATAAAGAAGGTGTTCAGAGGTTCATTAAAAGAAATCTTTAAAGAATAAAATATTAGAGCAGCTGATTATAGCTGCTCTTTTTCATACCTAAATTATTGCTGCAGCACCACTGCAAAGAAAATCAAATCTTCATCACTGTTATTTATAATACTGTGAGAATGCCCTTTTGGACAATAATGACAAACTCCTGTATAAAGTTCCTCTTCTCTGTCATCATATAAAGCTTTTCCTTTTCCTTGTAAAATATATATCATTTCACTTCCATTTTCATGTTTATGATATCCAATAGATGCTCCAGGCTCAAGTCTGCTGCACATAATACGATTTCTTTCATCTACAAACATACGAGCTTCTACACTTTTTTCTCCCCCATAAAACTTTTCCAACATAGTTATTTCCATTTCATCAAATTTAATTAACATAGACTTTCCCTCTCCTTAATTCATTTTTCATATATTAGCATAACTGTACAAAAAAAACAACCTGAAACCAATTAAGGTTTCAGGCTGTTTATCCCCAGATTATTTAGTTTAACTATTCTTCCACTGCTTCTACAGCTTCTTCTTCTAGATCCATTTCATTGTATCTAGCTATAAATGAGTCAGTTATCTCTTTTCTTAATTCAGGAGTGATTGGATGAGCTATATCTTTGTATTCCCCATCAGGCATTTTTCTTGATGGCATAGCCACAAACATCCCCTTTTGACCATCGATTATTTTTAGACCATGGATAACAAAGCACTCATCAAATGTTACATCAGCATAAGCCTTCAACTTTAACTCATTCTCATTCTTTACTGCCCTTAGTCTAACATCTGTGATTTTCATAATTAATGCACCTTCCCTTATTTTAGTATCATCTATAAAGAACCGCAAAGATGTACTTCACAGTTTTTAAAATGCTCTTTTAATATTTTATATATATTCTCTTTTTCATTTTTATCAGCAAAAGTATAATATGCACTTCCGCTTCCTGACATAAAGAATTTCATATTATTTAAAGCTGCTAATCTTTTTCTGAAATCTATTATGTTTTCATCTTCAAGCAAAAGTCCTTGCTCAAGATGATTTTCTATACTGTTTTCCACTGTAGATAGGCTGTTTTCCTTTAGTCCCAGAACTATTTTATCTATATCAGCATCTCTTTTATTATTGAGCATATACATATTCTTATATGCTTTTCCAGTAGAAACTCCAAAATCTGGCTTTATAATTATCAATGCACTGTCCAGATTATTTTCTATTATTTCAATATTTTCTCCTATACCTGTAACTCTTGCAGATTTATTTATCAGAAAAAATGGTATGTCTGCTCCTACACTTTTTCCTATCTCTATCATTTTTTCCATAGAGAAATGATTATCATGAAAGCTATTTAAAAGTTTAAGCAGGAATGCTCCATTGGAACTTCCTCCCCCAAGCCCAGCTTGATGTGGTATTCTTTTTTCAAGATACACATATACTTTTTTTCTTTCTAAGGCACTTTCATCATAAAATTTATCATATATCTTATACAGGATATTTTCTTTTCCTGTTGGTATATCTTTCTTATTAGTCTCTATAGTCAATGTCCCTTTAGCATCTGTTATCTCTCCAGTCATAGTATCACTCAGACTGATAGGTACCATTACCATATCCAGAAGATGATATCCATTCTCACATCTGCCAGTTACATTTAAACCTATATTTATTTTTCCATTGGAATTCAAAGAAAATTTCACTAGAAAATATCCTCCTCACTGTCTAGATCTATCTTTATACCTCTGCTGTCCAATACTTTTATAAGCTCAGAAGTCTTTTCTTTAGCTACATTTCCAGCAGGCACCTCTAATATCTCAAATTTAAAATATTTATTAAAATATTCCAACTCAAGAATTTGTCCTACTTTTACCTCTGTTCCAGCCTTTGCTACTTTACCATCTAGCTTAGCTTTTCCACCATCTACAACTATTTTAGCGATAGGTCTTCTCTTAATTATTCTGCTTACTTTTAAAAACTTGTCCAATCTCATACGTTATGTTCAAACCCCCTATCTTATTATTTATATATACTATATTTTTTTCATATGTCAATGCTTATTTTTTGCTTCATTCCAAAATTTTTCCATTGTATCTAGTGAAGAAGTTGTTAAATCGCAGTTCTTTTCTACATACCTAAATCTTGTATCAAATTTTTTTATTGTCTTCTCCAAAGCATCAGTTGAATTTACATTCAAAAATCTTGAAAGATTTACAATGGAAAAAAGAAGATCTCCAAGTTCCTCTTTCATATTTTCTTGATCATTATTGCTGATAGCCTGCTTCAGCTCTCCCAGCTCCTCTTCTACTTTAGCCATTACATCTTCAATATTGTCCCAGTCAAATCCTACTTTAGCAGCTTTTTTCTGTATTTTTTCAGCTTTAGCAAGTGGTGGAAGATATATAGGAACACCATCTAATGCTGATTCTCTTTTTTCATGGATCTTCTCTGTTTTCTTTATTTCTTCCCAGTTTACCAGTACTTCATCTGAAGTTAATGAATTATCCTTCTCTTTAAATACATGAGGGTGTCTTCTTATCATTTTTTCATTTATCCCTCTGGCTACATCTTCTATTGAAAATTTTCCTTCATCTTCACATATATCAGCCTGAAATACCACATTCATCAAAAGGTCTCCAAGTTCCCCTTTCAGCTCTTCTCCCCCTTCGTCCATAGCTTCTAATACCTCACAAGTTTCTTCCATAAGGCAGGGTTTAAGAGTTTCAAGGGTTTGTTCTCTGTCCCATGGACATCCCCCTTCTCCTCTCAATCTCTTTATTATTTCCACAAGTCTGTCAAATTCTTTCACTGTTACATCACTCCCTCATACTCATTAAAAAATCTATTGATATTCCCTCTATAGAATACCCCTTCCTCTCTATTGAGATATTTTAGATTTCCCATTGTCATCATTTGAGATATTTTTTCTATATTTACTTTTTCACTTAAAAATCTTACAAAGAACCCATTTTTTTCCTGTCTTATTACAGAAATTCCCAGCTCTCTAGCTTTAATCTTAACTCCTATATAGTAGAAAAGATTTACTACCTCTCTTGGAGGATTTCCAAATCTATCCCTTACTTCAGACTCAAGTTCTTTTAATTCCTCTTGAGTTTTTAATTCAGCTGCTCTTCTGTAAATCACTATCTTTTCATCTTTTTCTATATATTCATCAGGAATAAATGCTGGCATATCTATTTTTATCTCCATCTCTACCTCTTCTTCTGGAGCATTTCCTTTGATACGCTGTATCTCTTCATTCAGCATTTTTATATACAAGTTATATCCGAAAGTCTCAAGAGCTCCATGCTGCTTGTCTCCAAGTATCTCTCCAGCTCCCCTTATTCTCATATCTTCAAGAGATAGCTGGAATCCTCCACCTGAATCTCCCAGATTTTTAATAGATTCTTCTCTTTCTTTAGCTTTCTTTGTCTGATGCTCTTTAGTAAGAAGATAGCAGTATCCCTTTCTCCTTCCTCTTCCTATACGCCCTCTCAGCTGATATATCTGTGACAATCCCAGTTTTTCCACTCCATCTATTATCATAGTATTTGCATTTTCTATATCTATACCATTTTCAATTATAGTAGTGGATATGAGCATATCTATATCCCCATTTTCAAAATCTTTTATCTTGTTTTTTATCTCTTTTGGAAGCATCTGTCCATGAATATAGTCCAGTTTCAGATAATTTGGAAGAAGTTTTCTAAGCTCATGAGTCTTCTTTTCTATCTTTTTCACAGAATTGAATATATAGAAAACCTGACCTTCTCTGGCTATTTCACTCATGATTATCTCTTTTAGTTTTTTATCATCTTTATCTATAAACATTGTCTCAATAGGCTTTCTTCCTTCTGGAGGTGTATCTATTACAGAAAGATCTCTTATTCCCAACAATGAAAGGTTCAATGTTCTTGGAATAGGTGTCGCTGTAAGGGTTATCATATCTATTTTATTTTTCAGTTTTTTCAGCTGTTCCTTAGCTTTTACACCAAATTTCTGTTCTTCGTCTATTACCACAAGACCTAAATCTTTAAATTTTACATCTGATGAAAGTATTCTGTGAGTACCTATTACTATATCAATAGTTCCTGCTGATATTTTTTTAAGTACCTCTTTCTGCTCTTTTTCACTTTTTAATCTGCTCAATATTTCAATACTTACAGGATAGTTTTTGAATCTTTCTGTAAATCTCTCATAATGCTGTTGTGCAAGTACTGTGGTAGGCACCATAACAACTACCTGTTTCCCATCTATGGACGCTTTAAAAGCTGCTCTCAAAGCTATCTCTGTCTTACCATATCCCACATCTCCACAGACTACCCTATCCATTATTCTATCTGATTCCATATCTCTTTTGACATCTTCTATAGCTTTTAATTGTGAAGCTGTCTCTTTATATGGAAAACTTTCTTCAAATTCCTCCTGCCACACTGTATCATGAGAAAAAGCATATCCCTTTTCAAAAGCTCTCTTTGCCTGTATCTCAATGATTTCTTTAGCAAAAGCTACCATTTCCTCTTCCAGCTTCTGTCTTTTTCTTTTAAACCCTCTTCTCCCTAATTGATATATATCAGGAATTACTCCAGGAGTAGATACATACTTTTCAATTTTATTTATGCCTTCAACTGGTACAAAAAGCTTATCTTCATCAGCATACTTTATCTTTAAATAATCCTGTCCATTCATAGTTTCTATCCCTTGATAGATACCTACTCCATAATTTTCATGAATTATAAAGTCATTTTCTCTGATTTGAGATACATCTTTATATTTTAAATTTACCTTTTCCTTTGCTTCTCTTTTTACCTTGATTCCTTTTAGCTCTCTGTCAGTGAGAATCAGTCTGTCTTTTTCTCTATATCCTTCATAGTGAGGATATCTCTCTATCTCAATATTATAATTTTCAAATATTTCTTTATATCTCTTTTCCTCTTCTGACATCAGAAGTATATTTTCTTTCTGACTCAATTTTTTTATATAATCATAGTCCTCAAATTTCTTTATCTCTTCCTCTGAGAATCTTTTTATCTCTACTTCCTCGCCTGTTTCCAGAAGTTCATTAAATCTTCCTCGAAACTTTTCTTCTTCTTCTCTCTCTCTAATTATATTTTCTTCTAATTTATATCTCAACAATTCATTATTTTCAAAATATATCTTTAAACCTTTTGTTTTGCTGTTTTTAACCAAATCAAAAAAAGATATTTTTCCATTCTTATTATTGTTTATATACACATTGATACTATCAAGTATTTCTATACTCTTTTGGCTTTCAAGATCAAAATATGCTATTCTCTCTATCTCATCTCCAAAAAATTCAATTCTTACAGGATAGTCTCCATCACTTGAAAAGATATCTAAAATATCCCCTCTTACACTGTACTGCATTCTTTTTTCAATCATATATACTTTATCATATTTATTTCTTACAAGATCTTCCTGTATTTTAGCTATGCTCATCTCCTTCCCTTTTTTAAAAGAAAGTTTATCTCCCTCTAGTGCATAGTCTCTGAGAAATGCTTCTAAAGATATGAGTATAGCAAATTTATTTTTAGATTTTAAAAGTTTAAGAAGGTCATAATTAAGTTTTTCAAATTCCTCATTTTCATAACTGCTTTCAATTTTTAAAATTTTTCCATCATAAAAATCACTGAGGGTATTATAATAATCCTCAATGTTCTTGTTGGATGAGCATAGATATACTATGTTTCCTTTTATGTCTTTGAGCAGGAAAGGTATCCTTCCTCTATATTCTGTTATCATGACTCACTCCGTAAGTTTATTTTTTCATGTATATATTTTACTCTGTATTTTCAACTTTTCATAGCGAAAAAATATTTCTCTTTCAATATTTTAAAAAATACTCCTTTATCATATGTATATGTTCAATAATAAGTTATCTTTTTATTAATTTTCATTATCTTCCAAACTAAGCATATATATTTATTTTTTTCCTTTACAAATGTAAAAAAACATAATATAATCAAACAATAAAAATTATTGTTTCATTATAATTTAAAAAGAAAATATTTTTTCAAAAAATGTAATTAACAAAATAATAAAGGGGGAACAACCAATGA
>OGMN01002038.1_pt1 | contig 12642 bp, 6 predicted proteins | sample 1573211 | NCBI WGS metagenome assembly OGMN01 (sample SAMEA2581876, study PRJEB24529) | metagenome | biome: Human gut stool | place: China | collected 2011
GTTGTTGAGCAGAGGAGTCATCATATCAGCCTCAATAGTGCAGTATCGATACATAGAAACATTTTCGGCATACGCGCGTAACTTTTTGGGTAACTTGGAGCGTCCGGATGTAGACAAGATTACAGGGTTAAGTCCTGTGATTTCCATCGAACAGAAGACGACCAATAAAAATCCCCGTTCTACAGTAGGGACCACTACCGAAATCTATGATTTCCTGCGTTTGCTGTATGCCCGTGCCGGAGAGGCTTATTCCTATTTGTCGGGCAAGAAGATGGTGCGTTACACCGAAGAGCAGGTGATAGATTTGATTATCAGGGATTACGAGGGGAGGCGCATCTATCTGTTGGCTCCCGTGGTGCGTAACCGTAAAGGACATTACAAAGAACTGTTCGAGACGATACGCCGCAAGGGGTATTTATATGTGTGCGTGGACGGCGAGATTCGCGAGATAGTCCATGGGATGAAACTCGATCGTTATAAGAACCACAGCATAGAAATCGTTGTGGATAAGCTTTGCGTACAGCAGAAGGATGACAAACGGTTGCACGCCAGTGTGGCCACGGCCATGCAACAGGGGGAAGGGCAACTTATGGTTTACGATGCCGAAACGGAGACCGTACGTCATTACAGTAAACGTTTGATGTGCCCCGAAACCGGTTTGTCCTACCGTGACCCGGCTCCTCATAACTTTTCTTTCAACTCTCCGCAGGGGGCTTGTCCGCGGTGCAAAGGATTGGGATATGTCAGCCTGATAGACATGGATAAAGTGATTCCGGACCGTAACCTTTCGGTGTACGAGGGGGCTATCCTACCTTTGGGGAAGTATAAAAACAGCATGATATTCTGGCAGATAGATGCTTTGTTGGAAAAATACGACGCTGATGTGAAGACACCGGTCAAGGATTTGCCGGAGGAAGCGTTGAACGAAATATTGAACGGCAGCATGGACCGCGTGCGCATCAAGTCTCAGTTGGTGCACACCTCGTCGGATTATTATGTGACCTACGAGGGATTGGTGAAATACATCCAGATGATGCAAGAGAACGAAACTTCGGCTTCGGCACAGAAATGGGCGGAACAGTTCTCCAAGACGGTGACTTGTCCGGAATGTGGAGGACGCCGTTTGAATAAGGAAGCTTTGCATTTCCGTATGGCAGACAAGAACATTGCGGAGTTGTCGGCGATGGATATCGGTGAATTGTATGATTGGATGTTGCACGTGGAGGAACGGTTGACCGACCGGCAGAGAAAGATAGCCCCGGAAATTTTGAAAGAAATCCGTTCGCGCCTGAAGTTCCTTATGGATGTGGGCTTGGATTATCTGTCCTTGAACCGTTCGTCGGTGTCATTATCGGGCGGTGAGAGCCAGCGTATCCGTTTGGCCACGCAGATTGGTTCTCAACTGGTCAATGTCTTGTATATTTTGGACGAACCCAGTATCGGTCTGCACCAACGGGACAACCGTCGGTTGATAAGCTCCCTGAAGGCTTTACGTGACACGGGAAACACGGTGGTTGTGGTGGAACATGATGAAGAAATGATGGAGAGTGCTGACTATATCATTGATATGGGGCCGAAAGCCGGCAGGCTGGGCGGCGAGGTGGTCTTCCAGGGCACGCCGGAAGAGATGTTGAAGCAAGATACGTTGACTTCATGTTATCTGAACCGTACTTGTTCCATTCAAATCCCCGGGCAGCGCAGGAAGGGCAACGGACACTCTTTGTGGTTGAGGGGCGCACGGGGAAACAATCTGAAGGGTGTGGATGTAGAATTCCCTTTGGGGCAGTTGATTTGCATTACGGGGGTGTCCGGAAGCGGAAAGTCCACGTTGATTAACGATACTTTGCAGCCTATCCTTTCGCAACATTTCTACCGTTCCTTGCGCGATCCTTTGCCTTACGACAAAGTTGAAGGTTTGGAATTTGTAGACAAGGTGGTCAGTGTGGACCAGTCTCCCATCGGGCGTTTGCCGCGTTCCAATCCGGCTACCTATACCGGTGTGTTCAACGATATCCGTGCGCTTTTCGTCAGTCTTCCCGAGGCGAAGATACGAGGTTATAAGCCGGGACGTTTTTCTTTTAATGTGAAGGGCGGACGTTGCGAGGCATGTGGTGGAAACGGATATAAGACCATCGAGATGAATTTCCTTCCGGATGTGTATGTCCCGTGCGAGGTATGCCACGGAAAGCGTTACAACCGTGAGACGCTGGAAGTTCGTTTTAAAGGCAAATCCATAGCCGACGTTTTGGATATGACGATTAACCGTGCAGTGGAGTTCTTCGAGAACCAGCCGGTGATTCTGAATAAAATCAAAGTTTTGCAGGATGTGGGCTTAGGATACATCAAACTGGGGCAGCCCTCTACCACGTTATCGGGTGGCGAAAGCCAACGCATCAAGTTGGCCACGGAGCTGTCCAAGCGCGACACGGGGCAAACCATATATATATTGGACGAGCCGACCACCGGATTGCATTTTGAAGACATACGCGTGTTGCTCGGCGTATTGAACCGTCTGGTGGACAAAGGCAACACCGTGATGGTTATCGAACATAACCTGGATGTCATCAAGTCGGCGGACTTCCTCATCGATATGGGACCGGACGGCGGACGTGGCGGCGGCGAGCTTTTGTTCGAGGGTACGCCCGAGGATTTGGTGCGTTATGGGAAAGGTTATACAGCCGCATATTTAAAGGAGGTGCTTTATGGCAAGGCAAAAGATTAACAAGACCAATGTGGCACGCTTGTTGGACAAGGCCAAGGTCGCATACGAATTGATTCCATACGAGGTGGACGAATCGGATTTGAGTGCCGTGCACGTGGCTGCCCAGTTGGGCGAAGATGTGGAACGGGTGTTCAAGACCATTGTGCTGCATGGTGACAAGACCGGTTATTTTGTTTGCGTAGTACCCGGAGAACATGAGATAGACCTGAAGAAAGCGGCCCGTGTGAGCGGCAATAAGAAATGCGAATTGCTGCCGATGAAGGAACTTTTGCCTACGACCGGTTATATCCGTGGCGGATGTTCCCCGATAGGGATGAAGAAACATTTTCCCACTTACGTGCACGAGACGGCAGCACAGTACGATTATGTTTACGTCAGTGCGGGGCAGCGCGGTTTGCAGGTCAAGTTGTCACCCCGGGATTTGTTACATGAGGCAAGGGCGGAATATGCCGATTTGATTGCGTTGTGATATTTGGGATTTGGAGTGCTATTTGGCCAATCGTTTGGGCACATTCATAGATTCTTGTCTGGTTTGTATGCCTGATTAGTAGATGATGGCGTGCATATTTTGCTTTACGAGGCTGTCGCACGGGCATCCGTTAAAAGCCGATGGAGCTATATGTTCCAGACTGGATGGCAAAGATACATATTGCAAGTTGGAACAATCCCAAAATGCAGAACGGTCAATCTCTTTGACTCCTTCAGGAATTTCTATGAGGTTCAGGTTTTTACATTGGCTGAATGTTCCGGAAGATATTTTCTTTATGCCTTTTTCCATAAAGACCCCATTTAAGGAATTACATAGGCTGAAAGCGGATGATCCGATTTCTTTTACGGAACCGGGGATAAATACTTGGTATATTCCTTCGCAACCAGCAAAAGCACTTTCCCCGATTTTTTGTATATTATCAGGAATCGCTACGAATGTAGGTAAAGGCATCCGGCTGAAAGCTCTTTCTCCGATTTCGACAACATCTTGGGGAATATTGGTTGTTATACAGCCGGTTATAATCTTATGGGTTGCTGTTTCTATGATGGCATTACAATCGTTTCGCGAGTCATACACAGGATTCTTTGGATTTACGGAGATGGAAGTGCAAAACCTACATCCCCAAAATGCTCCATTATGGATTTTGGTAATGTTAGCCGGGATGGTGATACTTTTAATCATGCTATTGCCGAATGCTGAAGGGCTGATTTCTTTAATGCTTCCTACAATGCGGGATTTTCCACATCCGGAAATAATCTTGTCGGTTGCGGTTTCCACAATAGCGTTGCATCCGTCACGGGAATCATACGTTTTGTTCCGGTTGTCCACAGTTATACTGTCAAGCGAGAGACATCCATGGAACTGGTTGCCTTCTTCGATGAAAGAGACATTTTGGGGGATATGGATGCCACGTAGGCTGATACAGTCGGCAAAAGTGCCTCCACCGCTAAGCGTTTCCAAAGTCTGTGGCAATTTTATGTATTTCAAACGTGGGCAGTTTCTGAATATTCCGGATTCCATTTCTACAACTCCTTCCGGAATCGTGATACTGTCCAGTTTCAGGCATCCTTTAAAGGCTTCCGCGCAAATACGTGTCACCCCTTGTGGGATTTGGGTGGTATGGCATCCTAAAATGAGGTCTGTTTTATGTTCAATGATAGCATTACATTGATTCCGTGAATCATACCTTTCGTTCTTTTTATGCACTTCGATGGTTTGTAAGTTCGGACATGAGTGGAAAGCCGCATTTCCTATATAATATATAGTACTGGGTATATGGATGGATTGGAGTTCGGTGCAATACGAAAACGCGTTTCTTCCGATATAATCTATACCTTCGCTGATAATCAAGTGTTTTATGTCCTTGCAACCAATGAATGCGTTATCTTCGATTCCTTCTACTTGATATTCGTATCCGTTGTGTATTACTGTGTTAGGAATGACGAGTGTGTCATTAGACAGTAAAGGATGGGTTCTTGTACTCCTGTCTATACTGGTAATGCTTACGATACTGTCTCTATTGGCAATTATTACAGCCTTACTACTTACGGTATACTGGAAAACACCGTCAGTGAAACACTGTTGGGCTTTGGCTGAGGCTGCCCACAAAGTTATGGCAACCCAATGACAGAAGTATACTTTGAAGCGTGCCATGTTTCTCCAATGTTTTTTAGGTTTTTTAAAAGGAATATTTATCACGAAGATAGGTCTTTCTTTTTAGAGGGGCAAGGAGTTATAGGATATTTTTATTGATTATGGATATATGGGGAGGCTGCGATTCAGCGGATGCACACGGATAGGGTGCTGGCTCCGTATCCGCACCAATAGCCTTTTCCACCTTGGACATTGGATTCCAAGTCGTTAGTGTAGGGGAAGAACATATTGGAAGACAGGTTGTTCAGGTTGGAGTAACTTCTCCAGAATTCGTAAGCGGCCTGGTCCATACGGCAGAGTTTTACTTGTACCAAGTCGTCCTTTTTGAAATAGGCGGATGCGTTCCTGTCGGCTTCCGTATAGACGGAGGTCCCGCAGTACACGTCGGCCGCCACGTGCGTGGGGATGACTTCATTCGAGAATACCCCCATGAAAGATAAGAGAAAAGCTTTGTCTTTTCCGTGTCTTTTGCTGAACAGGAGATCGGAAGAGCGTCGTGTAGGGAAAGAGTCGGGATTGTCTTCAAAAAAAGCTTTTATATAGAATAAGGTGTCGCTTTCGCTGCGGACGACATGTAGGGAGTCCAGTTCGACGGGCTGGGGGATGGTCGTGACGGCTGTAGCTTTTTTCCCCCGATACTCGGCAGTCAGCGTGTAAGTTTTTCCGGCCTGTCCGGTCATTTTGAATGTCGTGTATTTATAGGGCGGAAAGAAGTCATTGTCATATCCTCCGGTCAGAATCACACTGTCGGTCCCGTCAGAGATGGTTACTTTCCCCCAACGTACGATATAGTTTTCAATATTCTGCATACCGGCATCTATGGCATGGGTTTCGCCCAATAAGACCACGGGGTAGCCGCCGTCCTCAATCCATCCCTCTACGACTAATTGCGTTTGGAGTTCTGCGTCTTCTTCCTCCATGCAGGCCGTAAGTGTGGCACATGTCAGAAGTATCAGTCCGAGTGTGTATATGCAATATGGTTTCATGGCTCAGAATTTTAAAGTATAACCGATGGAAGGCAGCATGCGGCAAAGGGAATACACATGTTTGTAGCCGAAGTTCTCTTCCTGAAAGCCCAAATAACTGAAAAGGACATTACGCCGGGCATATAAATTATAAATGGAGAGGTTCAGGCTTTGCTCTCTGTACCCACGGGGAGTGAAACGGTAGGTCAGGGCGATGTCCATGCGGTGGGTGGCAGGAAGGTTGGAGCCATTGTACTTTCCGTATTCGCTCACCAAATTGTTATTGATGACGTACACGCTTTTGGCTTTGGTGTAGGGCGTGCCACTGGCGTATACGAAATCTCCTCCCAAGCTCCAATGCCGGTTGAACCGGTAGTTGGCTACTACGGACAAGTCGTGGCGTCGGTCGAAAGTCGAATTGAACCATTCTGTCGGACTAAGTTCGGGGAAACGGCGTCGGCTGCTTCCTATGGCATAACTGATCCAACCGGAGAGTTTGCCTCTGTTCTTTTTCAGCATGAGATTCAGACCATAGTTATAGCCTTTCCCATGTATCATATTGTTTTCTATGTGGTAGACCTGCGTGAAGAAATCCAATATGGAACCTGAATATTCGTGCTGATGGATCAGCTTCTTATAGTAAACTTCCGCACTGATTTCCATCATTCCTTTTTGTGACCGGAAATGATAACCCAAGGCGATGGAATGAGCTTGTTGGGGGCGTACGGAAGGAGACGAAGAGGTCCAATAGTCTACGGGCAACCCACCGTTGGAGACGGACATCTGATGAAGGTACTGATGGTACAGACCGTAATGTACAGACAAAGTATGGGAGGGCGAGGGATGGTAGTGCAGGGTGATGCGCGGGTCAGGCGAAATGAAACTGCGGCCATGGCTGTGGTAGGATGACAATCTCACTCCTCCGAGTACCGACCAGGAGGGGTGGAGGGAAATGTCGGCCTGAAGGTAGGCATTGGCTTCGTGGGCATCTTCACGGAATTTGGGTGTTTCGTTTTCGATGAACGAACCGGAGACTTCGAACTGCATGGGACGGAAATAGTAATAGTGGTATTCCACACCGCCGTTCCATTGTAGATTGCCCCGTGTCCATTCCAAACGGGCGGCGTAATCGGCTTGCGTGATTCCGGAAGACAGGTTAAGGGATACGGAACTGATACCCATATCCAATGTGTTGCGGTAGCGGCTGAAAGTGGCGTTTTGTTGGAGGATAAACCGGGAAGAATGGTGTTGCCAGTGCAATGCGGCAGCCGTGTTTTGCCAATTCAGCTTGTTTTCGTCTGCAAAGTCTTCCTGCAACAGATTCATACGGTCTTGTCCGTGATACAGGCTAAGGCGGATTTTGTCGTGCGCTCCGGCTTGTTGCACAAAAGTCAGGTTATAGTCTTGCAGGCCATAGCGGAGTTGCATCTCGTCTATTTCCAACAGGTTGCCGTAGAGCAGGTTCAGATAGCTTCCCCGTCCGGATAAGTAGAGCGTGGAATGCTCGCCGGTCGGGAGCGTCAACGTACCTTCGCTTTCCATAAAACTGACAGTGGCGTCGAGATGGACTTTACGGGCTATGGAATCGGTAGGATAGAAAGAAACTTCTCCGCCCAAACGGTTGGAGAAAGCGGCATCGTGACGGTTCTTGACCAATGCCATGCCGCGGAAGTGGGAGGCGTTGAATACGGAAAACAGGCCTAACAGGTGGGAGGCGTTGAATATCGGTGCCCCGTCCATGTTTAATACGCTTTGGGAAGCTGCACATCCCTGTATGTGGATGCCGGAGGTATAGTCGTTGTTGGTGGCTACTCCCGGAAGAAGTTGCAGGCTGCGTAAGGGGTCTGCACTGCCCAATACATGAGGCATGTCTGCCAGCGACTCCATGTTCCAGTACAAACGTCCGTTCCGGTCGTCCGATAACGTGCGTGGACTGTAAGCCTTCACTTCCACTTCTTCCATTCGTTCGCTTTGCAGGCTGTCTGCGAGCGAGGCACGTAGATTTTGGTGGAACCCAACGAGCAGGAACAAAGTGCTAATGGTTTTGTACATGCGAGTATGCCGGACACACGTGAAAGCAGGCCGACAACGGATTCCGACGAAGTGGAAACGCGAGTCAGCCTGCCATGGTTAAATTAAAAAAGTATGTTATAAATTCTCGAAGCGCCCGAACAATTCTTCATACGCAGCAATCAAGGATTGGAAACGTGCAACCGTGAAATACTCTCCGAACGTGTAGGTCGTACCATTTTCGAAGTTCAATACCGGTTCGGCCGACCATTCACCGGAATAATAATAGCTCCCGGGATATGAATAATCGTAATGGACGGCTTGCCATGTCAGAGGTACGGAATAGGTGCTGTTCTTGAAGAACATCGCAGCCTGTACGTATTGGTTGGCGGCATCGACAGCCCTTTGTGTTTCCAATCGGGCAGCCTCTTTTACGCTTTCCAAAGAACCTTCCGCATTTCCTTGGTAGTAATAATAGTACCCGTCATAGTCGAAGGCATCTACCAGCCCGTTGTTGTTGTCGGCAGTGATGTTCAGGCTTATGTCGTCCATGATGTTGCAACCCAGGATTCCGTTTTTCAAGTTGGCGTTTCCGTCGAAATATCCGGATTCGATCAAATCTATGTCTGCCAAATTATGCCCGTTCACGCTGCATGACATGGTAATCAGTCGTTCGTTTCCGCTGTAAAGTTCCGATTTCACGGCTGCATCGCTGTTATTGTCAAACAAAGAATGGGTGACTTTATAACCGGCATCGGCAGCCTCGAACGTTGCATTTGCGGAATATTGCTTGCCGACATAGTCGCAGGCTTCCGTGTTGACGGTAAGCTGAGCCATGAGTTTGCCGTCGAGTTTTACGGTGCCTGTAAGGGTGGCCGGAATCTTGATGGTTTCGGAATAGGCATTCCCGGTTGCATCTTTACGGACGAATTCAAACTCTTGGCCGCTGCCTTTCACTTCGGCTACACAGTTTTTTCCTTCGTATCTGAACGTATAGATGGCGGAATTCCTCATCGATGCATCGGCAATTTGATCCCACTCTTCCGTAGTTTCGTTCCATTTCCATTCTCCGTGGAGCTGGCTGATTTCGTACACATCGCCGATAGCTCGCTTGGAGGCCAGTGCGGCAATGTCTCCTTGTGCGCTAAGGCACATGGTGCGCATGAGGCTTCTCCAACCGTAATCCGGACGGTTCGGGTTGTCGGGGAGCATGACCTCGTCATCCTCGTTGAAGAACGTGTTTTCGCAATATTCCAACAGCGAGATGGTTGGTTTGAGGCGTTCCACATCTATCTTTGCGGCCAATGCCTTGCCCACACGGTCTATCTCCTCTTGTGCCTGCTCTACGGTCGTGACGGGGACGTTACCGTTTCCATTTCCACCGCCCGGACCTTCATTTCCGTTGTTGTCATCATCGCTGCACGCCGTTGTCATACACAATGCCGCACCTAAAAATAAAGAATAGAATAGTCTTTTTCTCATTGTTTAGTTGGTTTAAGTGGGAAGTTAACGGTATTTTTCTTGCATGCATACGGGAATGCTTCCCTTCATTTCCTTGAGCATGAATGTACTATTTCGCCTGCAAATATAGTAATTTTAATATAAGAAGAAATATATTCACTCTATTTTATATTATATTAATATATGGGTGTTACTCTGAATTTCAGTATTTGGATTTCTTTTCTTTTACAACACGGTAGAGGGGTAAGGACATCGGTACACGGTTCTGCGCCAAACGATTTTTTAGTCTCAGCCGATTGATTTTTCAATCACAGCCAATCTTTTTTTCGTTCTGCGGAGATTAATTTGTGTTTTGTTAGTATCTGAAATACAGCTTTTTATAATGCTGATTTTGTGGGACGGCTAAGACCTTTACGTTGTATTTCCAAGAGGAATAAAACCGGACAGACAGAAAAAGGCAAAACAAAAGCCGGTATTTTTTGGCGTACCTCCAAATACCGGCTTTTCCCGCTGTGGAAAGATTTATTTCTTGAGGTTGGCTTTTTCCAATCCGTAACCGTATTGCTTATCGGCGGACTTGAGCAGGAAAGCCACCAACAGGGAGAGAATGGCTATACCGGTGAAAATGCACATGGGGAGGGTATAGTCGTAAAGATTGGTTGTTTTACCGTTTACCACTTCCTGCCCCGTGATGCAATAGTTTTCGAGTACGCTGCCGATGAGAGCCGGGATACCCCATAATCCGATGTTCTGGATGAAAAATATCAGGGCGTATGCCGTACCCAGTTGTTTGACTGGGAATATCTTAGCCACGGAAGGCCACATGGCGGACGGGACGAGGGAGAAGGCGATGCCCAGGATAATCATCAGGATGATGGCTACCCAAGAGGCGTGGATGAAAGGAATGGCATAGATGGCATGCACGCAGATGAGCATGAAAGCTCCCAACATCATAATGGAAGCAGCCTTTCCTCTCCGGTCTATCATTCCGCCGAACACAGGAGTCAGGAACAGCGCGCCCAAAGCAGGAAGGCCCGCAAAGGTACCGGCAATGTCTTCGGATACGTTGTATTTCGTCACCATCAATTCGGTAGCGAATTTCTGGAAGGGGAATACACAAGAATAGAACAGGACACACAGGAGGGCAATGAGCCAGAATCCCGGATTGCTGACTACGGCCACCACATCCTTGAAGGAGAATTTTTCATCATCGCCGCAGGAGGTGTCGATCGTGACCTGGCGGTCGAGCTTGCGGTCCATGAAAGTGAAGCACAGGAAAGAAACCAGTCCGCCGACGAGCAGGATGGCACCGATGAGCAACGGAGTATCGAGGTGCCAGTTCTTGGCTACAGGGATGGCTACTGCGTATGCCACTTGCGAGCCGACGCGGGCCAAGGCGACCTGTACGCCCATGGCCAAAGCCATTTCCTTGCCGTGAAACCATTTGGCGATGATTTTTGTCACCGTTATGCCGGCCACTTCGGCACCGACACCGAATACGGAATATCCGGCCGAAGCCATGAAGACATCTAGTTTGTAACCGAACAGCATTTCTTCGGTTCCGCCGAAACGGGTGATGGCAGCGTATTCGCATATCGTGCCGCCTACCATCAGGATGGCGGACAGCATACCTGTGAAGCGGATGCCGAATTTATCCAAAATCAGTCCGCCCCAGATGAGCATGAGCAGGAAGACATTCAGGAAACTGTAGGCTCCCGTGAAGAAGCCGAACTCACCGCTTGTCCAGTGCAGTTCGCCTTCGAGCATGCTTTTGAGCGGAGCCATGATGTCGTTTACGTAGTAAGCGGCCATCATGGTGAAAGCCACAACGAAGAGGGCAGACCAACGTGCCCACGTCTTGTCATTTAATTTTTGATTCGAAGTTTGGTTCATGACGTTTATCGTTTAATTTATTTTTTCAACCAACGGTCCAGCCAGCGGAAGAAAGTGCGCTGCCACAATATGCCGTTTTGGGGTTTCAATACCCAGTGGTTCTCGTCGGGATACAACAGGAGTTCGGCGGGGATACCACGCATGACGGCGGCACTGAAAGCCGATTGTCCCTGTGAGCTGAGGATGCGGTAATCTTTCTCGCCGTGGATGCAAAGGATGGGCGTGTCCCAACGGTCTACGTAGAGGTGGGGACTGGTGGTGAAGGGATTCACCTTTTGCTGGTCGTCCACCTTTTCCGCGTTGTCCGGGTCGGCACTGATGCCCTTACGCCACGGACCTGCGCCGAGGTCCCAGTTGGGAAACCACATTTCTTCCGTTTCGTAATATTGCTGTTGCGTGTTGAAGATTCCGTCGTGCGAGATGAAGCATTTGAAGCGTTTGTCGTGGTGTCCGGCCAGATAGTACACGCTGTAGCCTCCGAAGCTGGCCCCCACGCATCCCAAGCGGTCTTTGTCTGCATACGGTTCTTTGCAAATGTCGTCGATGGCACTCAGGTAGTCTTGCATGCACTGGCCGCTGTAGTCGCCGCTGATTTCCTCCAGCCACTCCATGCCGAAGCCCGGCAGGCCGCGGCGATTGGGAGCGATGACGATATAGTCGTTGGCAGCCATGATTTGTAGGTTCCAACGGTAGCTCCAGAATTGACTGACGGGGCTTTGCGGGCCTCCTTCGCAGAACAGGAGTACCGGATATTTTTTGGACGGGTCGAAATGAGGCGGGTAAACCACCCAACAGAGTTCCTTCTTGCCGTCAGTGGTAGCGACCCAACGTTCTTTGACTTCACCCATCTTCAGGCGTTCCTGGAAATATTGGTTTTCCCGGGTGAGCTGCCTGACTTCCGCATTTTTCTTCTTTTTAAAGGAAAGGCTGTAGATGTCATCCGGCGCACTGATGCTGTGGCGGGTGACGATGAGGTTTTTACCGCATAAGGCCAGTCCGGCACCATAGTCGAAATCCCCCGTGGTCAGCGGTCGCACTTCGCCTTTGAGGTTGGTGGAGTGTATCATGCTACGTGCCTGCCATACGCCGGTGAAATAGAACGAGCGGCTGTCGGCTGCCCAACAGAATCCGTCTACTCCGGATTGGAAAGCTTCCGTAACGTAAGTTTTTGCACCCGTCTTCAGGTCCAGGACGCACAGCCGGGTACGGTCGCTTTCGTAACCGTTGCGCGCCATGCTGAGCCACGCCACATATTTCCCGTCGGGAGAATAAGCCGGGTTCGTGTCGTAGCCCACGTTACAATCCCGGTCCAGATGGTTTATGGCTTGGTGCTCCATGGAACGCGACGGGTCGATTTCAGGCTCTTTGTAGTCGGCCGGTTTGCATAGGTTCTCGGTTTGTCCGGTCGCCGTATCATAGCGGTAGATGTCGCTGTCCGTACTGATAGC
>OGMN01002048.1_pt1 | contig 12587 bp, 8 predicted proteins | sample 1573211 | NCBI WGS metagenome assembly OGMN01 (sample SAMEA2581876, study PRJEB24529) | metagenome | biome: Human gut stool | place: China | collected 2011
CGCCGCTGCCCTGAGCGGGAACCGTTGGATCGGGCAACGCGGGCGCTGGAGCTCATGATGCTGCGCCTGCGAACCGTGGATGGTTTGCCGCTGGATGCCTATGAGTCCTTGGCCGGACGCTCGTTTCTGGGGGATCACGGTCCGTTCGCCCACCGCCTCTGTGCTGAGGGGCTGGCCCGCATGGAGAACGGGGTGTTTCGGCTTACGGATGAAGGGATGCTTGTTTCCAACAGTATCCTCGGTGAACTTTTTGAAGAGGAACCCAAAAGCGCGGAATGAGCATTTCATCGAGGAAAAGAGGAACGTCCCTTATAATTATAGAAGGGGGGATTCCCATGCCCCTCCCCTCGCTGGACAAGGGTGACGTGCCCGTATATGGTATTTGCCTGTATATGTTTTCAGCTTATTTATTGAAAATATTTATAAAAACAAACGGATGCGATTATGTCCGAACAGATGTGCGAACAGCGCCGCGAACGCCTGCGTGCGTTGATGCGGGAACAGGGAATCGAAGCGCTTTTGATCAGCCACGCGGCGAACCGGTACTATCTTTCGGGTTTCGAACTGCATGATGTGCAGTTGAACGAAAGCGCCGGCCGCCTGATTGTGATGGCGGACGGTAAAGACTGGATCTTGACGGATTCGCGCTATCTGGACGCGGCCCGGCGGCTGTGGGAGCCCGAGCGGGTTTTCATCTATGGCGCGGACGCGCCGGAAGATATCGCCAAGCTCTTGAAAGGGCTTGTGCCCGGCAAAACCATCGGCTTTGAGGCCCGCGCGGTCACGCTGGAATTCTATGAAAAATTCGCGGAAACGCTGGCGGGATCGGGCTGCCGCCTTTCAAAGGCTGACGGTCTGGTTGAACGGCTTCGCGTGATCAAAGATACGGAAGAGATCCGGCGTATGGAGATTTCCTGCCGCCTGAACCAGCAGATGATGGAGTGGCTGCCCGGCGTGCTCGTTCCCGGGCGAAGCGAAGCCGCCGTCTCGTGGGACATTGAAATGCTTTTCGCCGACCCGGAAAATCTTGTGCTGGTGGATGTGGGGTGCCGTCTGGAAGACTACTGCTCCGATCAGACCAGGACTTTCTGGGTCGGCGAAAAGCCGACGGAGCGCTTCAAAAAGACGCTGGAGGCCGTACAAGAAGCGCAGTACAAGGCTATCCGGGCTATCCATCCCGGTGTTCTGGCCTGTGATGTGTATAAGGCGGCCAGAGGGCACTTCGAGTCTCTCGGCGTTGCCGAAGCCTTTACGCATGGGCTCGGGCATGGCGTCGGACTGGAAACCCATGAGGGGCCGAGCCTTAATGGACGTAATAAAACCCCGCTGGAGCCCGGAATGATCGTGACGGTGGAGCCCGGCCTGTACTTCCCTGAATGGGGCGGGATCCGCTGGGAGCACATGGTGCTGGTCACTGAAGACGGCTGCCGGGTTCTGTAAGGTGAGCTCGTGAACATCGCTTTTGTGAATTCCACCCGCAGATGGGGCGGAGTCAAGACATGGTGCCTCAACATTGGAAAGGCTCTGGAAGAGAGAGGGCATGGGGTATACGTGTACGGACGCCCCGGGCCTTTTCCCAAGAAAGCTCAAGAGCTGGGTCTCAATGCGCAGGAAGTCCGTTTTGGCGTTGATGGAAACCCATTGACCATTTGGTTTTTTCTCCAAGAATTTCGCAAGGATAATATTGACGTTTGTATATGCAATGTTTCTAAAGACCTGCGAACGGCTGGAATCGCTGCAAAATTCCTTGGTATTCCGATAATACATCGCCTTGGGGATCCGGGAGATCTTAAGAACAGGTTTAAAACTTGGGCAACGCAATATTTTTTGAAACCCCGGCTCTTGGCGTGCTCCGAGTTTTGTAAGGCGGGTTTGATCCGTTCGGTTCCGATGCTCGGCAAATATGACTTTCAGGCTATCCACCCTGGAGTTTTTCCTGCTCCGACACCCCCCTCAACTATTCATAAGCCACGGGTAGTTATTACCTCTTGTCAGTTGGATAGAGATAAGGGACATAAAGACATGTTTTATGCTCTGAAAAAAGTGCGGGAACAGGGGGTGGATTTTCGTTGTATCGTTGTGGGTACTGGTCCTGATGAACAGCTTGTCAAAGAGCAGTGTTCGTCAATGGGGCTTGATGATATCACAACTTTCACAGGACATGTTTCGAATGTTCAGGAACAACTGGGAAAGGGAGATATTTATGTGCTCCCGAGTTACTGCGAGGCGCTCGGGATTGCCTTGGAAGAAGCTATGGCTCAAGGTCTAGCCTGTATTGCACGTAGAAGTGGAGGCGTACCTGAAATTTGGCCAACCGATCAAGGTTCATTGTTGGTTCAAGCCCATGATGATGGTAGCAACATGGCCGAAGCCTTGTATTCTCTGTTGACCTTGCCTAGTGAAGCTTTGCTTGGAATCAAAAAAGATTTTTATGCTCATGCAGTGCAAGGTTTTCATGTTGAAGAGCAAGCCAGAAAAGTTGAAGAATGGCTTTTTAATATTTATTGATTTTTTAAATGATTATGGAATACTAAATAGGTAAATCCATTTAAAATATGAAAAGGTTCATACTGTGCAGATACGGGAAGCTAAATGGGTAAAAAGCCTTTTTAATGAATATGCACTTTTTTTTATATCATTGTGTGTTCTTTTTTGGTGGCTGGGGACAGGTTCGTTGACATGGAAGCGGATCAGTATTCCTCTGTTTATAGGTGGGTATTATCTTTGGAAGGCGGAAGTATACCGATTTATACGTCGTATCCCTTTAGCGGCATTACTACCAATTGCAGCAGCTTTATACACGATGTTCACCCCTGGATATCTGTTTGCAGATATAAGAAACGGTTATGAAATACTTTCTGTCTATTTGATTGGAATAATGGCTATTCTGTTATTGCAGGATAGGTATTTTATTTCAATGCTCTTTCTCCCTATAGCGCTATCAGTTACCTATATCGGGTTTATGGTAGGTATATTTTCAAAACCATTAGTTTCTTGTGATGAGCGCCTTGTCCTTTTTTTGAAGCATCCTAATATTCTCGGAGCTGTTTCAGCTATCGCTCTCCTTTTTCTTATAACATATTGCAATAAATGGAAAGGGATATCTCGTTATATTTTGTCAGGAATGGGTTGTTTGATCACATTGATACTTATTTTAAGTGCGAATAGGGCTGCTTATTTGGCAACCTTTGTTTCATTATCTTTCCTGATATTCTATTTATCAAAGAAAAGAATTGTTCCAATAGTAATTACAGTAAGTATTTGTATTGTTACTATATTTGTTTTGCCACAAGAACAGCTTGATCGTGTAGTATCTTCAGTTGAATCGCCTTTAAATGACAGAACATTTGAAACACGTAAGCCTATTTGGGAAGCTGCCATTGCAGGTATTGAATCCGCTCCATGGTTTGGTAACTCAATAAGAGCGTTTAAAGCTTTTCATCATAATTATATCATGGAAAATGCGGAAGATTTGAACTCACGATATAGGGAAGTAGAGAAAACAGTATATCATCCGCATAACATCTTTATTGGCTTGCTTTTCATGTATGGAATAGTGGGAACGACTCTTTTTATATGGTCTGTTGGGCTGGCTTTAAAGAAGACTCTAGCTCAAAAAGATTTGTTTTTTCAAGTAGTCATTATTTTCTATAGTGTATTTGGATTGTTCGAATTTTCTTTGGATAGAGAGGATGGGATTGTCCTGCTCTTCTTCCCGATGGGGCTCGTTTACGGCAGAGAGATCGCGGCTTCCTTACAGCGCCAACCTCCAGCACAGCACGACCAGCCCTGCGGCGCTCAGGCCGAGTAGCGTATTTATGACCGGAGAGGGGAGGGCCGTACGCCGTGATATCCAGCCTGCGGTCCCTCCTACAATGAAGCCGGAGAGCAGTCCGAACAGGTGTGCGGCGTAATCCGTTTTGTCGCCTTCCGTGCCGAGCATGGCGAGGATGCCCGTGCCTGCGGCCAACAGGAGGATGCCTCTGCGCCAGGAGAGCTTTCCGGTATCGCTCTGCGTTCTGCTGCCCCATCCTTGAAGGGCCATGAATCCGGAAAGCACGCCCACCGTGCCGAAAAGGGCCGTGGAGAAGCCGAGGCTGATATGCCCGGCGGGGCGGTACCATGCGTTGAGGGCGTTGCCGAAGCTTCCGGCCAGCAAGATAAGAAAGAGGCCAAGCCCGAGGCCCACCCTGCGGCAGAGCAGGATCAGAAAAGGCGCGCCGAACAGGACATTGCCGAAGAGGTGCTGGCTGTCGGCGTGCAGGGTCAATGCCGTAACGCAACGATACCACTCTCCGAATGTCTTCACGCGAAAAACATCCAGTGAGCCGAGCCGCGACCATTCTTCAGATGGCAGATCCGGCAGGCCGGGAAGATGGGCCAAAAATCCCCAATGCATCCTGACGCCATGCCAGAGGATGAGCAGAAGCAGCACTGACAGCACCCAGTGCGCGTTGTTGTGCGTGGGGGGCTCGATGTAGACAGGGCGTGGCTTTCTGCTTTCGGCCAGTACGGCCTCCAGCTCGGAACGGGCCTGGCGTTCGAGCAGGGCGGGGACGTACAGGCGGAGCTTGTTGCCTCGTCCTGTAAGCAGGTACGGGATGTTCCGGGAGGCGAGTATTGTGATCCAAAGATCGAACAGGTGCGGAGGAGGGAGGGTAGGCCGCTTTTCCCCGTCGTCGATCATCCTCCAAAAACGGGGGCCGCTGTAGGGGCGCATCCACAGGCGCAGTTTACGCCTGCGCAGAGGAGGGCGGCGCGAAGGGGTGGATGTGGCCTGCCGTGTGGGCGAGAGGTGGCGTGGTGGCGGTGTCATGTCCTTGAGGTAAGGTCTGTTCTTCAAAAAGCAAAAAAATCCCCGGCTGCGGACAACCGGGGATTTTTGGAAAACCATGCCGCAGACACGGGAACTAGTCGGCCTTGCGGACAACGGGTTTCGTAACCACGCCGGAGCGCAGGCAGCGGGTGCACACGGAAACCGTGCGGACTTCGCCGTTGGCGAACTGGTGACGCACGTTCTGAAGGTTGGGGTTGAACACACGCTTGGTCTTGATGTTGGAATGGCTCACATAGTTGCCGGTCTGGGGCTTTTTGCCACAAAATTCGCACTGCTTGGACATGACATCCTCCATATATTCGGACGGTCGCCCGAAAAAATCTTTCTAGGGGCACGGACTGTCCGCACCAAAGACTGGTTTCATATACGCTCTCCCAAAAAAACGCAAGAGGTAAGCCGCGTTTTTCGTACGGAACGGCTGGCTGTATTCCTTCCGTCGCGCGTCCGGAAGGGGAAAAGGAGCGGCGGGATTTCCGGAAAAGGTGCGCTTCTTCCTCTTGCCAGCGGGAACAATGGCGTGTAGGAACTGAGGGATTCATTATTCTTCATTCCCTATATGATGGAGTGCCGCTGTTTCGGCGTGCGGCCATTGGTGTCAGCCGGTGGAGAGGCCGGTTGCGGACGAAACAAATCTACCCTTGCCCAGCGGGGAGCGATATGCCCAAGCGTACAGATCTCAAGAAGATCATGGTAATCGGTTCTGGCCCGATCGTCATCGGCCAAGCGTGCGAATTCGACTATTCCGGGACTCAGGGCATCAAGGCCCTGAAAGAAGAGGGATACGAGGTCGTACTGGTGAACTCCAACCCGGCGACCATCATGACCGACCCCGGGCTTGCGGATCGCACCTACATCGAACCTATCGAACCGGAAACGGTTGCCGCCATTGTGCGCAAGGAACGCCCGTGCGCCATCCTGCCCACTCTCGGCGGGCAGACGGGCCTGAACACGGCCCTCGCGCTGGCGAAATCCGGCGTGCTGGCCGAGTGCGGCACGGAACTCATCGGCGCGCGGGCCGAAGTCATCGAAAAGGCCGAAAGCCGTGAGCTGTTCCGTCAGGCGATGGAAAACATCGGCCTCAAGGTCCCTCAGAGCGCCATCGCCCACAATATGGACGACGTGCGCCGCATCGGTTCCTCCATGCCCTTCCCGATGATCATCCGCCCCGCCTTCACGCTCGGCGGCACGGGCGGCGGCATCGCCTACAATATGGAAGACCTTGAGGAAATCGCGGGTGACGGCCTGACCGCCAGCCCGGTGAGCGAAGTCATGATCGAGCAGTCGGTCATCGGCTGGAAAGAATTTGAGATGGAAGTCATGCGTGATACCGCGGACAACTGCGTGATCGTGTGCTCCATCGAAAACGTGGACGCCATGGGCGTGCACACCGGCGACTCCATCACCGTGGCCCCGGCGCAGACCCTCACGGACCGCGAATATCAGAAGATGCGCGACGCCTCCCTCGCCATCATGCGCGAAATCGGTGTGGAGACCGGCGGATCGAACGTGCAGTTCGGCGTCAATCCCGCTAACGGCGAACTCGTGATCATCGAGATGAACCCCCGCGTGTCCCGTTCCTCCGCGCTGGCTTCCAAGGCGACCGGCTTCCCCATCGCCAAGATCGCGGCCAAGCTGGCCGTCGGCTATACGCTGGACGAGCTCCGCAACGACATTACCCGCGAAACCTCCGCGTCCTTCGAACCCACCATCGACTACTGCGTGGTCAAGATTCCTCGCTTCACCTTTGAGAAGTTCCCCGGAGCCAAGGACGAACTGACCACCTCCATGAAGAGCGTGGGTGAGACCATGGCCATTGGCCGGACTTTCAAGGAATCGCTCCAGAAAGGGCTGCGTTCCCTGGAAATCGGGGCTATCGGCCTCGGTAGCAACTTCCGCGCCGCGTTGCCCTCGCGCGAAGATCTCATGGGTAAGCTCCGTACGCCCAACTCGCGCCGTATGTTCGCCATCCGTCAGGCTATGCTTGTCGGGTTCACGCTGGAAGAACTCCATGAAATCACGTTGATCGATCCGTGGTTCCTGCGCCAGATCAAGGAAATCGTGGATATGGAAGGGCAGATCCGCGACTTTGCGCTGGCCAACTCCATGACGCCCGACAATCCGGAAATGGTCGCCGTGCTCCGCAAGGCCAAGGAATTCGGTTTCTCCGACCGTCAGCTTGCGGAAATGTGGAAGAAGCCCGAAGGCGACATCCGTGCCCTGCGCCGCGAAACCGGCACCGTGCCCACCTACTATCTGGTGGATACCTGCGCCGCGGAATTCGAAGCCTACACCCCCTATTTCTATTCGACCTATGAAACGGGTCAGGAAGTGGTCCCCGCCGACCGCAAAAAGGTCATCATCCTCGGCGGCGGCCCCAACCGCATCGGGCAGGGCATCGAGTTCGACTACTGCTGCTGCCACGCTTCCTTCGCCCTCAAGGACGCCGGGGTTCAGGCCATCATGGTCAACTCCAACCCCGAGACCGTTTCCACCGACTACGACACGTCCGACCGCCTCTATTTCGAGCCGCTGACTTTTGAAGACGTGATGCATATTGTGGAAAAGGAACGGCCCGACGGCGTGATCGTCCAGTTCGGCGGCCAGACGCCGCTGAACCTCGCCGTGCCGCTGTTGCGCGCGGGCGTGCCCATCCTCGGCACCAGCCCGGACGCCATCGACCGCGCCGAAGACCGCGAACGTTTTCAGGCTCTGCTCCAGAAGCTGTCGCTTCTCCAGCCCGCCAACGGCACGGCGACCACGCTGGAAGAATCCCGCGAGATCGCCCACCGCATCGGCTATCCCATTGTGATCCGCCCGAGCTACGTGCTTGGCGGACGTGCCATGATGATCGTCTATGACGACGAGGAGATGGCGGAATACTTCGCGCTGCATGTCGGCAAGCAGAAGCTTGAGCATCCCGTGCTCATCGACAAATTCCTTGAAAATGCCATTGAAGTGGACGTGGACGCGCTGTCCGACGGTGAGGACGTGTACGTCGCCGGGGTCATGGAACACATCGAAGAAGCGGGCATCCACTCGGGCGACTCCTCTTGTGTGTTGCCTCCCTATTCGCTGCCCGCCGAAACCGTCGCCGAAATCGAACGCCAGACCGTGGCCCTTGCCAAGGAACTGCGCGTCGTCGGCCTGATGAATATCCAGTTCGCGGTCAAGGACGGGGTTGTGTTCATCCTCGAAGTGAACCCCCGCGCCTCCCGTACCGCACCGTTCGTCTCCAAGGCCACGGGCGTGCCCCTGCCGCGTCTCGCCACGCAGGTGATGCTCGGCAAAACCCTCAAGGAACTGGACCCCTGGTCCATGCGCCGTTCCGGATACGTGTCCGTCAAGGAATCCGTCTTCCCGTTCCGCCGCTTCCCCGGCGTGGACATCCTGCTCGGACCTGAAATGCGTTCCACCGGCGAAGTCATGGGTATCGCTCCGACCTTTGAGGAAGCCTTCCTCAAGGGGCAGTGGGGCGCGGGCCAGAAGCTGCCGGAAGGCGGCAAGGTGTTCCTGTCCGTGAACGACCGCGACAAGCGCTTTGTGGCTGAGGTCGCCCGCCAGTATGTGGATCTCGGTTTCGAACTGCTCGCCACCTCCGGTACCGCCGGGCTTTTGGCGGGACAGGGCATCCCGTCCACCCGCGTGCTCAAGGTGTATGAAGGCCGCCCGAACATCGTCGACCTCATCAAGAACGGCGAAGTCTCGCTGGTCATCAACACCGCCTCGGGCAAGCGCACCGCGCACGACTCCAAGGCTATCCGGCAGGCTACGCTCCATTACGGCGTGCCGTACAGCACCACGTTGTCCGGCGCGAAGGCCATTGCCCGCGCCATCGGTGCGGCCCGGACCACCGAAGTGCGCGTAAAGAGCCTTCAGGAATACTATAAGGGCGAGTAACCCGCGGGAAGGGCTCTCTGATAAGGAGGCCCTCCCTCGTTCCTCCCCTGTTGAAAGCCTCTTTAAGGAGGGGCGGTTCTCCGCGTGTTGCAAGAACCGGAAGTTTTTTTTATCATTCCTCCCTCCTTTTTTGAAAAGATACCCGGCCTTCCGGGACGGCGGCGGAAACGGTATGCAACCGTGATGCCGTTGTACCGGAAGGCTTGCCTGTTTCGGTCAGCCTGCGGCCTCTCGCGGAAACGCGATGCCGGAATCCCTGCCCTTGTCTGGGGCGGAAGGCTATCCGCCGACGGGGGCGGGACACTGCCGGGAATGGGGCAAAGCCCCGCTGGACTGCGACAAGCGTACAACGAACGCCCTGCCTCCGCGGGCGTTATCCACTGACCACAACAAAGGTCGACGGAGCGGAAGGAAAGCCTGAAGAGGGCGGAAGAAGCCTTTCTTCAAGGGGCTTTTTCCGCCCTCTTCGTGACAAAAGGTATTGTATGTGCGGAATTTTTGGTATTTCTGGACATCCTGAAGCGGCTCGGATGGCCTATTTCGGTCTGTACGCCCTCCAGCATCGTGGGCAGGAAAGCACGGGCATCGCAAGTTATGACGGCAAGCACATCCGGCTGCACGCGGGCATGGGGCTCGTGCCGGACGTATACGACGAGGCGACGCTCGGTCAGGAATTGCAGGGCAACAGGGCCATCGGCCACGTGCGTTACTCCACCTCCGGGGTTTCGGTTCGCAAAAACGCCCAGCCGCTGGTCGTCCGGGTTTGCGGCATCGAGATCGCGCTGGCCCACAACGGCAATCTGACCAATGCCTCGGAACTCCGCGGCGAACTGGAAAGCGAAGGCGCCATCTTCCAGACCAGCAGCGACAGTGAAATTTTCGTGCACCTCATTGCGCGCAGCCTTGCCAAAAAGAAGGATCTTGAAGAGGCTATCCTCTCCGCTTGCGATCGCGTGCGCGGGGCGTATTCCCTCATCATCCTGTCCGAAGGCCGCATCATCGCGCTACGCGACGCCCACGGCTTCCATCCGTTGGCAATGGGCAAGGTGGACGACGCCTATGTGTTCGCTTCCGAAACCTGCGCTTTTGACCTGTTGGAGGCCGAATATCTCCGTGAAGTGTTGCCCGGAGAAATGGTTGTCGTCGACGGCGACAAGGTCGTCAGCCGCCCACTCAACAATGCCGGCAAGGTGCCTGTCCGCCAGTGCATTTTTGAGCTGGTCTATTTTGCCCGCCCCGACTCCATCGTGTTCGGTGAAGACGTGTATCAGTGCCGTAAGCACATGGGCTACGAAATGGCCAAGGAAGCGCCCACCGACGCCGAACTGGTCATGCCGTTCCCGGACTCCGGCGTGTACGCGGCCATCGGTTTTGCTCATGCCGCCGGTGTGCCCTACGAACAGGCGTATATCCGTAACCACTACGTGGGCCGCACCTTCATTCAGCCCTCCCAGACCATGCGCAATTTCGGCGTCCGCGTGAAGCTGAACCCGGTGCGTTCCATGATCAAGAACCGTCGCATCTGCATCGTCGACGACTCCATCGTGCGCGGCACGACGGTTCGCACCCGCGTGGTCAAGCTGCGTGAGCTGGGCGCTCGTGAGGTACATTTCCGCGTGAGCTGTCCGCCGTTGCGCCATCCCTGCTTCTACGGGATCAATTTCTCGTCCCGCGGGGAACTCGTGGCCGCCAACCACCCTCTGGAAGCCTTGCCCGGCCTGCTGAATCTTGATTCGCTTCATTACCTCACCATCGAAGGGCTGCTGAACTCGGTTTCCGAGCCGGACAAGTACTGTCTCGCCTGTTTCAATGGTGAATACCCGGTTGCTTGCGGCGGGCAGTGCTCCTGCTGCGGTTCCGCAGAGTAGCCACTGGAAAGGAACGCCATGACGCAGAAGATTGTCCTGTACGATACGACCCTCCGCGACGGCACGCAGGCCGAAGACGTCAACCTGTCGACCCCGGATAAAATCAAGATTGCCTTGCGCCTTGATGAATTCGGCATCGACTATATCGAAGGCGGCTGGCCCGGTTCCAATCCGGTGGACGTGGCATTTTTCAAGGAGATCGCCAACTATCACCTGAAATACGCCCGTATCGCCGCGTTTGGGAGCACGCACCATCCCGACAACAAGGTGGAAGAAGACCCGAATCTGAACGCGCTCATCGCTTCCGGCGCGACGGCGGGGACGATTTTCGGCAAATCGTGCGAACGCCATGCGAAGGAAGCCCTGCGTCTGGACCCCAAACGGAATCTGGACATCATCCGTAATTCGGTAGCCTACTTGAAGCGCTCCATGCCGGAAGTCTATTTTGACGCGGAGCACTTTTTCGACGGCTACAAGCGGAATGCGGAATACTCGCTGGCGGTCCTGCGGGCCGCGCACGAGGCGGGCGCGCTGATCATCAATCTGTGCGACACCAATGGCGGCACCCTGCCGAACGAGATGCAGCAGATCGTTTCGGATCTGCGCGTGGCCTTGCCGGAAGTGCGGCTCGGCATCCATACGCACAACGACTGCGAGATGGCGGTGGCGAATACCATCGTTGCCGTGCAGGCTGGCGCGGAAATGGTGCAGGGCACGATCAATGGGGTGGGCGAGCGCTGCGGCAATGCCAACCTGTGTTCGATCATCCCGGTATTGCAGGTGAAATGCGGTTTGACCTGCTTGCCTGAGCCCGCTGATGTGCGGCTCCGCCAGCTGACCAAACTGTCGTCCTACTTCGCTGAAGTGGCGAATATGAAGCCGTTCAACCGTCAGCCTTTCGTGGGCAATTCCGCGTTTGCGCACAAGGGCGGAGTGCACGTCAGCGCCGTCAACCGCTGTTCCTCCCTGTACGAACATATGGAGCCGGAGTTGGTCGGCAACGGCCAGCGCATTCTGATCACGGAGCTCGGCGGACGGAGCAACATCGTTTCGCTGGCCCGCCGGTTCGGGTTCCATCTGGACAAGGACGAGCCCGTGGTCAAGGGGCTGTTCAACGAGCTGAAAAAGAAGGCCAGCCTCGGGTACGACTACGCGTCCGCCGAAGCCAGCGTCGAGCTGCTCATCCTGCGCAAACTGGCGCGGCGCGGCGTCCGGGACTTCTTCAAGCTGGTGCAGTACCATGTGAGCGCCGTGCGTGATGCCAGCCATGAGTTGCCGATGGAAGAAGCCACGGTCATGGTGGAAGTGGAGGGTGCCGTCGAGCATACCGCAGCCACCGGCAACGGCCCGGTCAACGCGCTTGATACCGCGCTCCGCAAGGCGCTTCTGCCGTTCTATCCGCGTTTGAAGGAAATGAAGCTGTTGGACTTCAAGGTCCGCGTCCTTTCCGCTTCCGACGGTACGGGCGGGACGGCCTCCGTTGTCCGTGTGCTTATCGAATCGGGCGACGCCGACAGCACATGGGTGACCGTGGGCGTGTCGCATGACATCATCGAAGCCAGCTGGCAGGGGCTTGTGGATTCTGTCGTGTATAAGTTGTATCGTGACGAGGAGGGGCAGCGGAAGCTCCGCGACTTGCGATAGAGGCAGAATGCGAGAGTGGAAGTGGTGAGGGAAAGGGGAACCTTTCTGGAGAAGGGGAGAGCACCCCCACGGTTCCTTTTCCCTCCTAAGACTTTCGACTGGTTGGGAGGCCGCCCGGCGGCAGTTCCGTTGGATGAGAAAGTGAAGACGCCCGGATACGTTCGTGTATTCGGGCGTTTTTTGATGACCACCGCTGGATCTGGAATGGTATCGTCATGGGGGAGTGATTCTTGGGCATAGTGAATACTGCGGATGGGGGATTCGATAAAGGGAAAAGTCTTTGAAGGATGAGGGGAGGGGGTGTGGGGGAAGGGAGAAGGGGACTTTCTTCAGAAAGTCCC
>OGMN01002051.1_pt1 | contig 12571 bp, 11 predicted proteins | sample 1573211 | NCBI WGS metagenome assembly OGMN01 (sample SAMEA2581876, study PRJEB24529) | metagenome | biome: Human gut stool | place: China | collected 2011
CACTCCAAGCCGTCACCTTCTCATTATCCAAATTCAGGAATATCTCCGAACCCGTATTAGGATCAATCCCTAACGACTCATTGGCCCAAATCGTATTAATAGACAGGCCCTCCTGATAGCGGATAATAGGCTTTCTATTCCCCGATTCCATCGTATTTTTATCCTGCACATCGTTATATGCCAACAAAGCGTCGTTCATCTTCAACAACTCATTCTTATTATACACCGCATTAACAAATAAATCCCAACGAATACGTTTTTCCGGATTACTGATCACCGTCCCTTTCAAATTCACCTCCACACCGGAGTTCTTTACCTCTCCCAAATTTTCTTTATAAGAAGAAAATAATTAAGAAAATCTGTCACGCTTGTCAGTCTTATTGTATAATCTCCTGTATGGAGCTTTTCTAAATTAGCTTTTATTTCAGTCTTATTAAAGTAGTTAAAAAGTTCATTCTCCTTTTTAGACTGCAAAAAATTTATATATGCAATTTTTATATCTTTATTTTCTTTACTGTCTATTATTTTATCTAAAGGAATATCTTTAATAGAAATCTCTTCAGATACTTTTATAAGCTGCTCTTTTGTATTTTGAACTATGTATTTATCCATGTATAAAAAGTTAAAATAATATATTACAATTAACGGAAGATAAGAGATTACAATAAATGCAAAGAATATTTTATAAAAAATTTTTTTCATTTACTAGTTGTTCCTCCTAATTTTTTATTTCAAATTTATAACCTATTCCTCTAACAGTTTTTATGCATTCTTCTCCCAATTTTTTTCTCAGATTTTTTATGTGTGTATCTATTGTTCTGTCACTTCCTGGGAAGTCGTATCCCCATACCTCTGTAAGCATTTTATGATTTTTTATAAGGTATATCAGAAGTTCATATTCTTTAGGAGCTAAAATAACCTCTTCTCCATCTACTGTCACTGTATGAGATGTATCATTAATAATTATTTTTCCTAACTCGATAATATGATCTGGTTATTGCTTGTATTTTTTATAAGAGCTTTTATTCTTGCTAAAAGTATTTTATTATTAAAAGGCTTAGTAATATATTCATCTGTTCCTATTTCAAAACCAAATAGTTCATCTTCATCATCATCTCTTGCAGATAGTATCATAACAGGAACTGAACTATATTTTTTTATCTCTCTTAAAACGCTCCACCCATCTTTTTTTGGAAGCATTATATCAAGTATCACTAAATCAAATGGTTTTTCATAAAAAAGTTTTATTGCTACTTCTCCATCTTCAGCTTCTGTAACATCGTAACCTTCCTTTAGAAGATATAACTTCAAAATATTTCTTATTTCCATTTCATCTTCTACTATTAAAATTTTTTTCATATATTTATTGTCCTCCCATTTTTATATCTTATTTTACATCTTTATTTTATTTTTTTCAAATATATAAGAAAAAAAGAGTTAACCAAAATAAAAGCTTTGGCTAACTCCCCTTTATAATGTTGGTTAGTTATGATTGTCCTAAGTTGTAAAGTAGTAACCTAACTTACTAGAATGAAGCTCTAAATCCTGCAAATACAGTTGGCTGCCATCTCCAGTCTTTAGCATCGCTTTTAGCAGTAACTTCCCAGTTTCTGTACTCTGCTCCAGCTGCTGCATATAATTTTAAAGCAGGTGTAGCTTGGTAATTAACTTGGATTGTTGGTAAAGCATATAATTCATAATTTTGTTTTTGATCTCTGTTATCACCATATTTTTTGTATTGAGACCAAGTATATGGATCATAACCTCCTTCAAAGTTGAAGTCAACAGTTACATCTCCATTAGTATATAGGTTTTGAGTATTATAGATATAAGCTTCTATTTCTACTGTAAAGTTTTTATCCTTTATTTTTGGATCAGAAAGTTTATTAAATGCTTGATCTCTTCCATAGAAGTGTTGATCCATGTAAGTATTAAACTCAAATGAGAATCCCCATGGTAATTCAAAATAAGTATATAAATCTGCTCCAAGTCTGTTATCATAATCGTCATTATTTCCTGAACCCCATACATATTTGTATTTTGGAGCAATAACAAAATTAGTAGTTTTTACATAATCATTGTTGAACATATACTCAGCAAAATTAAATCTTGCTTGGTATTCTAACTCTTGATTTCCAGTAGTATCTTCTCTGTCTCTATAGTGGATTCTTGATGTAAAGTTTACATTAGAATCTCCTATATTTCCATGATTATAGAAATATCTTAATCTAGTGTCTGTTCCAGTTTTTCCTGTTTTTTCATTAGAAACATTTCCATAATTTCTGATTCTGTATTCAAAAGATTGGTTTTCAGTCATGTTGATTTTTCCCATTAACTGAGTTCTTCCATATTTTGTATCTCCTGCCCAATCATTCTCAGCAGCTGTTTTGTTTTCAGTTTCTCCATACCATCTGTATTGTAAATCTACATATCCATTTGGTCTGAATCCTACTGGTGCTCTGTCTCTGTAGACAATAACTTCTTTTTCAACGATTTGTACTGGTGCTTCTGTTACTACAACTGGAGCAGGTACAACTTCTTTAGCTTGTGCCATTGCTGCAACTGTTAAGAATGCACCAACTAACAATAAAGATTTTTTCATAAAAAATACCCCCTATTTTCTATATTTTAAATTATATATATCGAAATATATAATAATTCACATTAAAGATGACAATTTACCTAATCTGGGAAACTGGTAAATCATCATCTCATTCTTGGGAAGAGCAATAATATATAAAAGATTAGCAACTTTTATAATATTTCTCTTATACAAAGAATATAATATAGAAAAGTGAAGAGAATATGTTTTATTAGTGTTTATCAACAGAAAAAACTCTTTTTAATAAAAGAGTTTTTTCTTTTATATAAAATTCTAGACTTTTAGAGTTTAAAAAGTTGTCTTAAATCCTACAACAGCTGTTGGCTGCCATCTCCAGTCTTTAGCACTTTTTTGATTTATATTTGCCCAGTTTCTATATTCTGCCCCTAGTGAAGCATATACATTAAAGTTAGGGCTAACTTTATATGTTGTTATAATTTGTGGATAAGCATATAATTCATAAGTATTATCATTGTAAGTATAATTTGTAGGATCTTTTAAATCTCCTTTTTCATTTATAGCTGTTCTTAACACTTTTTCTGAGTTCCAGTTGTATGGATCATATCCACCTTCAAAGTAGAAATCTACATCTACTTTATCATTTGTATATAAGTTAGTTGTATTGTATAAGTAAGCTTCCATTGTTAATCCTGTGTTGTCTTTAACTGTGCTGTGTCCATTAGTATATTGACGTTGTCCATAGAAGTATTGGTCACCATATAAGTTAAATTCAAATGAGAATCCTAATGGGAATTGATGCATTGTATATAAATCAATTCCTAGTCTATTTTGATAATTGTCATTGTTAGATGCCCAGTAATATTTATATTTAGGAGCAATTGTAAATTCAGTAGTTTTTACAAAATCATTGTTAAATAAATAATCTGCAAAATTAAATCTTGCTTGATATTCTAATGATTGTGCGTCATCTTCAGCTTCTTTTCTGTACTCTATTCTAGATGTTAAATCTACATTAGAATCTCCTAAATTACCATGATCATAGAAATATCTTAATCTTGTTTGAGTTCCATCTTTTCCATTTTGTTTGTCATTAGAAGAAGAATTCCAGTCATTATATGATCTGATTCTGTATTCCAAAGCTTGTTTCTCAGTCATATTGATTCTTCCCATTAATTGTGTTCTTCCATAATTGTTATTGACACCATTATTTTTGTAATTAAGTTCTTCAGCTTCTCCATAGAATCTATATTGTAAATCTAGATATCCATTTGGTCTGAATCCTTGTGGTTCTCTGTCTCTGTAGACAATAACTTCTTTTTCAACTACTTGCACTGGTGCCTCTTCTACAACAACTGGAGCAGGAACTATTTCTTTTGCCTGAGCCATTGCTGCAACTGTTAAAAATGCACCAACTAATAATAAAGATTTTTTCATAAAAATACCCCCTAGTATTTGTTATATAAAGCATAAGAATACGACAACCTGGGAAATTGTCACATTCTTACAGCTTTAGTTTAAGAGAAAAATAATCATGAGATAATTAGCAACTCTCATAATTTCTTGTTTTCTACACTATTAATATAATAAATTTCAATGAAATCTATGTGAAAAAGGGGAGAAAAGTATAAAAAGATGTTTTTATTCTTAATTTCAGAATTTTATCATCCTTCTACTCTGTGTACAGACATAAAATCAACAAAATACTAAACAAAACAAGTTTTTTATTTTTCAAATAAAATTATGTATATTTTTTTTGTATATTTGCCATCTATTTGTCACAATTAATTTTTAGATTCAAAGATATAAAAGGTTTTAAAAAGAAAATAAAATATTTTTTTAGTTTTCTTATTCACTAAACTTTTAAAAAAAATACATTTTTGTTGTATTAAACACATAAAATATCAAAAAATAATTTTTAAATTATATATCACTATTAAGTTTTTTATAAAAAATATAAAAAAAGTTTAGTTAAAATTATAAGCGAACAAATAAACATAGAATTTATTTTTGAAAAATAATTGATTCAAATAATGAAATTTATATTATGGAAATTTAAAATTTAATTCATATGCTTTATGAAAACATATTTTATTGCATAACAAAACGGGTATATTGTCGTTTAAACAATACACCCGTTGTTTTACACTTTGTATGGCAGCTACTCTAATTTAGTTTCTCAGTTGATACTATTTTATTGGCTGCTGCTAAATAAGTTCTTTTTTAATTTATTAAATTGTTTCTGGTAATGACAATATAGAAGCTACAATAAGTTTTGTTCTTTCAGCAAAAGAACTTATTACTGCCCTTTCTCTTATTGTATGATTTTCATATCCCTGAACTCCCATTGCACAAATAGTAGGTATTCCCAAAGCTACTGTATAAGCAGCATCTGATCCTCCGCCAAGGAAGCAAGGATATGGTATTCCCAAATCTAATTTTTCTGAATTTTCTTTTACTATTTCAAATAATTTTTTATTCTTTTCAGTTTCATCCATAGAATCAAAAATAAGAATTTCTTTCAATTCTGATTTTGTTCCTTTTACATATGATTTTTCTGTTACTTTTTCTAAAAACTCTTTTATAACTTTTATATCTGCTGCTTTTCTATATCTTACATCAATAGTCAAAGTACAATTTTCAGGAATACTTCCTACATTAGTTCCACCATTGATTATTCCTACATTATAGTGAGTATTATTATAATCATTTTCTTCTTCTATTCTTAAAATTTTGTAAGCTGCTTCCTTTATTGCACTGATACCATTTTCAGGTTCATTTCCTGCATGAGCTCCCTTTCCATGAATTTGGATTTCAAATCTTGCTGCCCCTTTTCTCCCTACAACTATTCTTCCATCGGTAAAGCCTGTTTCACAATCTATTGCTGTTTTAAATCCTTTTGCTTCCTCCAAGAAAAATTCTTTTCCTTTTCCTTTTGTAGTCTGATGTCCTACTTCCTCATCTCCTGAATATGCAAGCTTTACAAATTTATCATATCCAATATGATTTAAAACTCTTGCAACAAAAGCCCCTATTACAACTCCACCTTTACAGTCGAGTACCCCAGGTCCATAAACCATGTCATTTTCTTCATCTATCTTTATAACTTCTTCTCCAAAGCTTCCTTTTTTATGCACAGTATCTAAATGTCCAATTATAATTGTTTCAAGTTCTTTGCTTCCATTATCAAAATAAGCAGTTATACTGTTTCCCCCACTACCATAATCAAATACTTGTGTTTTCATTCCAAAATCTTTAAGATTTTTTTCTAAAAATCCAACTGCTTCATTTATTCCTTCTCTATCTAAAGATTGGCTTTCTATTCTACACAAATCAAACCATAATTTTTTCATCGCTTCTTCTTCTTTTGCAATAAATTCAAAAGCCTTCTTTAATTTTTTTTCCATACTCATTCCCCCTTGATTATTTTTAAGTAATAATTATTTAATATAATACTCTGTTTTTTTGATATGTAAAGAAATTTTTTAATTTTTTTCTGAAAAAATATATGAAGGATGATACAAACCTGTTGGTGGATAGTATTCATCTCCTAGATAAACAAATCCCAGTTTTTTTATAAGATGTGCTGAATCTTTGTTCTTGGGATTATGTCCAGCAAAAAGAGATGAAACTTTTAAAAAATCAAAGGCATACTTTATTATTTCTCTGCATGCTTCTGTTGCTATTCCTTTTCCCCAATATTCTTTTTTTATATGTATTCCCATTTCTAAAATATTTTTTTCTTCATCATATGGTCTCAATCCGCAGCATCCTACAAATATTTCTTTTTCTTTTAAATATAATGGAAAATACTGAATCTCAAACTTTTTATAATTTTCTATTTCCTTCTCCAGTCTTTTTTTTATCTCTTCTTCATTCATTTTCCCAGAAGCAGTTATCAATTTTGTTACCTCTGAATCTCCCCATAGTTCCTTTGCATATTTTATATCATTTTCTTCCCACACACTAAAAAGCAATCTATCTGATTCAAGAATTTTCTTCTTCATTTTTCCCCCTAGAAAAATTTTAATTTTCTTATTATATACTTTATTTTTTTTATTTACAACAAAAAAGAGGAGGCGAACCTCCTCAATATAATTATACTTTTTAGATTTTACACTGTTTTAAATTATTTATTGCAGCAAGATTTTTTTCTTTTTTCTACAAGTGAATCAAATTTCATATCTTTTAGCCATTCAGTTAATGTCATTCCATTCAAAGAATTAAATCCGTTTGTTGGTACAGCGTTTCTTGCAAGGCTTACATATGGAGCACATGTTAGAGATGTTCCAATTTCTCCTGGTTTCATGATAGTATAAGCAAATCCGACATATGATCTTTCAAGAATTCTTTTAATTCTTCTGCATTGTCATTTTTAGTCCATAATCCGGCATCTTCTATAAATAAGTCTGCACAGTTATCTCTGTCAGCAGAAAGTGATAAAGCTATAAAGCACCATACTCCATAAGCTTCTCCTTCTTTTAATGGTCTGTCTTCTTTAGGTCTGTATGCAGTAACTCCTTTATTAGCACAAATAGTATGAGCTCCTGGAACAAGTGTAAATCTTCTTTCTTTTTCAACACCAAAAAGTTCAATTCCTGCTTCTAATAATGGTTTTGCATCATAAACTGGTAATTTAGATCCATCAAATTGTGTAGCTTCTAAAACTGGTTTAATTTTGTTAGCTGCAACATCATCATGAGCTGCTAAATCATGCCCCCATACTTGTCCTGCTATTCCGCAGAAAGATGAGGCAGTAAGCATATTTATTTGTCCTACATAAGCATCATTTATTTCAGCTCTGTCATAAGATACTATACCATCTAATAAAAAGTCATCAGTTTTTTCTACTGTTCCTACTGATACTTTTAATACAGAAACATATCCGTTTCCTTGAGCTCCTGGAGCTCCATATCCATCACAGTAATTTTCATAAGGACTAATTGCTGTCTTATCGATTCTTGGTGCACGTACTTTACTTTCTTTTTCCATTGTAAAACCTCCGAATTTTAATTTAATTTGATTTAATCTATGCTCTAAAGACTGACTCTTTTAGTAATTAATAGGAATAAAGCTATAATCGCTATTATTGTCAACCCTATTGCCAATATTTTTTCTGCATGAGTAAATGTACTTTCATTTGCTGCTTTATTTTCTTTACGAGCTTTATCAAAAACTAATATTCCAATTGCAAATAGGATACTAGCCATTACTAAATATTTTAACCCTGCTGCATATATAAGCCATGCTCCATAGATACTTCCTAAAACTCCTGTGATAAGGGCTGTTTTTTCTTTAATAGTTGTATTTTTAGGGAATTGTCCTGTTGCAGCTATTTTCCATAAATAAAGAGTTGATGCAATATATGCTGGAAGTATCATAACTCCAGTAATACTCAACATTACATTCCAAGCATTGCTAGCAAAATATACAAATATCATAGTAACTTGCATAGCTATACTTGATACTAAAAGAGAAAAAGATGGAGTTCCATTTTTATTTACTTTAGCAAAAACTTTTGGGAAAGTCCCATCTTTTGCACACGCATATGGAAGTTCTGCCAACAAAACTGTCCAAACTAGCCATGAACTTAGAAGTGCAATTATTACACCTATATTCATAAACCAACTACCCCATTTTCCAACTACATCTGCAAGAATAGGTGCTGTTGATGGTGGTGCTAATACAGATAATTCACCTTGAGATAAATTACCAAATGGAAGCATTGAGATAGCCATGTATGAAAGTAAACACAACAAGAACCCAATTAATGTAGCTTTACTTACTGCTGCCTGACTTTCTGCTCTATCTGAAATAACAACTGCTCCTTCTATACCTATGAAAGACCATAATGTTACAAGCATTGTACTTTTTATTTGTCCTCCTAAATTTCCTAAATCTACATCATGAAGAGATTTTATTGTTTCGTCTCCCCAGAAATTAGTGTGAAACATAGAAAATTTAAAAACAAATATAGAAACTAAGATAAATAATGCAATTGGAACTAATTTAGCTATTGTCCCTATCATATTAATACTTGCTGCTTGACGTCCCCCAGCCATAATCATGAAATACATTGCCCATATTAATATAGAACCACCTATTACTGAAGGAAGATTGTTTCCTCCTTTAAAATGTGGGGGGAAGAAATAGTTCAATGAATCCATAAGAAGAATTGCATAACCTACATTAGCAAATACAGCAGAAAGCCAGTATCCCCATGCCATTAAAAATCCTACAAATTTACCAAATCCTAATCTCGCATAACTATATATTCCTGATTTAGCATCTGGAACAACTGTAGATAATACCCTAAATGTATTAGTTAAAAAATACATTCCTATACCTGTGATGATCCAAGCTATTCCTACAGCACCTGCTGATGCTGATTGAGCCATGTTTTGCGGAAGGTTGAATATCCCACCCCCTATCATTGCACTAATAACAAGACCAGCTAATGCAAGAACTCCAAGTTTTTTTGTGCTAGCAGTATTTTGTGTACTACTATTTTCAGTACTCATATAACTCCTCCTTTAAATTTACTTTTAAAACTTTTATTGTTTTTAATCACTTCTAAAACGGGTATTCTAAAAAAAATAAACTTTCCTTTTTTAAATTTTTTTATTTTTTTTAAAAGGAAAATTTGTTTTTATGTGTATGACTATGACATGAGAGGTTCATGAGGTAGAAAATAATATTCCACATGAGCTTAGCTTTCAAAATATATTAAGGAGGATTAAAATGAAAAGTTTAGAAGGTATTAAATATACAACTGTTGTTATCCAAAACAGCTTTTTAAACGAAGATTCACCTGTAACAAAAAGAATTGCTCTTTTAAAAGAAGACTTAAAAGAAAGAGGAATTGAAATAATAGAAGTAAAAAACTTCAAAGAGGCAGCTGAAGAAGCAGATATCAATAAATCTATTGACTGCTTGCTTGTAGATTGGGACATCAATAAAAAATCTGCTGAAAAAGAAAAAGAATTTGTTAATTTAATTACTGTATTACATGAAAGACAAGAAGGAGTTCCAGTATTTTTATTAGCTGAAAAAGCTGATACTACATCATCTCTTGATGAATGTACATTAAACTCTATTGATGAATATATCTGGATATTGGAAAACGATATTGATTTCATTGGAGAACGTATTTCAGAAGAGATTAAACAATATAGAGATGCACTTTTACCACCACTAGCTAAAGCTGTATTCAATTACAACAAAGTTGCTGAATACTCTTGGGCGGCTCCAGGACATCAAGGAGGAGTTGGATTTTTAAAAACTGCTATTGGTAAAAAATTCTTTGACTATTATGGAGAAAATCTTTTCAGAACAGATACAGGAATTGAAAGAACAAGTTTAGGTTCTCTACTTGACCACACTGGTGCTTTCTTAGATTCAGAAAAAAATATAGCAAGAATATTTGGATCAGATAGAAGTTACAGTGTGCTAGTTGGTACATCAGGTTCTAACAGAACTGTTTTCCAAGCATGTCTTACAGATAAAGACACTGCTCTTATTGACAGAAACTGTCATAAATCTATTGAACAGGGACTTATCCTTACAGGAGCAAAACCAGTGTATATGACTCCTACAAGAAACAGATATGGAATAATCGGACCTATTCTTCCTGATCAAATGAAAAAAGGAATTGAAGTAGATCCTAAATATGTTGTAGTTACTAACTGTACTTATGATGGTGTTTGCTATAATGCTGCGAAAGCTGAAGAAATATTCCAAGGAAAAGCAGACTATATCCACTTTGACGAAGCTTGGTATGGTTATGCAAGATTCAATGAATTATACAAAGACCACTTTGCTATGAGAGGAAATCCAAAAGATTACAAAAATGACTCTACAGTATTTGCAACTCACTCAACACATAAACTATTAAATGCTTTATCTCAAGCTTCATTTATCCATGTAAGAAATGGTAAAAACCCTATTGATGAAGACAGATTCAACCAATCATACATGATGCATGCTACAACTTCTCCACTATATGCAATAGCTGTATCAAATGATATTGGTGCTGCAATGATGGATGGAAATTCTGGTAAATCATTAATAAAAGAAGTTGTTAAAGAAGCTGTTGAATTCCGTCAAGAAATTGGAAAATTATACAAAGAATTCACTGCTAAAGATGATTGGTTCTTCAAACCTTGGAACGCTGAAAAAGTAACTGATCCTAAAACTAAAAAAGAATATAACTTTGAAGAAGCACCTATGGAACTTCTTACTACAGAACAAGACTGCTGGATAATGCACCCAGAAGATAAATGGCACGGATTTGCTGACCTTCCAGAAAACTGGGCAATGTTAGACCCTATCAAAGTTAGTATCCTTGCTCCAGGAATGGGTGATGATGGAGAACTTCTTGAAAAAGGTGTTCCAGCTGCATTAGTTTCTGCTTATTTAGCAAAATATGGAATCGTTCCTACAAGAACTACAGATTTCCAAGTTATGTTCCTATTCTCAATGGGTATCACAGAAGGAAAATGGAGCACACTTGTAAATGTACTTCTTTCATTCAAAAAACATTATGACAACAATACTCTATTAAAAGATGTACTTCCTGAATTAGTAGCTGCTTATCCTGAGCATTATGGAGAAATGGGATTCCATGATTTAGGAGATGAAATGTTTGCTTACCTAAAAGCTAACAACCCAGGAAAAGTTTTAAATGAAGCATATTCAACTCTTCCTAAATCTGAAATGCTTCCAAGAGAAGCTTATAACAAAATTGTAAGTCAAGAGGTTGAATTAGTTCCAGCTGATAAATTAGTTGGAAGAGTAACAGCCAACTCTGTTATCCCTTATCCACCTGGTATCCCAATGCTTATGTCTGGAGAAAACTTTGGAGACGAAAACAGTCCTCAAATTAAATATCTAAAAGCATTATCTCTATGGGACAAAGCATTCCCAGGATTTGAACATGAAACTGAAGGAACTCATGTAATTGACGGCGTTTATCATGTTCTTTGTGTAAAAGAAAAATAATTATAAAAAACTTTCATTATTATAGATAAAAAGAGTGATTAAAGTAGAAATATAATTTTAGAACTTTTCCAGTAGAAAGGCTTGTTATTAATTTTGTTCATAAAACTAAAAACAGTAAACTCACTACGTTCAGACATACTGTTTTTCACATTTTACTTACTTCATTAATTACACAAACCTTTCTAATTTCCAAATTTCTAAAATTCAATCTAGCTTTCTTATCACTCTTTTTTTACATATTCAGCCAATTTTCTACATCTAAAACTATTTCCTGAATATCATTTATTAATTTACAAGTGTGGTATCCATCAGCCACTGCATGAGTAGCAAAGACAGAAAATGGAAGAAGTATTTTCCCATCTCTTTCATAATATTTTCCAAATACAGTTACAGGAAAAAGCATATTTGATTCACTGTAAGTATCATTGCTGTAACCTGTAAAGCTCAGCCATGGTATAGAAGAGACTGGAGAAAAATTATCCCCTCGTCCAGGCTTGCCTTTTATTCCTTTTACATCTTTATATTTTTCCATATCATTTATCACATTAGAATAAAAAATAGAAAAATCTTCTGAATACTCACTCCATATATCTGAAAAAGTCTTGTCATCTTCATGGAAAATGGTATAAGAGGGATTGCAATAATCCCAATACCCTAAATTTCCCTCTTTATCATAGCTCATTCTAAATTCTCTATTTTTATTTATTCCCCTCATAACTGCATAAATAATTGTAGGATAAAATTTTAATTTCTTTTCTTTCACTAATTTTAAAAGTTTTGTTATATCCATATCAACATTAAGATTATATTTAGATTTTATAAAATTTATGTAATAATGATAATATTCTTTCCTTTCCCAAGTTTCCATATCTATCTTATGAAACATGATGCTGCCTCCCAAAAACTATTTCTTTAAACTCTTTACCAGTTCTTTATCTTCTTCACTCACTCTGAATGACTCTCTTATTTTCTGAATAGCCTTATTCTGTGTCCATTTATCCAAAGAATTAT
>OGMN01002055.1_pt1 | contig 12542 bp, 4 predicted proteins | sample 1573211 | NCBI WGS metagenome assembly OGMN01 (sample SAMEA2581876, study PRJEB24529) | metagenome | biome: Human gut stool | place: China | collected 2011
ATCCTCTTTTGATCCACCATCATCAAAGTCAAACTTAGATCCTGCAAATCCTATTGTATATCCATATTTACTTCCATACTCTGTTCCTTCTTTTTCCTTCATATATAGAAGTCCCATTACTTTGTAATCGTAGTCATCTATTCCTAATGTTGAATCTTTGTAGTTTCCATCAGTATAGATAACACTGTATTTACTGCTGTCTTTAGTCATGTTGTATGAAGATTCCAGTTCATAGAAAGAGTTATCAAATGCTCTGTTGATATCCTGCATTCTTCCTTGAATAGTTGCATAGATATCCCCTCTTGTTTCAGCTAATTTCAATGATGTCTCTCTTTCAAATTGATCTGCTGGAAGCCCTTCCAGATATTCATTCAATCCTTTCAGAATGTCAGCATCTCTTCCACTTCCACCACTATTTTTAAGGATATTATCCAGTCCTTTATGTAAAGCATCAAACTGCTCTCCTATTACTAGATCTGCATATGGTCTTTTAGCTATAACAAGGCTTCCTTTATCTGTTACTTTTGCAATAAACAGAGGTGATGTTACAGGAGTAAGTTTAGTTCCAGTTATTGTTCCCATTGCTGTATTTACAAAACCATCTATCTCATATGAAATTCCATTTCCTGTTGCTGCAAAGTTTGGAAGCAGTTTTACTTCTCCGCTTACACTGTTTGCATTAAATAGAGGTGTTCCAGTTGTTACATCTACATATGCTCCATCTACTATTATATTTCCTGCTGTAGAAAGAGTTCCTCCAATAGAAGTATAGTTTCCATTGATTTTAATAGTTCCATCTGGTGTGATTGTAACAGATCCTATTTCAGCAGTTGCTAATCCACCATTTCCTATAGCTGATCCGCCATTTACTACTATATGTCCAGCGTTTATTGTACTTCCAATACCTTCTATTCCCACTCCATTGTTTACTACAATAGTTCCATTATTCTCAAATATTGTTCCTGTACCAACAAGCATTCCTGCCCCTTGATTTACTGTAATAGTTCCATTATTAATGATAGTAGCTCCTGCTCCATATGATGCCATACCTATTGTTACAGCTTCGCATGATGCAAGTGTTCCTCCTAAATTAATGTCACCTCCTACAGCATTTACAGCTACTGCACCATTTCTTACAAGAATTCCTGCTCCACCATTATCTACATTGATGGTTCCTGTATTTGTGAATCTTGTTCCTGTTCCTTCTCCATATACTCCTACTGAGTGATCATGGTTTACAGTTATTATTCCAGAACTTGTTGCTACAGTTCCTCCTGTTAGATACATTCCTATAGAGTTTAAATGCTTATCAGTTTTATCATGCTCTCCATTTACATCTGTTTTTCCTACAGTTATATCTCCAATGTTATTTATTGTATTTTTTCCACTTGAGAATATTCCTACAGCTGATGTTTCTAAAATCATATCAGCATTATTGTTAATTGTTGCTGAGTCTCCTGCTGCCTGTTTCAAGAAAATTCCATATCCATTATTTCCTACATTCCAGCTACCTGCCAATACATTTACAATTCCTGTTCCATCTAGTTTATAGATACCTACTGAACCAGTGCTGCCTTCTACAGTTCCTTTATCTTCTATTGTCAGATCCCCTGAATATGTTACATTTCCATTTCCTTCACTTACTATTCCTATACTTGTATTTGTTCCAACATACATATCACCTGTTACAGATGAGTTTATATTTTTAGCATACACTCCTATAGAATTGTTATCTCCAAGTGTTATTCCTGTAGTATTTACAGTTAAGCTGTTAGTTCCAGTTCCTTCACCATAGAATCCAAGTGATGAATTTCCTACACCAAGAGTTCCTCCATTATGCTGTATATTATTTTGAATACCTGTTGCATATAATCCTATTCCGTTATTTCCTACAGAAACATTTCCACTTCCAATGTAGCTTCCACCATTCAACACTACTCCAACAGGTATATCCTCTGTATTAGTTAGAGTTGAATCAGCTACAGTTATTCCGCTTACAGTTAATTTGCTGTCTTTTCCATATACTCCTATGTTTCCTTTTCCTCCTACAGTTACTGTTCCCAGTCCTGTATCAGAACCTGAAGCAAATATCCCTATTTTGTTTTGTCCGCCAGTTGTTGTTATTGCTCCAGTTACTGTATTTACTCCACCACTGATAGCTGCCTTGATTGAATAGTCTGCATCTGCTATTGTTGGAAGATTTATAGTTCCTGAAGTATTCAAATAATATCCTCCAATAGAGTAATTATCTTTATCTCCTGCATGAAGAGTCACTGTTCCAGTTGCTGCTCCCAATGTTGCTCCATTTACTACATATCCTACACCCTTTGTTACATTTAATGTTCCAAAGTCTAAAATACTTCCTGCTCCTACCAGATACATTCCTATACCATTATTAGTTACATTTATTGTTCCCAGCGCATTATCAATATTTCCAACATCAGCATACATACCTACTGCATCTTTTCCTGTTACATTTATCAGATTATCATTTTTAACAGTTACCAGAGCCCCTGTTCCTGTAGCTACCAGTCCAAGTCCTCCTGCCTGTACATTTATAACCCCTGTTGCAGTATTTGATACAGTAAATGGTCCTCCAGCGCTGTATACTCCAAGAAGTCCAGCTGAACCATCTCCTATTGTGATAGTTCCTGAGTTAGAAAGATTTCCATCTTTTGTAGCTGCTAGTGTTCCTGTTCCACTTCCAATAACTATATTAGCTCCAAGATTTACTGTACCTCCATTGTTAAATGAAAGTATTCCTCCTCCGCCATTAAAGTTTACTGTAAGTGTTCCTGATGTTCCTAGATTAGCTGTAGCTCCTGTATCTACCAATAAATTCATTTCCAGTTCCTGTTATATTTATAGTTCCCGCATTGGCATTAAGGAGAGTTCCTGTTCCTTTTAAATACATTCCTATTGCGCCATTTCCTACATTTGTAGTTGCTGAATAGTTTATTGTATTTCCATTATCTGTAAGGATACCAATAGTTCCTAAAGTAGGAGCATTTATTGTAGAATTTCCTACTGTGTGAGTAAGTCCTGTTCCACCAAGATATAGTCCGATAGATGATATACTTGTAACTCCTCCTGCTGTTATTACTGCTCCATTTACACTTGCTGTATTATCTGCAAGGTAAACTGCAACTGTATCTTTTGAATTTCCAGCATTTACAGTTCCAGATACTACTGAACCATTTTCTGCATATATACCAGTTCCTGATGTTCCATTAATAGTAACAGGGAAATCTATTTTAGCATTATCTCCATATACCCCTACTGAATTAGCTGCAAGAGTTATAGTTCCTGCATTTGTTATTTTTCCAGCTCCTGTATTATCAAGTACAATACCAGTTCCTGCACCTGTCAGATTTATTGTTCCGCCAGCTCCATTAAATCCTGCATTTGCACCTTCTACATATACTCCAGTTCCTGTTGTTGCATTTATAGTTCCAGCGTTTATTCCTGTACTTGTTCCTGTTCCGCTCAGTACAGCCATACCAACTGAATTATCAACTGTTATTGTTAAGCTGTTTTTTACAACAGCTGTTGCTGAAGCTGTTCCTTTTGCTACCATTCCTGCTGCTGTTGGACCAGCTCCTGTCAGACTTATTGTTCCTTTATTATCTGCTGTTCCATTATCTGCATAATATCCAACTGCTGCTCCAGCTGTTGTTCTGTTAAAGTTTCCTGTTGCAGTATATGTTGAACCACCGCTTACTAAAGCTCCTACTGAACCAGTCGCTGTATTATCAGTTATATTTTTGCTGTTAGTTACTTTTATTCCCCCATTAGCATAAATACCTACTTCCTGATTAGTTCCAGCAAGAATAATTTCTGCTCCATGAGCTGCTGTTTTTGTATTTGCTCCTGTGTAGTATACCCCTATATTTGCAGTTGATGAGTTGTTTGTAACAGTGATTGTTCCTCCAGTTACTCCAGCTCCATCAGCAAGATACATTCCTGTACCTGTACTACCACCAGTTCCTATATTTAAAGCAAGTCCGCCAGTTACATTTACCTGCCCTCCAGAAGCATATACTCCAACTGAATTTCCACTTGATGAACCAGAATTTACAACTGTATTAGCTAAAGTTCCTCCATTAGTAAAATAAATACCTACTGTACTGTCTCCAGTAGAAGTATATATTCCATTTGTCAGAGAATTAGCTCCATTTGCATATACTCCTATTGCTCCATTTGTTGCTGTTAAAGTTGAATTATTAGTTAAAACATTAGTTCCATCTAAATAGATTCCAACAGATTTTTTTATAGGATCAACAACAGCTCCATTTATTGTTGTTGCATTACTTATTGTTACATTTGAATTGTTTTTAGCATAAACATATATATTTTCTCCTGAGTTGGCAATTGATACAGTTCCTCCATTTAGTACAACCTTTGCATTATCTGCTGCTATACCAAAAGATTTTGTTGAACTGAAAGTTAAATTTGAAGCTCCACTGTCTGTAATTGTTGCGCCATTTTGAACAACTATTCCTGCTGCTCCTGTTCCTTTTAAATCAATAATTCCTGTATTTACTAAATTAGCATCAGAACTTACTCCTACCATTCCTAATTGAGTAGAATCTCCCACTTCAATAGTTCCTGTATTAGTAACTGTTCCTTTTTTAGTATACATTCCTACTGCATTTGTTTTTCCAGAAGCCATCTCTATTTTTCCAGCATTAGTTGCACTTCCACTGTTTACATATACTCCTACTCCACTTGCTCCAATTTTCAATGTAGTACTAGAACCAGTAGAAGCTCCTGTTGCTCCCTGAACATATAATGAAGTCATATTGCTTATTGAACCTGTATCTATTATTCCTCCAGGAGTTGCTATTGAAGTTGCTGCTGGAGAAATTGTATCCCCATGAATTGCTAGTAAAACTCTGTCACTAACTCCTCCTGTTGTTGTTATTGTTCCCAAAACTGCTGATGAATCCAATTTTGAATCTGGACTTAAAGCAATACCAGTAGCGCCTTTTCCTAATTCAAGGTTTCCAATATTTGTTATTGTAACTGCGTTTTCTCCATACATTCCTGTAGAATTTTCTCCTACTTTCAATGTTCCTGTATTTCCTATTTTTGTTTCAGATTCATATCCTGTTCCAGTTCCACTGGCATATATTCCTATTGAATCTTTCCCAACAGTTATATTTCCTGCATTGACAGCTGATATTTCTCTATTCATTCCACTAGCTAAACTAGTATCTCTACTATTATTTTCAAGATATATACCTACTGATTTCTCTCCATTAGTTACTATATCTCCACTATTTATTACTGAAGTTTTTCCTTGATTTAAAGCACCAGATCCAAATTCCTCTCCTGCTAAAGTTCCCAGTGAAGTTTTTCTCCATGCTGTTGCATAGATACCCAATGCTTCATCTCCATAAACATCAATTTTTCCTGTTGCCTTATTATCAACTTTTGATCCATTTGTTGCAAATATACCTGTTCCACCTTTTACAGAAATATTTACTTTTTGTACTTCAATAGTTCCATCATTGTTAATTTGTCCATAGTTAATAAATGCCCCTACTGCTCCAGCTCCTGCATCTGTTCTTCCTGCTTTTACTGTTGCTGATGAAGCTATATTAATTTGTGATGTTGCATTAGAAGTTGCATTTTTACTAGAGTTCATTTCTAGTCCAATAACCTGTCCTTTATATGCATCTGCCCCTAATGCACTTCCTGTTGATACAGAAGCTAAGTTTGCAGTAACAGAATTATTTACATTCAAAATACTATTTTGAGCAACAACTCTATTGAAATAGTAGAAATCTGCCCCAGATTTAGATGATTTTTCCATTGTCTGATCTACAGTTATTGTAGTTTTTTCTAAAGCAGCTTCTAAATATTCTGTTATTCCTGCATCACTTGTAACTGCGACTCCAGAAGTTACATCCCCTTGCAGCGTGCTTATAGTAGTTGCAGGCATATTCTTTATATTAAATACTATTACATCATTTGATTTTACATGAACTTTTGTTCCTGTAAGAGTAAGTGGAGATACTCCTCCTTTATCAATATCAAAAGCTGTAGCTGTTCCTCCAAGAATTATTTCAGTATTTGTCAAATTAATTTTTCCAATTCCATCAGTATATGCTGCATATCCATTGTTTACTTCTATTTTTCCATTACTTAAGTCAATATTTCCATTTGTTCCTATAGAAGCTACTCCAGCAGCACCATCTGTAACTTTTATATTAGTATACTGAGCATTAATAGTTCCACCGTCAACCATCAATCCAATTCCTCTATATGATCCAGCACTACCAGATACTTCGGCTCCTTGTATTTCTATATCAGGAGTTGAGTTAAGAGCAGTTTTATTGACAGTTATTGTAGCTCCACTGGCAGCAAATGCTCCTAGTGCATTTATACTGTCAGAACTTGTTGGAGAATCTACAGATAATTTAAGGTTTGATATACCTCCAGTTGTTGTTATAGAAGTTCCTGTTCCTTCAGCATAGAGTCCTATTCCATTTACAGAAGTATTTCCATTTCCTTTTATATCTTTTATTGAAATACTGTATCCATTTTTAGCTACAGCACCAACATTATTTTTTCCTCCGTCTAGAACAAGGCTTCCTGTTGTCGAAACATTTCCTCCTTTATCTATCAATACGTTTGATGAATTATAGACATCTAATGCTACTATTCCAATATTATTTTTTCCACCTAATATTTCTACTGAACCATTTCCTAAAGTAATTGTAGGAGTGACAGTATCTGTTAAAGGAACTACCCCTATACAATTTTCAGTTTTGTCGTATATAATAATTCCATGAGAAGTTAAATTCATACTGTTATAAGACAATATCCCCACAGTTCCATCTACTGTAGAATAATTTTGGTTATCACCATAATCATTAACAATTTCTTTTCCACCATTAGTATCTGCTGCTGCAACATTAAGAGCTTTATTTCCATTTCCACCAATATTTACATGAAAATTTCCTTTTATATTATTTCCAGTTGGGGCAAATTCTGTACTAAGTCCTGTATTTTTTTTAGGAATATAAATTCCTATACTAGAATCTCCATTTAGTACTAGTGGCACTCTATTTCCACTAGTATTTTCAAAATCCATAGTCAAAGTTCCTGCACTTGATTTAGCTGATCTTGCATATATCCCAACAGATTTATTTCCATTCATTTCTATCTGCCCTTTATTTACTACTGCTGTGTGAATCGCATTACCCCCACTTGTACTATTAATTGTAAATATTGCAGTATCATTTGTATAAGTAGTTATTTTTCCAGTATTATGCCATATATGCTGAGCAACACCAGAAGTATCATTAGATACTAAAAATACTGAGTTATAAGCATCATATTTTATATTGCTTTGTGATATATATGGTCTTAATTCTATTTCTCCACTATTTAAAATAAGGACACTTGTAGAAGTTTCTGTATGACTGTATTCATTAGTTAAAGAAAGATTTCCCCCTTCTAGTACAATCTTTCCATTATTGAGCCAATACATAGCGTTATTAACATAAGAAGTATATGTAACAGCATCATTCCAAGCATCTAATATTTTAGTTTTTTCACCTGGAAGATGATTTGTAATATTATTTAAATGTGTTGTTATTGTTGCTATAGTTTTAGAACCATGTATATCTACATGTAAAAATTCTCCAAGATTTGTTGCTACATTTTCTGACTCTCTAGCCACAATAAAAGTTCCATTAGTAAAAGTTCCAAAATTGCTTACTAATTTTTGAACCCCTGTTCCATTAGCATAAGTTGACCAGAAATCTTTATCTCCAACAGTATCAGCCATTTCCCATATATTTGATGTACTATTTATTGTTGTTCCATCTTTATCTTTATCTACTCCAGTAACACTAGTTGTTATATAAGGTAACACTTTATATCCAGAGTAGCTGTATTTAAAAGCATTATTTGCATTTCCACTACCTGCTGCTTCTCTTTTTATTTTAAAAGTTCCATCTATAACTGCAACATTTGAAATTATAGCATTTTCAGCACTTCCAGAAGAACTAGCTACAGCATCAATATAAATTCTATCACCATTTCCTAAAGAAACAGATCTAAAATCTACAGTTGGTAATTCTGGAATAATAATTTCAGGTATTGTTGGCTTTTCAGGAGCACTTACCATTGTTGGATCTACTGCATTTGGAATTGCTACAGTTGGCTTAACAATTGTCTTATCTCCTGGTACTGTTGGTGTAGGTACACTTGGAGCTGTTACATTTATTGAAGCTACCGCTCCTGGTGTTATTACACTAATCGTTGGAGGGATAATTGCTGCTGGAGCTGTTGGAGCTGTTATTGTTGGTGATGTCAGACTTGGTATCCCACCAATCGTTGGCACTCCTACTGTTATATTAATTGTTTTATTTATTTCAGGAAGTATTGGTTCAACAGGAACAATATTCGCTCCCACTTCTATTGTTTCCCTAAATACCTCAGTATCAACAGCTACTCCATTTCCAGACATTATTTTGTCTTTTCCAATGTTTCCAGTTGATCTAAGAAGACTTCTTCCACTTCTTGTTCCATAGTGTTTATTGATCGCATCTATAGTTTCAGAAAATTCCTTATCTGTTCTATCTTTCACTTTTCCATTATCTAAATATTGATAAGTAAAAAATATCTGTGTACTGTTGAATAAAGGTTTTGAATAAAAATCTCCTTTTCTTACAAGCTCCACAAAGTCTGAATTATATTCTCCTATGAGTCTTTCATTTTCTGCTATTTTTCTTTTTATTTCTTCTCGTTCTGTTTGAATCCTAGTTAAAAGATCGCTTTTAGTTTCCTGTATTTCCTCTGCTGTTATTCCTGCACCTAAAGATATTCCTCCTGTTATCATGAAGGCTATCAAAAGCGAAAGAGAATAACTGACTTTTCTTTTTAAAAATCTCTTTAGAGATTTTTCAATGTCACCTTTTCTCATAAAATCTTCCCCCTATTTAATTTCCTGCTCTTACTTTCTGTTCCATTCTATCTAATCTACTCAAGTATTCATTAAGTTTCTCATTTTCTAATAAAAGCAATTCAATTTCATTATTATTTGAATTAAACTGATCATATACTTCATCAAATTTCTGACTTAAAAATACTCTGTTTTCATTAGGTTCCATCCCCAAAACTTCTTCAAGTTTCACAATCTCTTCTTCTTCCATTTTCAGAAATGCCATTCTTTCCTTTCCAATTTCAAAAGCTGCTCCAGCTGCTGCTATTCTAGCTTCAGGGTTATTGTCACTTCTAAATACTTTTTCTTCAAGAGATTCATTCATATCTCTTCTAATATCCTCAAGTATTTTTTTTCCCTTTTTTTCCTCTGCCTTTTCAGCTGGTATTCTGGCTTTTTCCTCTTCAGCTTTTGCTTTTTCAGCATCTTCAATAGCTTTCAGTTTTGCTTTTTCTTCAGCCTGAATTTCTCTTCTTATCTGTTCAAGAACTTTTCTCCCCTCTTTTTCACTTACTTCCTGTGAATAAAGTGCTGTTGTCAAACAAGATAGAAAAAGAAACATAGTAACTACTTTTTTCATATCTCTTTCCTCCTTAAAATTAAATTGCTTTCAAGATGTTGTAGTTTAATTAAAAATAATAAAATAAATTCCCCTGTTTTTATTTTTGTTTTTGACGTACAAAAATTCTAAAAAATTGTATAATTCTTTTTAAAACTACAAAATATTTTTAAATAAAACTGTTAAAAAGTAAACTGTTTTTATTTATATAATTAAATTATAGCATTTAAATTTATCTTTTCAAACAAAAAAACATACAATTAATATTAGGCAAAGTTTTTAAAAAAAATATGCAGATTAAATATTTTGAATTGAAGAAAAGAAATAAAAAATTTGTTTGGGAAAAAAAATTATAAAAAAACAAAAAATAAAAAAACAACCATAAATATTCTTATGATTGTTTGAAAGTGATATAAAAATAAAAAATTATTATTTAGAATGAATTTAAAATAGCTTCAATTTCTTCAGCATTTTTAATAGCATTAGTTACAATAGGATGAAACTTGAAAGTTCCAAATAAAACTTTTTTTAGTGTTAGTGTTTCTAAACTATATTCTTCACCATTTCTTAAAGTTAGAAGAACTTCTACCCCAGTTGCTAACCCAGGAATAAGAGAGTTGATAACTATTTTTTTAGATGAAATATCGATACCATTTATTTCAAATGCTTTAAAATCTAAGAAAGCAGGTTCTAAAAGTGCTATTATTTTTTTCTCTTCATCAATAGCTATTGTAGCGTAATTACAATCCCATCTTTTAGTAAACTTGTATCCTTTTTCTTTTGAGAGTTTTTCTAGGCATTTAGTTCTTTTCCCTTTCATAACTATACGGGTATTCATGAAAACAATGAAAAGATTTCCTAAAATTATAAAAAGAATAACTAAAATAATTGTAAAAAAATTCATATTTCCCCCTTAATGTCTGTAGCGATATTATTGTAAACCATTTAGCATAGAAGAAAAAATGATTTATAACTTACAAAGTATAACATAATTCAGAAAAAAAAGTCAATTTTCCTTAAATGATTAGGGAAATTATATTTCTCCATAAGCGATTAGAGGATCATCAATAGCTATTGCTAGAGATATTGTTTCATAAAGAATAATTCCATCAAATTCAGCTTTATAGGTTTCAAGAATATTTCCAAAACAGTCTTTTATCTCTCCAAGAAATGCTCCTTTTTTAAATGTATCTCCTGCTTCAAAAGCTGGGTACCAGAATCCATTATGTCTAGATTCAAGGTATTTAGAATTATTTATTTCAGCTTGAGTCATATCAGAAAAACTGAAATTATTTTCTAGAATATTAAAATGAGTTAGAAGTCTTAGAATATCTTCTTTGTAAGCTTCAACTTCTTCTTTACTCCAAAGGCCTCTTCCTCCCCTTTTCACAAGAAGAGATGGGACTCCTTGCATGGCAGCTGAGCTGTATACACCATTTACAGAAGATGATTTTACTCTGTAAGGGAGTGAAAGTGATTTTGCAGCTTCTATTGATATTTTTTTAACTTCTTCATCTGCTGAGCCAGAGAAATATACAAAGGGAGTAACATTTTCCTGTACATCTCCTCCATGTAGATCAAAGAAAAAATCTATATTAGGGTAAAGATATTTTGAAAAATTATAAGCTATTTTTTCAGAAAGAGTGCCATCTTTATCTCCAGGGAAAACTCTGTTGAGGTTTTTATTATCTTCAGGAATAACAGCAGGAAGTCTTTTGAAAAAGCCTGTATAGTTCACAGGATGCAAAATGACAACTGTTCCAGAAATATTCTCAGGAGAAAGTTCCTGAGCAGTTTCAATAGCTGCTTGGATACCCACATATTCACAACTATGTACTCCAGAAGAAATGACAACAGTTTTTCCCTCTTTTTTTCCACAGATAACAGTAATAGGGATATGATATCTAGTTTTTTCTATGTTCCAGTATCCCTTTTCTTTTTTTCCATTTTCACATTTTATATTGCCTAAAACAAAACTCATAATCATCTCCTTTTTAATTTAAAGTTTTTTTGAGAAATGGTATCAATAATATACTTCTTAAAAAATAGAATAGAAGCAAAGATATCCAGATACCATCATTATTTAAAATTGGAATTACATATTTCCATGAAAGAAGGAAGCCAGCCAAAGCTCCAGCTGTAGAATAAAGAATTGGAGCAGTAACAGATGAACCAGTAAAAACTCCATAGAAAGTCAGCCCTATAAAAGCTAAAATAGGATAGAGAGCTATCCAGTAAGCATATCTTTCAGCTGTATGAACTACAGTAGTTATATTTGTAAATATTTCTATTATTTTGGGATATGAAATTAAATATATAACTGTAAGTATTCCTGCCATTATCAATCCCCATTGAAGCGTTTTCTTCCATGTATTTTTCATAAGAATATTATCTCTTTCCCCTGCTGCTCTTCCAGCAAAAACACTGGAAGTGTTAGCTATACCATCCAGCAGATATGAAATAATTGAAAGTACTTGAAAAAGAACGGCATTAGCAGAGAGAATAGTCACTCCAAGAGAAGAGCTTGCAGCTGTAAAAAGATTATTATGTACAACAAGACAGACTGTTCTCAGCATAAGATCTTTATTTACACACATAATAGAGATTAACTCTTTCTTTCTGAAAATATTTTTTAAACATAAATTTTTAGTATAACCATAGGGAAGCAGATAATATAATCCAATTAAAGTAGAAACTATTTGAGATATAAGTGTAGCATATGCAACACCAGCAATTTTCTGCTTAAAAATTACAACTAAAATCACATCTAAAATTATATTTAAAAGATTGCTGCTTATCTGCATAGTAAGAGAACCTTTTATATTTCCCTGTCCCATGAGCCACCCGAGAATGACATAGTTAATTAAAACAAAGGGGGCTCCCCATATGAGTATAAAAAAGTATTCACTTGCAGCTTTTTTTATTTCTATATCAGGAACTATTAGCTCCATGGAAAAATTAAATATAGTATTTTGAAATATTATAAATAATATACTGATGAAAATAGCTATAAAAAGAGGTCTG
>OGMN01002065.1_pt1 | contig 12480 bp, 9 predicted proteins | sample 1573211 | NCBI WGS metagenome assembly OGMN01 (sample SAMEA2581876, study PRJEB24529) | metagenome | biome: Human gut stool | place: China | collected 2011
AATTTCGATGACTCTTTGCAAGAGCCTACCGTCATGCCGGCCCGTATTCCGAATCTTTTGGTAAATGGTGCATCTGGTATCGCTGTAGGTATGGCTACCAATATGCCGACCCATAATCTATCTGAGGTTATTGATGCTTGTATTGCATACATCGAAAACAATGACATCGATATAGAAGAGCTGATGACGTATGTCAAAGCTCCTGATTTCCCGACCGGAGGCTATATATACGGTATGAGCGGTGTTCGCGAAGCCTATCTCACGGGACGCGGACGTGTCATAATGCGTGCTAGAGCCGAAATTGAGACTGGTTCGACGCACGATAAAATCGTTGTGACAGAAATTCCCTATGGTGTCAACAAAGCTGAATTGATTAAGAATATAGCCGATTTGGCCAACGAAAAGAAAATTGAAGGTATTGCCAATGCTAATGACGAATCCGACCGTGAAGGTATGCGTATCGTTATTGATGTAAAACGTGATGCAAATGCCAGTGTTGTACTCAACAAGCTCTACAAGATGACAATGCTGCAGACATCTTTTGGTGTGAACAATGTTGCATTGGTACATGGCCGTCCACGTCTGCTGAATCTGAAGGATTTGATAAAATACTTCGTTGAGCACAGACACGACGTAGTCATCCGCCGTACTCAGTATGATTTGCGCAAGGCCAAAGAACGTGCACATATTCTGGAAGGATTAATCATTGCATCTGATAATATCGACGAAGTAATCAAGATTATCCGTGCTGCTAAAACCCCGAATGATGCTATATCAGGTTTGATGGAGCGATTCCAACTCAGTGAAATTCAGTCACGTGCTATTGTTGAAATGCGTTTGCGCCAGCTCACAGGATTGATGCAAGACCAGCTGCACGCCGAATATGAGGAAATTCAGAAGCAGATTGCTTATTTGGAAGAAATCCTTGTCAATGACGAACTCTGCCGCAAAGTCATTAAAGATGAACTGATTGAAGTAAAAGAGAAGTATGGTGACGAACGTCGCTCGGAAATTGTCTATTCATCAGAAGAATTCAATCCGGAAGACTTCTATGCAGATGATGAAATGATTATCACCATCTCGCACATGGGATACATCAAACGCACACCGCTGAGCGAATTCCGTGCGCAAAACCGTGGTGGGGTAGGCTCCAAAGGTACCGAAACCCGCGATGCAGACTTTGTAGAGCATATTTATCCTGCAACCATGCATAATACCATGATGTTCTTTACACAGAAAGGTAAGTGTTACTGGCTGAAGGTATACGAAATCCCCGAAGGTACTAAGAATTCGAAAGGTCGTGCCATCCAGAATTTGTTGAATATCGACTCTGACGATGCTGTAAACGCCTATTTGCGTGTGAAGAATCTGAACGACCAAGAGTTTATCAACAGCCATTATGTATTGTTCTGTACTAAGAATGGTGTCATTAAGAAAACATTGCTTGAGCAGTATTCACGTCCTCGCCAAAATGGTGTAAATGCTATCACTATCCGTGAAGACGACCGTGTAATCGAAGTGCGTATGACAAACGGCGACAATGAAATCATCATTGCCAACCGTAACGGACGTGCCATTCGTTTCCATGAGAGTGCTGTGCGCGTTATGGGACGTACAGCCACCGGTGTACGTGGTATGACATTGGATGAAGACGGTCAAGACGAAGTAGTAGGTATGATATGCATCAAAGATCCTGAGGCGGAAACAATTATGGTTGTATCGGAACAAGGATATGGCAAACGTTCGGATATTGAAGATTATCGCAAGACCAATCGTGGAGGTAAAGGTGTGAAAACAATGAATATCACCGATAAAACGGGTAAATTAGTAACTATCAAGTCTGTTACAGATGAAAATGACTTGATGATTATTAATAAATCCGGTATTACCATCCGTCTGAAAGTTGCCGATGTTCGTATCATGGGACGTGCTACACAAGGTGTGCGTCTAATCAACCTTGAGAAACGTAATGACGAAATCGGCTCTGTATGTAAAGTCACTTCAGAAAATGAAGAGGAACTTATAGAGGAGGGGGAAGAAAATACCCTTGAAAGCCCTCAGAACGAGGTAAACAATGAAAATGAAGAATAGACATAATATTAATTTAAATTTTCTACAATCATGAAAAGAGTATTATTTTCAATGGTTTTACTACTTGTCGCAAGCTTTACTTTCGCCCAAGAAAAGAACGTAAAAGAGGCTAAAAGTATTGCTAACGGAGTAAATCCTGACTTTGCCAAAGCAGAGGAACTGATAAATCAGGCTTTAACCAATCCCGAAACAAAGGACAATGCCGAAACGTGGGATGTAGCAGGTCTTATCCAAAGAAAAAGAAGTGAAAAAGAAATGGAAAATGCCTATCTGAGAAAACCTTATGACACTCTTCAGGTATATAATAGCGCATTGAACATGTGTAAATTCTACTTCAAATGTGACGAATTGGCACAAATTCCCAATGAAAAGGGCAAAATCAAGAATAAATATAGAAAATCTAATTCTGCTACAATTTTAGCAGAACGCGGTAATCTGATCAATGGCGGTATCCAATTCTTTAATTTGGCCTCACAAAAAGAAGGAGATGCAGCCAATGAAGACAATAGAAAAGCGTTAGATTTCTTTGCAACATACATTGATATTGCTATCAACCCGATGTTTGAAAAGGAAAATCTGTTACAAACAGATACTGTATTACCCCAAATAGCATATTATGCAAGTTTAGCAGCTGCTAAGATGGAAGATTATCCTAGTATTTTGAAGTATGCTCCTTATGCACAAGATGATAAAGAGGTTGGGAAATACGCTATGGAATTTATCTCTACTGCATTGAAAGCTGAAGGTGATACTGTTAAATGGATTGCTTCTTTAAAAGAAGGTATCCAGAAATATCCTGAACATTCATTCTTCTTCGGTCATTTGATTGATTATTATAGCAATAACAACAAATATGACGAAGCTATGCAGTTTGCTGATGATATGTTGGCTAAAGATCCTAACAATACATTCTATTTGTATGTAAAAGGCTACCTTTATCACAATATGAAGGACTATGATAAAGCTATTGAATTCTATAAAAAAACTATAGAAGTAGATCCTAATTATGCAGAAGCATACTCTAATTTAGGCTTAATTTACTGCTTACAAGCACAAGATTTCTCAGAAAAAGCAACTACAGATATTAATGATCCTAAGTATAAAGAAGACCAGGCTACTCTGAAGACTTTCTATGAAAAGGCAAAACCTTATTATGAAAAAGCAAGAGAACTGAAACCTGATCAAAAAGATTTGTGGTTAAATGGTCTATATAGAGTGTATTATAATTTGCAGATGGGCCCTGAATTCGAAGAAATTGAAAAGCTGATGTAATACTACTTTCAGTAATAATAAAAGCCTAATTAATAATTTAATTAGGCTTTTATTATTGTTATATCATTAAGTAAAGAACATTATTTCTTAAGTGAGGGAGAGAAGAATTAAAATTAGATTAAATTATTCCAGTATCATATTAAACATAATGCTGATATTGAAAAGAAACCATATATCCCATATTCAACACCTAATTCGGTCTTCCGTAAATTACCAACAATGGTGTATCAGAATGGAAAATCATCTTTCTGGCAATACCAGGGTTAAATAAGCGCGAAAATATATTTCTTTTATAAGAAGTTAATGTTATAATATCAATATGATTACTTTTAATATAACTGTCTAAACTACTAAGCAGATTATCGTTCTTTACCACATCATAGTATATTTCCAATTGTGGATATTGTTTTTGAAAATATTCCTTAATACCAGCCAGTTTTATTTCATTCCATGTATTCTGAACATCTGAAAGATGTATCAGAGACACTGAAAACTTAAATGATTTCAGATTATTTATTAGCGAATCAAAAGCTATTAAATCACGTTGATCAAAATTAGTAATGAATGCAATACGCTTAGCTTCAGAAAATTGCTTGAATGGAGTATTTTCAGGAATGGCCAATACCGGTACACGGCTACGTTCAATCACTTCAGCCGTTACACTACCGATCAAATCAATATCCTTCTGACTTTTACCACGAGTTCCCATTATGATAATGCGTGGCCGATATTCCTTGGTATAGCGGAGTACCTCTTCTTCAGGAATACCTTCACGCAAAACACAAGTATATTTAATATCTGGAAACTCGCCGGAAGCTACCTTCTCTTTTACTTTATCAGATAATGCATTCAAATCAGCATGAACTTTTTGTAAGATACTCCTTACATTCTCCTCATCACTTAGCTGATAGTTAAATACGTCTCCGTATGGCAAAGAAGTTGCATATATAGGAGTAAAATAAACATGTAGCAAAACAACTTCGGCACCTATATTCTGAGCGAAATTGAAACCGAACTCGCAAGCCTTCAAAGAATAATTGGAAAAATCCACTGGAATCAGCACTTTATTACTAACCTTCTCCAGTTTAGGTGACTTCCCTCCCACTACCTCTTCAGATAACCACGCAGAGCTTTCAGTAATTTTCAGAGCATGGGGTAAGTCACTCTCCTTAATACGCACACGTACACCCGAAGAAACAACCGGTTGTATCTGGTTTACATTGTGGATATAAGTCTCAATACCTTCATTTTCAAGAACATTCTTCAATATTTGAGCTTTCGCGTACGTTAAGATTGCCAAAGTAACTAATTTATCTTCCATATATCATTGATTTTGAGATTAAAACAAATAAGAAATCCCAATTGTTGTCAGCAATTGGGATTCTTCTAACTTTCTCTTCTTAAGCTCGAACAGCTTCTTCAGTCTTACCTGCCATTTCATCTAAAATTTTTAAAGCTCGCTCTAAAACAGTAGTATCATCAATCATAACCAATCCACCATCTGGTCCAGGTTCCAAGTGAATCCCAACACTTTTCCCCTCCTTAAAATTGTGTCCACCGAAAAAATTTCTTACAGTGTCAACATTCAGTCCAAGTTCATCGGCTATTCTATGCATACTACCACTAGGCAATGAGTCTTTAATCTTACGTAATTCATTAAATGTTATTGTTCTCATATTCATAAATTTAATGGTTAATACTCTGTATTTTTTATTATCACGCTATAAACTTAAGGAAAAAAAAGGATAAAACAAACTATTTCTTTATCTTTTTTCAAAAAGAATATTGCCTCTCCAAAAAATAATCATTTTTTAAGTATACAGAATTATAAGTACAAAGAAAAAGCTCCTAAAAACAGACAGAAACAGCTCGTATAAAGCAGAATTATCGGGCTTATACGAGCTGTTTTTAGAATATAGGGAAAATTTAAATACCTTCTATGGCGGAAGCTGGAACCCACCCTACTTTACCGTCTTCCAAACGAATTTCTTTCCATTCACGCATAGAGTTGTCTTTTATTTCAACTTTACGTCCCTCATGAAGAATGAACAGACTTGTACCACTTTCACTGGGAGTACTACGCACTGTGACACTAGGTGCTAACACTATAGCTTCACTACGTTCCATCAGTTCGCCTTTCTGCTGAGCAGCAAACACATTACTCAATATAACAAGAGCCAGAAATACTATTCCTGCAATAAATCCCACTTTCTTCCCCATAATCTGTTTTGAAAAGAAAAAGAGATAGAATGAAACGAGTAATAGTACAAAGAACACAATCCCCAACTTAGCCCATGCATCTACGCTAAGACAATTAATCAGCGATTTAGTCCAAGATACAAAGAAAACCTCAGGAACTGGGATTACCTTATCGATTGTCTTAGAACGTGCTATTTCCAAATTTGCACGAATATCAGCATTACCAGGTTCCAACAACAAGGCACGCTCATAATTCAATATAGCTTTTGCTATATCATCTGCCTTATAATAACTGTTGCCAAGATTATAATAGACCTCTGCAGCCTCTCCCTTCTTTAACAGATTCTCATATATTTGAATGGCAGAAACATAATCATTCCGTATATAGGCGCTGTCACCTTCAGCCTTTGTCACATTGCTTTCTTGTCTTGCAGCAGAGAATTCCGCATGTGAACCGACGGATGTAGAGTCACTACCAGTCTGTAATGTATCTACAGATGCAGAATTCTGCCCATAGGCAGTAATTGCCATCACTAGACTAAGAGTAAAAAACAATATTCTATTCATTACCATTTCCTCCTAATTAATGTTTTATCGAGTTTTCCATTTTGCTGATAACTTCCAAAGAAGCTGAATATACCTTATCCATAGCCTGGTTATCATCACCCGGAGCAAAGCGGGCAAACTCACAGTTGTTCAATGCATCGAGGAATTCCTTTATCAACGCATCATTCACACCATAATTACGAAGTTCCTCTTCGATATTATCCTTAGACAAACGGGATACCGGAATGTTCAGTTTATCACTGATATACCCCCAAAGAGCCTTCAAAACCTCATCATAAAATGCGTCTTTCTTATTCTCGGCCAATAATTTACCAGCTTGTTTCATACGTTTCACCGCCACTTTATTGGCTTTCTTAGTACGCATCTTTGCTACATTTGCATTGGCTGCTATTTGCTTACGATAGATGATAAAGAATGTAATGAATGCAATACCCGGTATCAAATAAAGCAACCAATACGTCAACGAACCGAAGAAGAAATCACCTTTGGGAGACAAAGTGACATTATTCTGCTTGATAAAACGAATATCCTCGTTCAATACTTTCAAGTCTTCCTTGCTTGTAAAGTTTGCAATGGTCTGAGCTGCATTACCTGCTCCCTTTTCCACATGCAATTCATACTCTTCCGTAGTCAGCGTTTTATACGAACGGGAATTAATATCAAAATAACTGAACTTTACGGCAGGAATCTTATAAGTTCCCGCATTACGGGGAATTGCCAGATACTCAATGACCTTACTACCGGAGAGGCCCGAATTTGTCAGACGGAATTTATTGTCCACCTTCGGATCATATACTTCAAAATCCTCGGGGAATTTGACTTCCGGATTAGAGAGCAACTTCAGATTGCCGGTACCGGAGATGACAAGTTTGACAGTAACGGCATCATTGGTCTTGACATTTGTACTATTGATAGAAGAAGTTATATTGAACTCTCCCACTCCACCCGAAAAATCGGCTGGCTTACCTGCTGGCAAGGGTTTTACGTCAATCGTCAATTGCGGAGTCAAAATTGTCTTCTTAACTTCTACGTAATTGCTTCCTCCATTGAAAAATGCCTCGAACGGATCAGCAACTTGTGTAGCCTTTGCAATGGAAGCGTCAAAGCGTGCAGCATCAATCGTCAGCTTACCGGCTTGTTGTGGGAACAACACAAACTGACGATAGATTGTAGACTGATAATTTCTACCTTTATAATGCTCCAATCCCCATCTTCTGTCATTAGGAAGTTCCACTTCCTGAGAATGGAATCCTTTGAAGTCGGGCAACTTCACATTGTCAAACATACGCAAGTCCACCAAGGTATATATCTTGTATGTCAATAGGAATGCTTCTTGTTCATACACCGTCGTCTTACTGGCAGTAACTGTAATAAACAAATCACTATTCGATACAGATGTCCCGGAAGAAGCGCGGCTGGCAGTGCCCTCACTCTGTTTGCCACTATTTCCAGAAACTCCATTAGCAGCCTGATCTGCCGGAAGAACCCTTACTCGTACAGAATTCGAAACCATTTGGTTACCATCAGCAGTGATAGTGGCTCCTGGAATGGTAAAATCACCTTCTGCAGTCGCCATTAAAATATAAGTGAATGTAATACTGCTGGTTGAAGTCGTCTGCCCATTAATCATCTGCACGCTACTCTGTTGCGAGCGGCTGGGCCCCATCAACACATCAAATCCCTTAATAGAAGGAGCACGAAAATCCCTCACCTTTTGTGTAGTCACCGTATACGACAGTCTGAACTGGTCTCCTACCGCCACAGCGTCAGGAGCAGACGCAGTAAACGATACCTTGCCATCGGCAAAGGCATTCATACTGGCTGCAATCAGTGCTATCCATAAGAAAACTATTTTTCTCATATATTATTCCTATTATGTTTGTTACCAATCTTTTTCCAGACGACCTCCTTGAAGTACCTGCTGCTTTTTCACTTTATCCTGCACATCCTTCTCGTCTTGCATGACAGAGTTCAACAGCTGTTCGGCATTTTCCTTAGACATCTCATTATCTTTCTTTTCCGGCTGAGAAGGTTGTTGTTGCTGGTCTTGATTCGGTTGCTGGTCTTTCTGCTGATCCTGCTGTTTATCCTGCTCCTTCTGTTGGTCCTGTTTATCCTGATCTTGATTCTGATCCTGGTTCTGCTGCTGGTCTTGCAACTGTTTCTGTGCCAAAGCAAGGTTATAGCGCGTTTCATCATCTTTCGGATTATTGCGTAACGACTCCTTATAGGCTTCTACCGCCTTTGCATAATCCTTCTGAGAATGAAAGATGACTCCCATATTATGATAAATCTGTGCCAAGTTCGATTTGTCCTTTTCTATCTTGGTAGCTCCCACATATTGCTCCATCGCTTCCTGCAGCTTGTTCTGCTGGGTCAATGTATTTCCCAAGTTGAACATGGAAACCGTTGACTTCGGGTTTACCTCCAAAGCCTTCCGATAGTTCACTTCTGCATCCACATATACGCTATCCTTAAAAAAACGGTTTCCCTTACGGATATAATCGCGTTCCGCCTTCTGTGCAGAAGCTGAAACTGCCACTAACAGCAGCAAAACTATTCCAATATATTTTCTCTGTAACATACGCATCATTTCTTATTAGAAAATAAATGAATGTTGCGGAACAAAGGATTCTTGCGCTCCAATATCAACATCTCAGCCAGTAACAACAGCAGAATAATCCATGCCACTGCCTGAAACTGTTCATTGAATTCCGTGTACACCTGTGTTTCCACATCTGCCTTTGCCATCTTATTGATTTCCTGACTAATCGCTTTCTGTGCACCATTGGTATTGTCTACACGCACATAAATACCATTTCCCGCCTGAGCAATTTCCTGACACATCTGCTCATTCAAGCGAGTAACGATTACATTACCTTCACGGTCACGACGATAATCATTAGTACCCTCTATTGGAATGGGGGCACCCTCGGGCATACCTACCCCTAATACATTGACCTGGATACCTTTCTCTGCAGCAGCCTTAGCAGCTTCTACGGCACCACCTTCATGGTTTTCACCGTCGGTGATGACAATAACAGTACGTCCCACCCCTTCTTGAGGTGTAAAACTCCGGGCAGCCAGATTTATTGCAGCTCCAATTGCCGTACCCTGCTTGGAAATCAGCGAAGGGTCGATGGACTCCAAAAACATCTTGGCGGAAATATAATCACTCGTAATAGGCAACTGGGTAAATGCGTCACCCGCAAAAACAATCATACCGACCTTGTCATTCTGCATCTTATCTACCAACTGTGCCACCAGCCGTTTTGCCTTCTGCAAGCGGCTTGGCTGTACGTCTTGTGCCAGCATGGAATTGGATATATCCAACGCAATCATCACTTCCACTCCCTGGCGTTTTACCGTCTCCAGTTTGGAACCAAACTGCGGACGTGCCAGCAGTACCGTGAACAACCCGATAGCCGCAAAAACCAACCAAAACTTCACATCCGGACGGTATTTGGAAACATCCGGCATTAGCTGTGCCATCAGTATAGGGTCACCAAATTTACGAATGGCTTTCCTCCTCCGATAATTGGAGTACAAGTAGAAGGCCGCCAATAAAGGCAGCAGCAGCAACAAGTACAAATATGCAGGTTCTTCAAATCGAAACATCTTTTTATTTACAATTTAGCAATTTACAATTTACAATTTGGCTACGCAATGACTGATACACTAAAAGACATTCTCCGTTTTTACGGTATCTTCTTCAATATAGAGTTGCGTAACAGTACCTCCAGTAATACGCACAAGAAAGCAGCCAACGCAAACCAGCGGTACTCTTCCTGGCGCTTGCTGTATTCTTTTACATTCAATTTTGTTTTCTCCAGCTTGTCTATCTCCTCGTACACTTCCTTCAACTTCGAGTTGCTGGTGGCACGGAAATAGTTACCTTCCGTTGTTCCGGCAATCTGTGTCAAAGTCTTTTCATCAATTTCGACGGGCATATTGACATATTGCACTGTTCCACCTACCGGATAAGGATAAGGAGCCATACCATTGGTTCCCACCCCAATAGTATAAACACGAATGCCAAAACTCTTGGCTATTTCAGCAGCCGTTAAAGGAGAAATATCACCTTTATTATTGACACCGTCCGTCAGCAGAATAATGACTTTCGACTTTGCCTTGCTATCCTTCAAACGGGTAACGGCATTGGCAATACCCATACCGATTGCCGTTCCGTCTTCAATCAGCCCGCACTTCATATCTTTAAGCAAGTTCAACAATACGGCATGGTCTACTGTCAACGGACATTGCGTAAAGCTTTCTCCAGCAAACAAAGTTATACCTATATTATCATTCGGACGTCCGTTAATAAACTCTGCCGCCACATCCTTCGCCGCTTCCAACCGGTTAGGTTTCAGGTCTTCGGCCAGCATACTGGTAGAAACGTCCATAGCAAGCATGATATCAATACCCTCAATCTCGCTGTTCTGCCAGCTATCTGTGGTTTGCGGACGTGCCAAAACAAGAATAATCAGTATCAAGGCAATTATCCGCAATACAAACGGTACATGCAACAAATAGTTCTTATAGCTTTTAGGGGTATGGGCATACACACGGGCATCCGAAATCTGAAGCGTAGCTTCACTACTCTTCCGCTTCATAATATACCATACTATATAAGGTATAAGCAACAGCAGCAAAAATAAATATTCAATATTGGCAAAAACCATATTTATGTACGATTTAACGATTTACAATTCAGCTTCGCTCCAAACATCCCTCATTTTTCACTCATGTATATCCGATTGAAGTCACTTTTCCTGTATTAAGCAAAATAATTATACAACTCCAATCCGATATATATCAATGAACTGACAAGGGCTACAGCCAACACTACAATACCCGTTCCCAGCAAAATCTTGGTACGCAAAGAACGTTTCTCGATAATGGTAATCTCCGTAGGCTGCGGCTTGGCATTCTCCTCTTCTTTCTCCTTGGTTTCATTAATAAAGTCAATGGCATTAATCAGGTTAGCGTCATTTTCGTTCATCAATGGATTATGCTTGGCAAATTTCACCAAATCAGCAGTCTGGAACAATTCACGCAAATCCGATATTGCTTCCTTATCTTTCATTTCCAGCAACTTATCTATGATTTCCGTAGAAGTCATTTCCAAAGCATTGAAACCAAAGCGGTCTTTTATATATGTACGAAGAGCATCAGTCAATTCCGTATAATATTCCTTCGGCTCCCCTTTCTGCCATACCTTCTCATTCTTGATACGTTCTATCTCCTGCATAGCCAACTGATGGGGAGGCAGCTTAGGTTCTACCTTCACCTTACGGATAATAGGCTTATTGTCGAAGAAGCGCATTATCAGATAGACAAGTAATATCCCTATCGGGATAATCAGCGCACCACAAGCCATAAGACCATACCAGTCTTCCCAGGCAAAAGGCGCTTGCATCACTGTTTTGGGACCGAAGAACTGTTCCGGATTCTCCGGGTCTAACGGGACATTCACCGAATATACTTTCAAGGCCAACGCTTTGGAGCGATACTTCTCATTATCCACTGTCACTTCCATAGGCGGCAGATAATAAAGAGCCGAGTCGAAAGAGGTAACTGTATACTCTTGAGTTATCAATGCACGCCGGCCATCATTCAGCAGTTGCGTATCCGGCTTGGCCACATCAATAATTTCAACCCCATTCACCAGCGTATCGGTATATACCGGGAATATGGCACGCTTATCGGCATCCAGAGATACTTGAAGCTTTATCTTTGCCTGCTCTCCAATAAGAATCTGCAAAGAGTCAATCGTAGCATCTACCGTTACCGACTGGGCTACTACCCTTCCCGACCATGCTATCAATAACGCTATCAGAAATAAATATCTTTTCATTTTCCGATTAATTTCGTTTCGCAAACAAATTCATCAATGCCTTGACATAATCCTGGTCGGTACGTACCGACACATTGTCGACATTACTCTTGGTAAACGTTTCATTCAATTCCGCCTGCTTGTTCACCCACCAATCATGATGGGCACGGCGCACGGCACGCGAGGAGGTGTCAATCCACTGCTCATGTCCCGTCTCGGCATCCCTAATCTTCATCAGTCCCACGGGTGGCAATTCTTCCACACGACGGTCGTACACCTGAACGGCAACCAGGTCATGCTTACGATTGGCAATGGTCATGGCGTTCTTGAAACTTTCCTGGTCGATGAAGTCGGACAAGACAAATGCCGTACAACGGCGTTTCATCACATTCGTCAGATATTCCAATCCCAAACGGATGTTCGTCCTCCGGCTTTCCGCATGAAAATCTATCAGTTCGCGGATGATGTAAAGTATATGCTTACGTCCCTTCTTGGGCGGAATAAACTTCTCAATC
>OGMN01002083.1_pt1 | contig 12377 bp, 3 predicted proteins | sample 1573211 | NCBI WGS metagenome assembly OGMN01 (sample SAMEA2581876, study PRJEB24529) | metagenome | biome: Human gut stool | place: China | collected 2011
TATTTAACTAACTGTCCATCAGTTGTATATATCCATGCTTTTTCTACATTGTTGAAATAAATCGTACCTTCGGTAGTTGTTGGCCACATTGTAGAAATAACAGATTCACTGTCTTTCCAAACATTTTCAACACCATCCGGATTGTTATTCAGTCCTTCCGGTTCATCAGCTTCACCTTGATCATGCATATCCGGTGCCGGTTCGCGCGAAGGATTATTACCAATAATTTCTACTGGAATATCCAAAGTGAATCCTTTAGCTGTAAATCCGCAAGGGCCGGGGTGTGCAAACCATGCATCGGAGAACACAAGACGTAGACGACTTTCTCCTGGTTTTGCATCAGCAGGAATAGTAAATTTCTGCGTTACGCCTGTCGTTTGGAATTCAGGAGTTCCCTGTTTTACTGTGCCTAATTCAAAAATTGTTTCAGTGGCCGGTTCGTGGGACTTACTTCCATCTAAATCGATATAAGCTTTTCCTAAGCAGAATTTTAACCCATCATCTAAATCAGCTGCTTTGAAGAAAAGTTCTACTTCTTGTCCTTGATTTACTTTCAATGTTTGATCGCACATTGCATATTGAGTTCCGTCGGCTTGTGGAGCATCAGCAGTGTAATTAATATCTTCAACAGCACCGGTAGTTTTAAACTGTTCGATATAACGAACTTCAATGGCGATGTCAGCACCTTCTGCGTTATAATTTAATGTAGACTCGCAATAAGGATCATTATTGAATGCAGGTAATTCAGAAGCGTTGCCACGACCAATATGAATCCATTCTACGGGAGAATAGGTTTTTCCATCTACAGAAACCGAACGAATACCGATATACGGGTCATCTGTAGCAGTTTCAAACATAATATTACCTAAATAAGCAGACCATGTAGAGGTACGTCCTATTTCTGAAACTTTACCATTTTCACCATTCTTATACATTAGCTGGAAATGGTCAATATTCACTTCGTCATTGTAAATCAAACCATATTTAGCATTATCACTATTGTAACCTGTGGCATTTACTGCCCAATTCAGCTTCACAGAAAGAGATTGAGTTGTTTCTTCTTTCACTTCTACAATAATACTTTCCGCATCAATCGGTGCAGGAGTTTTCACTGCGCAATCGTCAGTCAAAGCAAGTTTACCAATCAGCATATTATAGTTTCCTTCATATGTTCCTTTCACGCGAAAACCGATGTATTCAATTATATCACCACTATTAATACCTGAAAGTGCAATTTCCTTCTCTTCCCATGTCGGTCCATTCAGATTACCTACAGGAAACTCCATCCATGTGTCATCATTAAATTTCTTTAGAATCACATAGAGGTTGGAAGCATTTGTACCATTTACACCAGATTTCAATGCAACATTTGCTTTTGCATTACCACCGGATACGTTCAATTTTGCACGGTAGAGAACAACATCTGACCCTTTTGCTGTCGGCTCACCTGAAAGACGGAGAGCAGAACCGCCGGTATAAGCATCTTCGTGTGTAAATTCGGCATCAACGGCAGTAGAACGAGTCTTTGTGTTGGCATCATAAATTAACCAGCGATATGTAGGAACTATATCCTGTTGTCCCATATTATACCAGCTACCAAATGTTTTCTTTCCTTTGTAGTTATAGCGTTCACCATTACCCAAAGAAAAATGTGTAGTGAAAGGCAAATCTCCTTGAATAGCAGTACGTTCAGGTACAAAATCAGCAAAGCCAGCAAAATTAACCATTTGATTTGGTTTATCATCATTGTTGGATATTTCAAAAATATTTCCACTGTTAGACAATGCAGGACGGTCAATTGGAGAACGTTTACCACCAGAAAAACCTTTTTCCAACAATTTCTGGTAATTACTTTGTAATTCCATGGTATTGTCGCCAATGGCAAACTGGAAGAAGCGACTAATCTTGTGCTCACCCCACAAACAAAGGCCAACTTGTTCAGCGCCATCGGCATGGAAGTTGGTCCATTGGCGATCCATACTGGCAATCCACACACCTTGATACAATCCCTCGCAGTCACCTTGGATAGCAATAGCGTTTTTCTGGGACATAGCTAAAGTTCTCGGAATATCATTAGCAGAATAATTCATCATAACCTCTGTTGTTCTACCATTTTCGTTGGCAAAATAATCAGCAGGATTAGTTAGATAAGATGGACCTCCATACAGCCCAATGTGAAAACTATCAAAATTCAATTCTGCTGCACGTTTATAAAGAGCTTGATGAAAGGCTATTACGGTTTCATTGTTGTAGCCGGTATCTTCCCAATTGTAGTTAATACCATCTAAACCAAAGAATTTTAATACGTTGATAAAAGCATCGACATATCGGAATGAACCATCTGGATTTTTTGTAGAAATCAAATTAATATATTCCGTAGCAGTCTGCCCACGACCACCGGTAGTATCAAAAAATTTAATTCCACTGAACATATCGGTACCATTCTTATGTGCAGCATCCGCCCAAGAACCTGGAGCTTGGAATGGAGAATGATTCCATGCCCCGTAAAGGTTTACATAGTTCCACATAGAAAAAGTATCATTATTGAATAAGGAACTAGGATATCCTCCGACTAAATCGCCTTGACCAGTTGGCATATTCATCCACAAACGACGTTTTGCATATACCTCAGGAACCACATTTTTAGAAGCATCTTCAATAATGTCACGTGGACGAACATGCGAACGGGAAAACTCCAGATCTAAGTTAAATCCAGCTTCTGTCCATTCTTCCGCAGAAGGATAATTTCGACCTTCATTCATTGCTTTGACAAACAACTCCAAGATGGGGTAAAGTCGAACACTTCTGTTGAAGCCGAAGGAGGATAATCTGTCTTATCCTGTGCCGGAGCTTGTCCTGAAAGCAGCAACATGGCAGCCATGCTAAACAAAGTAAATTTCTTCATAATACAGAAAATTAAATTATTAAATAAAAATGATTTCTTGAGAGGGGAAGGATCCCCCCCTCTCTCTTATAAATAGTTTGGATTATATCATTAAAAATTTGGCGTTCCTTCTACATCCCACCAAATACGAGTAGATTGGAGATCGGCTCCACCTAAAGCTTTAAGTCCTGTAGCTGCTACATCAGCAGCAACTGCTTGTGTGTCAGTGCCAGGGAAGCGCATTCTGCGCAACAGATCCCCTTCTTGTAGATTGGCGTCGGCGTCTTCCCAATTAAGTACCGGCAAGGTTTTCGGGTAACCTGTACGGCGCATTTCTGTCCATGCCTCAAAAGAGTAGGGAAATAGAGCGATATACTTTTGAGTGATAATTTTTTCCAGTTTTGTTTCATCACTATCACCTGCATTCCACTTTACACCAATGGTTATTGGACTCTGATAGTTGTTAGATGCATCAATTGGGTCAATATATTGATATGGAACAGCTTCTTCCACTTGCTTATAATCAGCTAACCCGGCATCATACTCAAAGGCTGTCATGCGCCATTCACAAGTTGCATTGTCAATACCGCGATTGTAGTAAAATTGTGCATCGCAACCTTCATCACCAACATTCCAACCACGTACTAACCCTTCTGCACGCAAGAAGTCTACTTCTGAAAGTTTAATAAAATAGAGTGGTGCTTCTGTGAAATATTGATAAATAGAAGAATATCCGCAATCTTTATTGCTGGCGGCAGATTGTCCTTCACCCATTTTCTTTCCGGCACGAAGACCTATAACACGAGTATTAGCTTCCAAATCGCCTAATTTTACTGAATTTTTATCAAATAAAAAATTACAATAAGGATGTTTTAATGAAAAAAGGATTGTCTCAAAAGAAGCGTTTAAGCGAGAGTCTCCCCATGAACGGGATATTTCGGCAAGTGGATGATTGGTGCCACTTTTATCTGTTGAAAACGATACTTCGTCTTCTAAAGAGTTAGCAACACCTTCCATAACGGCTTCTTCTGCCCATTTTTTGGCTAAGTCTTTATCTCTTTTTACCACATGCATAGCCATACGGAGTTTTAGAGAATTTCCCATTTTGCGCCAGGTCTCAAAATCTTTTGTATCAGTGATTTCATCTACATCTTTTAATAGTTTGTTCACTTTAGTTTTATACCATTCCGGGCGATTGGGATAATTCTTTAAACAGGCATTAATGCTGTCAAGATTGTCCACAATACCTTTGTAAATATCCTCACAGCTATCGTATGTATAAGGATGTTCCTGTTGATTGGCTTTAAATTGTGTATATGGAAATGAACCATAAAGGTCGACTTCTTCTTGAGAAGCATAATCAAAAAGTAATAAAGCTACTGCTTTCATCTCGGGAATGGAATCAATATCTGGATGATTTAAAATCGGAGATAGATAATTCTTTGTCAATGTATAATTACCATTCGGACCTGCGTTTACTGACTGCTCAAAGGCATAGGTAGAATTTAGGGTAATCATAGCAAATGGAAAGTCTGTATGAGGAACCACCATGTATCCGGCATAATTATCAACTGACATATTAAATTGGTATTGATAGGCATGTGCCCCAGGACGCGTCGCTTCCTTACCGCCACGCATAGAGTAGGTAGCTGAAAGAATATAACCTAACGGTGCTTCTTTAGCAAGGTTTGTTAAAGCAAGGTCAAGTCCCTCTTGAGAAATTTCTTTATGATAATCCAATATATCAGCCGCCCCATGATAAACCTCGTCAGAACCTTCTTCTGTGTTACCTGTTAACTCATCACCTGGCACATCAAAATCCATACAAGATTGCATACCTAACAGTGACATCACAATGCAAGCAATAAAAAAATTATTTTTTTTCATATTCATCTGTCTAATATTTAGAAGTTAGCTTTTAATGAAATACCGAATGAACGAGCAGATGGCATATTAAATACATCGAACGCTCCTAAACCATTCTGAGTAGAAAGAGCAAGGTCTGGATCAACCGGGGCATCTTTATAAAGGAAACAAAGGTTACGAGCTACAAGAGAGAGTGACAAATGTTTAGAAGCACCAAACAAATTTCTAAAGGTATATCCCAGTGATAATTCACCTAAACGGAAATTAGTAGCATTGTAAACATATTGCGTGCCATAAGTATTCCCACCTACTTGTCTATAATATTTTTCGATAGAAACCAATTGTCCATCGGACATGTACATGGCAGGTTCACCCGTAGCAGTATATAGGTTATTGGCTTCGGCTGCTAAACGTGCATCCGCAGTACGTTGAGAATTGCCTACAGCATCCAACATTCCTTCTGTCAAAGAGATTACTTTACCTCCAATACGTCCGTTGATCAAGAAATAAAGTGAAAAGTCTTTATAATTAATTGTATTACTCCATCCTAAATTAAACTTGGAGTTCATATTGCCTAAATAAACATAATTTTGCGTATCAAGTTGTGGCGCTCCATTTACTAATTTAATAGAGCCGTCTTCATTACGCTTAAAGTCTTGTGCGTACAAATCGCCATAAGAACCTCCCTCATCATACCGAACCATTACTTTGCCTCCGGCAATACTTTGTTCTAATTTGGCAGAAGTACCGTCTTCTTTAGTGTAAGTTTTTTCGATTTTATTATAATTATAGGAGAAATTCACGGAAGTACGCCACATCCAATCTTTAGCAAATGCTAAATTATAGCTAAGAGTCGTTTCGATACCTTGATTACGGATAACCCCTGCATTTACAGGCTTTTTTAATCCTCCAAGATCACTAATGGTTAAATAACTATTATGCATGGCACTGTTATAATAGGTCATATCCCAGTTTAGAGCACTCCCAAATAAAGAAATATCAAAACCGGCTTCGAAAGATTTTGTTTTTTCTGGTATTGGGTTATTGAAATAACTATAAGAAGAAGGTACGGCAGCACCTGTAAGTGGGTCTGTGTTACGAGCATTATAGAGAACGTTCGGGATAGAGTTACCCACTTCTGAATATGAAGCGCGAACTTTCAGATTGGTAATTACTTCAGGCAGGGTAACTATTTGATGTAATAGCGCATTGGCACCCACTGAAAAGTAACCATAATTAGTAGGGGTTCCACGATACGAGTACTGTTTGAAAGCGCGGTACCAGTCTCGACGATAACTACCCTCCAGATATACTTTTTCTTGCCACCCTATCTGACCAGTAAAAAGTAAACCCTTATCCCAGTTGGAAGAAAGTGTGTATGAACGTTCACTTACGTTGCCTTGTGAAACAGAAGGTTCGAAAAAGTTGATTAGTGTTGGCATAGTGTCGTGTTTCCAATTGGCTGTAGTAGCTTTGGCCCAAAGTTTTTGCGTTTCTCCTTTTAATGTATGTCCTGTCCAACCGGTAGTGGCTGAGATAGAGAAATCTTTAATTTGTTTGTCATAGCTTAGTAAAGCGTCTACATATACTTCATTTATCCAATTAAGGTCTTGTCCATACATACCATAATCTTCCATAGCTGATATATTCCATGTGGTAGCCATGCGCTCTGATGTTCCTTTCATTTTTGTACGGTCCAAACTCAAACGTCCCTGTATCTTCAAACCATCAATGATCTGATAATTGGCAGAGATATAACCATAAGCACGTTCTTCTTCACTTATAGAATTGCGAGTATTTACCATCCAATAAGGGTTGTTCATACCATTTTGCCAATATGCCCATTCCTGTTTGGGCCCGGTTAGCTCAACAGTACCAGTAGTCCATTTATTGTTTTTAGAATCGAAATAGCTTTGTTCGTTAGAAGTCCATTTACCATTTTCTATGTAGTAATTTTCCTTATAATAATTTCGATCCACATTTCTTGGCATACGATAAAGATCATAAAGTGGATTCATCACTGTTCCTCCTCCAGGACGATTCTTGGTTTTTGCCTGTACATAATTTAGTGATAAATCGACATTTAACTTTTTATTAAATAGTGAATAACTCTGACGAAAAGAGAGCGTGTTACGTTTGTAATTATTGTTGCGCATCATACCGTCAGAATATGAATTTGCGTATGAAAAATAAGTACGAACAGTCTCAGTACCTCCACTAACGGATATTGAGTTATTGAATGTGGCACCTGTACGGAAAAAGTCATTTACGTCATCATTGGAAGCTGTATTACGTAATTTAGCACCTGAATAATTAAGTTCGTCAGCCGTTAAATCTGATAATTTTTTCCCCCAGCTATCTACAGATAAAGTCTCGGCAGTAGGATCAACTGTAGCACCATATACATTTTGGATTTTGGGAGTGAGCAAAGGGCGATCAAATGTTGCACTTGAAGATACATTAATAGAAATACGACCTTCTTTGCCTTTTTTTGTGGTAATCATTAATACGCCATTGGCAGCAGCACTACCATATAATGCAGCAGCATTAGCACCTTTTAGGATATTCAAACTTTCAATATCATCAGGATTGACAAGCGATAACGGATCAGAACCTTCAGAGGTACTGGAATATGTCAGATTAGAGCCTCCATCAAAACCAGTTTGACCATTCACATTATTAGTCATTGGTACACCGTCTATTACAATCAACGGACTGTTGTTACCCAAAATAGATTTATTACCACGAAGCAAAATTTTAGAGGCACCACCAGCACCACCAGCACTTGGGGTAATGGTAACTCCGGAAGCTTTTCCGGAAAGTGCATTCACGAAATTGGCATCCTGCACTTTCATTAATTCATCTCCTTTCACTTGTTGAGTTGCATAAGTCAATGACTTCTCTTTGCGTTCTATACCCATGGCTGTAACAACTACCTCATTTAGCTGTTGTGCATCTTCTTTCATTATTATGTTAAATGAAGAAGCACCAGCTACTCGCAGTGATATTTTCTGATAACCAATGTAGCTGAATTCTAATACAGCTTCGTCATTAAGTATTTCTAAAGTGTAATTACCATCAATATCGGTAATTGTACCTGTAGTAGTACCTTGTACTAATACACTAACCCCGATAAGTGGTTCGCCATATTCATCAGACACGGTACCCTTAATTGTGCGTTGTTTTTGCTGCATGGTAGAATGTACGGTTGGGGTTTCTTTAGTAGAATAAACTACCAAATGATTATCACGTACGGAATAGGTCGTGTTAGTGTTTTTGAGCAAGTCTGTCATGACTTTAGACAACTTTTCACGGTTAGCATGTATCGTAACTTTACGGTTAGGATCCACATCTTTCGCGTTATAAACCATACTCAGTGAAGTCTGACGACTAATTTCATTCAAAACCTCGCTCAAAGGTGCATTCGCAAAATCCAAACTTATTACTATCTCGCTTTGTGCGGTAGCATTCGTTAAGAATGGAACAAAAAGGAATAGGGAAAACAACAGAATTTTAATTCTGTACTCTAAATTTTTCTTCATTTAGCATTCTTTATTACGTTAACAAATACTGATTACTTTACTACTTTAATTGTAGACGTGCATTGCATATCGCACGATATAAGTTTTTTCTATTATCTTCTTTTATTCATGTTCTTCATTATCCAATATAAAACAACATATATTAATTTTAATTCTTTTTTTGAGATTCTTTTCTTATATTACAATTCAGAGATAAAGGTTACTAAATAAATGGAGCGAAAAAATCACTTTTTGGTATTTTTTTATTTAAATATTCTGCTTTATTCGGGATTCATAGATAAGATTAGCTTATTTTTTAAATTTATTCTTTTATGGGTTTTGTTTTTATGTATCAATTTTGTACTTGATCTAAAATGTATCTTGTATTTATGTTCTAAATATATATTATAATAGATGTATATTTTGTTAGATTCTGTTTTTCTTATCTTTATATGCTGTATAGAATTCTTTTCGGTACGCTGTGTAAGGGGTACGGCATATTTTATTATGTTATTTGTGAGGGCAATATTTTATTATAGGGGATAATGCTCTATGTAGCGTCTGGGATATAGCTGGTTGTGCTTTTGTGCAAGTAAATTGTTATAGAGAGTTCTTTTTTGATAGTTTTTAGCAGGAAAGTAAGGATATCACGAAAGTTTATTCGGGCTATGTGAACTGAACCTATGTGGACGTGCATGAAATGGATTGCTTTCAGAGGGTACAGGAAGATTTACTTTATTGATATAATTTTAGAGATATTTTACATTTCTGCAATATATCTTTTTTTGAAAAGATAAGGTCGAAGGTACTCGTTTTGTTTTCCGGTCTTATCTTTTAATTTATACTGTTTTTTACCTTTAATATCTAATAAACAGATATGGCTCTATTAATAGTAGGATAAACGGTGAGCTACCATAAAAAAGAAGAGACTGTCTTAAAATGGAGTGAACCCTAAAAGTTAGATAAAAAACTTTTAGGGTTCACTCCAAAATAGAAATTGAAAGTTGAAAATCTTATAGATTGAAGCTTTAGAAGAAAAAAATTCCCTCTTTTAGTCTTGTATTGTGATGAATTAAGGCTAAAAGAGGGAGGTTTTTATATTGTGACTTACAAGTTATAAGTAAGGCTGTCTCAAAATGAAAAATGAGACAGCCTCTTTTTCTTTTATATGAATAGGTTATTCAGCTTCAATAGCAGTTGTTTCTGCTGTTTCTTTCTTCTTGCTTAGCATTGTGTAAGCAATCGGAGAAGCAATAAATAATGAAGACAATGTACCAATGATAACACCCAGAATCATTGCAAATGCAAAGCTGCGGATAGAATCACCACCGAGGATAAAGATACACAGCAATACGATCAATGTACTTAATGAGGTGTTGATTGTACGGGCCAAAGTTGTATTTAGTGAGTCGTTGAACAATTGACGTTTGTTACGTTTCGGATATAAACCAAAGAACTCGCGTACACGATCAAAGATTACCACTTTATCGTTGATGGAGTATCCGATAGCTGTTAGGATAGCACCGATAAACGTTTGGTCTATTTCCAATGAGAAAGGAACAAAACCCCATAATAATGAGTATGCACCGATGATCATGATCGTATCACTGGTAAGTGCTACTACGGAGCCAACACTGTAAGCAATATTACGGAAGCGAAGCAAAATGTATAAGCCGATAGCAATCAATGCTAAAACTACCGACCAGACGGCCGATGTCTTGATATCATCTGCAATACTTGGACCTACTTTCTGTGAACTGATGATACTGCCACCTGTGTGGTTGTCACGGTCAATGAAAGTAGCCAATGAAATGTTTTGAGTTAACAACGGCTTTAATGTTTCATATAAGTATGCTTCAATTTCAGAATCCACATTGTTACCTTCTTCTTCGATGCGGTAATTAGTACTGATACGAACGGTTTTTTTGTCTGTACCAATAGCGATAACACTTACATTTGCATCACCGAATTTACTTGCGATCAACTCACGTACTTGTTCGGGCTCGATAGCTTGTTCGAACTGTACCTTATAATTACGTCCACCTGTAAAATCGATACTTTGGCTCAAGCCACGAATAGCGAATGATGCTATACATACCAAAATAATAATACCTGTAATCATGAAGGAACGTTTGTTACCTTTCATGAAGTCGAAATGAGTATTTACCAACAGGTTTTTAGAAATTCCGGAAGTAAATGTCAAGTTCAGCAGTTTATCTTTATTCATGTAATGTTCGTAAACTAAACGAGTCATGAATACTGCTGTAAAGAACGAGCAGAGAATACCGATAATCAATGTAGTGGCAAAACCACGAATAGGACCAGTACCGAAATTAAACAGAATAATACCGGTAATAATAGATGTTAAGTTGGAGTCGAAGATTGCCGAGAAAGCATTGGAGTAACCATCAGCTAATGCTTTTTTCACTCCTTTGCCGCTACGTAATTCTTCTTTAGTACGTTCGTAGATAAGTACGTTCGCATCCACAGCCATACCGAGTGCTAATACCATACCGGCAATACCGGACATTGTCAGCGCAGCTTGGAAGGATGAAAGAATACCTAATGTGAAGAAGAAGTTGAGGATTAAAGCACCGTTGGCAATCATACCTGGGATGAAACCGTACATGGCGCACATGTAAATCATCAAAAGGATGAGTGCCACTACAAATGAGAAAATACCTGCATTGATAGATTCCTGACCCAATGACGGACCGACAATATCTTCTTGCACGATGTGTGCCGGTGCCGGCATTTTACCTGATTTCAATACGTTTGCCAAGTCTTTGGATTGTTCCGGACTGAAATTACCGGTAATGATTGAGTTACCGCCTGTGATTTCCGTACTTACGTTCGGAGCAGAATATACATAATTATCAAGTACGATTGCAATAGAGCGTCCGATATTTTGTTTGGTCAATTGTGCCCAACGGCGTGCACCGTCTGTGTTCATAGACATGCTTACAGATGGTTTACCATGCTGGTCGAAATCGTCTTTGGCATCTGTTACTACATCACCTTCCAACGGAGCTTTACCGTTGCGTTCGGTAGATTTGATAGCATACAACTCGAAAGTCTGTCCTTTTTTGTCGAAATCAGCAGGAGCAACTCCCCATTTTAGACGGAGGTCCTTAGGAAGTTCTGCTATTACTTCTCTCATCGCCAAATATTTGTTGATTTCAGCAGTGTCTTTGTAATTAGCATAACCGATAATGGGGCCTTGACCACTTGAATTTAACTGAAGAATGGCCATCAAAGGATGTTCTTTTTTGATTTGCTCCATATTTATAGAAGCTTCCTGTTGGTTACCTTTCAGTGCAGCTGCGATACTGTCGGCAGCACTGATGGCTTTTGCCGGTGTTGCTTCCGCTACTACTTCTTCTGTTGCTATTACTTCAGTAGAGTCGGTTGTTGTGCTTGCGGTTGTTACCAGAACATCACGCAGTTTACTGTCTACAGACTGCATTACCGGCAATAATTCTTTCGCTGTATAGGTTTCCCAGAATTCCAGATTGGCAGAACCTTGGAGGAGTTTTCTCACACGTTCCGGTTCTTTGATACCCGGAAGCTCTACCATGATACGCCCCATTCTGTCTTCAAGACTTTGGATATTCGGCTGAACTACACCGAAACGGTCGATACGTGTACGGAGTACATTATAAGAGTTTTCTACGGCAGCTTTTACTTCAGAACGCAATACTTTTTCTACTTCAGCATCAGATGACTTCTGGTTAACTTTGTCCTTCAACTGTTGCGTTGCAAAAAGTTCGGAAAGTTTAGCGTCCGGTGCTATTCTGTGGTATTCTTTAATGAAAAGAGTGATAACATCGTCCTGGCTGTTGGTAGCTTGTTTGGCAGCAGTTGCCAGTGCCTGATTGAAATTTTCATCGGGCTTGTTATCAGCCAATGCTTTAATAACATCGGGTATGGATACTTCAAGGATAACGTTCATACCGCCCTTGAGGTCCAAACCTAAACTAATTTCCATTTCACGACACTGTTTCAGCGTATAATTACCCAGCCATACTTTCTCGTTTGAAAGAGAGTCGAGGTAGTCTTGTTCTACTTTAGTATCGCCGTTCGCTATCTCTTTTGCCTTATTGGTA
>OGMN01002087.1_pt1 | contig 12342 bp, 10 predicted proteins | sample 1573211 | NCBI WGS metagenome assembly OGMN01 (sample SAMEA2581876, study PRJEB24529) | metagenome | biome: Human gut stool | place: China | collected 2011
TTTGCAGGACTTTTATTGACAAGCTGCCAGTCTAAAGAAAGCAGTTCTTCTCAAAAACCAAAAGAAATCAATGTCTACACTGCTCTTGAAAATGAACAAATACCTGTATTCCTTGAAAATTTTAAAAAACATCATCCTGATATCAAATTAAATATAACTCGTGATTCAACTGGTGTCCTTATCACAAAAATCTTGGCTGAAAAGGATAATCCTCAAGCAGATGTAGTATGGGGAACTGCTGCTACTGGACTTCTAATGCTGGACAAAGAAAATCTTTTAAAACCTTATGCTCCAAAAGGACTTGAAAAAGTTGATCCTAAATTTAAAGACTCTGCTGAAGAACCTGTATGGGTAGGAAATAATGCTTGGATGGCAACTTTTGCAGTAAATAAAACTGAACTTGAAAAACTTGGGCTTCCTATTCCCAGAACTTATGAAGATCTTCTGAATCCAGGATATAAAGGGCTAATTTCTATGCCCCACCCTGCTTCATCAGGTACTGGATTTCTTGCCATAGCAGGATTTATGCAGGTAATGGGAGAAAAAGAAGCATGGGAGTATATGGAAAAACTTCATGAAAATATGGGGGTATATACTCATTCTGGTTCAAAGCCTGCTAAACAGGCTGCCAGTGGAGAATATCCAATTGGAATATCTTATGATTACCCTAGCGTAAAACTTATGAATGAAGGAAATCCTATTGAAGTAGTCTTTCCAGCTGAGGGTTCTGGATGGGATTCAGAAGCCAATGCCCTTATCAACAAAAAAGATATAAAAGAGGAATCAAAAATATTTCTGGACTGGGCTATCTCAGAAGAAATGATGAAACTCTATGGTACTCAATATGCTATAACAAGCATTGATATCAGCAACCCTATTCCAAATGGCTACCCTTCTGACCCTGTAAGCCATCTGGTAAAAAATGATTTTAAATGGCTTGCAGAAAACAAAAATACTATTTTAGATAAATGGAGTGAAAAATTTGGTGCAAAAGCTGAACAAAAATAGAAATATCCTGATTCTGGAGGAAATATGAGTTATTTAGAAGTAAAAAATGTAAATAAATATTATGGAAAATTTCATGCTTTAAAAAATATAAGCTTATCTATTGAGAAAGGGGAGTTTATCTCCTTTCTCGGCCCAAGCGGCTGTGGAAAAACTACTTTGCTGAGAGTTATATCTGGACTGGAAGAACTTAATTCTGGAAATCTTTTTCTAAAGGGAAAGGATATCTCTTCCCTTCATCCATCTAAAAGAAACTTCTCAATAGTTTTTCAGTCATATGCCCTTTTCCCAAATATGACAACATGGGAAAATATAGCCTATGGACTAAAAAATAAAAAAATGCCTAAAGATTTAATAGAAAAGAAAGTTAAAAGTGTATTGGAGATGGTAGGACTTTTTTCTATCAGCAATAAATATCCCAATGAAATGAGCGGAGGACAGCAGCAGAGAGTGGCTCTTGCCAGAGCAGTTGCCCTTGAACCAGATATACTTCTGTTAGATGAACCTCTTTCTGCACTGGATGCAAAGGTAAGAGAAAAATTAAGAAATGATATCAAGTCCCTGCAAAAGAGGCTTGGACTTACTACTATTATGGTAACTCATGATCAAGAGGAAGCGTTATCTATGTCAGATAAAATTATGGTCATGAAAGATGGAGAAATAATGCAGTGGGGAAGTCCAAGAGAGATATATGAGAATCCCAACTCATTTTTCACAGCAGATTTCATAGGTAAAATAAATTTTCTGGAAAATGGAAAGGCTATACGTCCAGAACATGTAAAAATAGTATCTGATGTATTGAGTAATAAAAATAAATTTATAATGAGAGAAATAGAAAGCTGGGAATACTTAGGACCGTCTTACAGGCTTTTTTTCAAAAATAGAGATAGAATATTGAAAGTTGAAGTTCCTTGTAATTTTATAAATGAACAAACTTTGAAACAGGGAAATAAATTTTTTCTTGAATTTGATGAAAGCTTCTATCTCGATTTCAGAGACGAGGTATCATAATGGAAAAAACTAAAGATGAAGTAATCAGAGAAATACTCACTTGGTTTATCCTCATTTTTTTGATAGTTGCCATAGTTTTTCCTCTGGGGCTTTTACTGACAAAATCCTTTGAAAACAACTCTGGAGAATTTATTGGACTCAGCAACTTCAAAGAATATTTCTCAAATAAAAATCTTCTTATCTCATTAAAAAATACATTTACTATCTCAATAGCTTCAAGCGTCATATCTCTGGTACTAGCTTTTATCTATGCCTATGGTGTACAGAGAACTACAATCAGATTTAAAAATATATTCAAATATATAGCCCTCATGCCTCTCTTTGCTCCTACAATAATGCATGGAATATCTCTTGTGTATCTCTTCGGGAGAAAAGGGGCTGTAACTACTGGTTTTTTTGATAAACTTCCTCAGTTTGCCTTTGATATCAATCTCTATGGTGCTACTGGAATAATAATAGCTGAGGTTTTATATATTTTCCCACAGATATTTCTGGTATTGAATATTGCTCTTTCTACAACTGACTACAGACTTTATGAAGCAGCAGATATGCTGGGAACAAGTAATTTCAGAAAATTTTTTACTATCACTCTTCCAAATATGAAATATGGAATGATATCCTCTTTTATTATAGCATTCATACTTTCATTTACAGATTTTGGTGCTCCGAAAGTAGTAGGAGGAAATTTCAGTGTTCTGGCTACAGATGTATATATTAAAGTAGTTGGACAGAATAATATGTCTATGGGAGCTGTTGTCAGTATCATTCTATTGATTCCTTCTGTAGCAGCATTCTTTATTGATCAGAAGATACAGAAAAAACAGGGGGTAGTCCTCAATGCAAAATCTATTCCTTATACTGCAAAGGAAAATAAAGCAAGAGATATATTTTTCTACATTTACACTATATTGATTTGTTTCTTTATCTTATCAATTTTTATCACAATATTTGTTTCAGCTTTTTCTAAACTATGGCCTTATGATCTTAGTTTTAGTCTGAATAATTTTAAATTTTATGACTATAATGGCGGTATTGAGATATTCTTTAAAAACTCTTTTATTCTTGCAGTTCTTTCTGGAATATTTGGAACTTTTATGACATTTATGAGTGCTTACCTTATTGAGAAAAAAGAAAAGAAAACCTTAAAAGATAAAGTGATATATTTTCTTTCTCTTGTTCCTCTAGCACTTCCGGGAATGGTAATAGGTATTTCATATATCTTCTTTTTTAATAAAAGCTATTTCACAATACCTTTTTTAAATATAAGTATAATGAACCCTTTTAATTCATTGTATAAGACTATCTGGATAATGGTACTGGCAAATGTGATACATTTTTACTCAATATCTTTTTTAACTGCCAACACAGCTTTGAAGAAGCTGGACAAAGAATTTGAAAGAGTTTCTCTCTCAATGGGAATACCATGGTACAAAACATTTTCCAATGTAACCTTCCCAATGTGTCTTGAATCGATATTAGAGATATTCTTCTATTACTTTGTAAATTCTATGGTAACTATTTCAGCTCTTGTATTCCTTTATACATCAAGTCTGAATCTCCTTTCCATAGCAGTAATTAATCTGGACGATACTGGGGAGATAGCAAAAGCTTCTGCAATGTCCATTGTAATACTTCTTACAAATATAATAATTAAAATAATATATCAGATAATTTTAAAGTTTTTACAAAAAAGAAAAAATAAAATGAAAGAGGAGAATGTTTAATTATGAAAAAAATAAATCTTGTAATTTTTGACTGGGCTGGAACTGCTGTTGATTATGGGTGCTTTGCTCCTGTACAGGTCTTTCTTGAAATATTCAAAGAAAGAGAGATAGATGTAACACTGGAAGAAGCAAGAGGTCCTATGGGAATGCTGAAAATAGATCATATCAAAGCTATGCTGTCACTTGACAGGGTTACTGCTTTATGGAATGAAAAATATAATAGAATGTGGAATGAAAATGATATAGAAGAGCTTTACAAAAATTTTGAAAACAAGCTTTTTAAAATACTTGCTGACTATACTGAACCTGTTCCACACTGCATAGAAACTGTAAATATTTTGAGGGAAAGAGGATTGAAAATAGGTTCAACAACAGGATACACACAGGAAATGATGGACATTGTCACTGCTGGGGCAAAATCTCAAGGATATTCTCCAGATTACTATACTACTCCTAATGCTGTTCCAGCTGGAAGACCTGCTCCATATATGATATATCAGAATATGCTTACTCTTGGAGAAGAGGACACAGACTGTGTTATAAAAATAGGAGATACAATCTCTGACATTAAAGAGGGAAGAAATGCGAAAGTGTGGACAGTTGGAATATTAAAAGGAAGCAGTGAACTAGGATTATCCCTTGAAGAAGTAAACTCTCTTTCTGAAAAAGAATTGAAAGAAAAGATGGAAAAAACAGCTGAAAAAATGCTTTCAGCAGGAGCTCATTTTGTAATAGAGGATATTTCAAAAGTTCCATATATTATAGATATTATCAACAACAAATTAAAAAACGGCGAAAGAGCCTAAAACAGTTAAGCTGGAGGAATTAAACATGCATACTTTAGAAGAATATTTAGAAAAACCATATCTGCTTTTAACACCAGGACCATTAACTACAAGCAATGGAGTGAGAATGGCTATGCTTAAAGACTGGTGTACATGGGATAAAGAATATAATAATATAGTTCAGGAAATAAGAGAAAAATTAGTAAGATTAGCTGTTCCATCAGGAAATTATCATAAATATACTTCTGTTCTTATGCAGGGAAGCGGTTCTTTTGGAGTAGAATCTGTTATAGGAACTGCTCTTCCTGAAAATGGGAAGTTATTAATTTTATCAAATGGAGCTTATGGAAACAGAATGGGAGAAATTGCTCAGGTTTTAAAAATAAATAATATCATAGAAAAATTTGGCGATAAAGATATTATAGATATCAACATAGTGAGAGAAATCCTTGAATCTAATCCAGATATCACTCATGTATCTGTAGTACATAGTGAAACTACAAGCGGAATTTTAAATCCTATTGAAAAGATAGGAGAATTAGTTAAAGAATTTAATAAGCTATATATTGTTGATGCTATGTCAAGCTTTGGGGGCATTGAAATAGATATTGAAGAGGTAAAAGCAGATTTTATAATCAGTTCTTCAAATAAATGTATACAAGGTGTTCCGGGTTTCTCTTTCATCATATGTAGAAAAGAAGTTTTAGAAAATTGTTCAGGGCAGGCTCGTTCTCTTTCTCTTGATCTATACAGTCAATGGAAAGTCATGGAGGAAAATAATGGAAAATGGAGATTCACTTCCCCTACTCATACTGTAAGAGCTTTTTATCAGGCTCTTTTGGAATTAGAAAAGGAAGGGGGCGTGATAGAAAGAGAAAAAAGATACAGAAAAAATAATACTATTTTGAGAGAGGGAATGAAAAATCTAGGCTTCAAATCACTTATTCCTGAAGAGTATCAATCTCCAATAATAACTACTTTCTTTGCACCTGAAAATCCAGATTATAATTTTGAGAAATTCTATTATAAGTTAAAGAAAGAGGGATTCGTCATCTATCCCGGAAAAGTTACTGACATGGAAAGTTTTAGAATAGGAAATATTGGTGAAGTATATCCAGATGATATTTATGCACTGCTGAAAGCTATAGAAAAGGCTGCATGGTAATGTAAAAAGACCAGCTTGAAATTAACAGGCTGGTCTGATTTTTTTATTTAATTAGAAATTTTTAGGCTGAATCATGAAGTAAGCTTGTGGATGAGCACATACTGGACAAACTTCTGGAGCTTTCTTTCCATAGTGAATATGTCCACAGTTCATACATTCCCATGCTACTTCTTCTTCTCTTGCGAATACCATTTCTTCTTTGATATTAGCTAATAATTTTCTATATCTTTCTTCATGTTCTTTTTCTACTTTTGCTACACCTTCAAATAATCTAGCAATTTCAGTGAACCCTTCTTCTTTTGCTACTTTTGCAAATTCAGCATACATATCAGTCCACTCATAGTTTTCTCCCTCAGCAGCATCTAAAAGATTGTCAATAGTTGAAGGAATATTTCCACCTTTTAATAGTTTGAACCAAAGTTTTGCATGTTCTTTCTCATTGTTAGCAGTTGCTTCAAATAATTTTGACACTTGCTCAAATCCATCTTTTTTAGCTTTTGATGCATAATATGTATATTTATTTCTTGCTTCTGATTCCCCAGCAAATGCAGTCATTAAGTTTTTTTCTGTTTTAGATCCTTTTAATTCCATTAAAACCATCTCCTTGTTTTCTTTTTACATTTTTGTAATCTCTACAAATAAGATAACATATCACCCAAATATTGTCAAATAAATTTTTGAAATATTTTATATTTGGTTCATTAGATAAGAGGCGGTTCTTCCCATACAAGCGATACAATAAATTCCCTATCCGGTTAATTATTTTAAAATAAAAAAATCTGAATCCATATTTTTCTAGTTTGCATAAAATCTCTTCTAATGAAACTTTCAATATTTACAATTTATTTTTTAAGTTGTTCTGCCTTTAATTCTAAACAATATTAAAGATGTAGAAGATGAAAATTAAAAAAAGTGTATTTATTTTTAATATAAATATTTTAATTAAAAAAGCCCAGTCTACTTATAGCAGTACTAGGCCTTTATAAAATAAGATTATTTATAGATTGTTAATAAAGAGTAGTTGAACAAGTAGTCAATCTTATTTTTTATTTGAATTCATTTTTTACAATATTATCCTTTATAAATATTAAAAGTTTATTCTAAACCCAATTGTTCCCTCCCAATTAGTTTCATAATCACTTCCTAAGCTTTTTGTTATTTCATAATAAATATTTGTTGTTTCACTTATTTTAAAATCTCCTCCTAATCCTACTTCTATCCAACTATCATTTCCGTTTACTTTTTTAGTATATGTAGTATCTTTTCCTTTAGCATTAACTCTATAGTCCCCATTTACTTCTCCAAGTATATCAAATTTCATAAAATGGCTGCTTTTTTCAAAAGTTTTTCCTATATTAATTCCCGTCTTTCCTATCAAACTGTGTATACTATTTTGTTCAACTTTAATTCCACCATTTGTTGTATAATCTAAATTACTAACATAAGTATAATTTAATTGAATCTTAGGCATCAAAAAATATGAATTATAATCAATTTTTTTTCCAACTTCAATACTTAATGTTTTAGCCCAAGTCTTATAATCTCCTTTACTTTCTTGAATTTCATTATTAAAAAAATTGTAAGTTTTATATGATGTATCTATATGACTAAATTTCCCTATCAAATCAATATATGTATCTGTATCTCCTACATATGAAGCATATAATGAAAATCCTATATTTTCAGAATCTCCCTTACCATTATCTCTAAAATCAATATTACTATTTCTTTTACTTACAGCAAAACCTGTAAATATTTTACTTCCCTCTAAGTTATGTTTTCTATCATATCCTACTTGTAGCATATTATAATCATTTTTAAATCTATTTATAGAAGACTTATCATATTCCATTTCACCACTTAATAATCTTACCCATACTCCATTATTTTTTTCATAATTTCTAATTTCACCAAGCCTTTTATGAATAGAATCCACTTCCATTCTAGCCACTGCTGAATTATAAAGAAAAGCTGCACTATCTATAATAGTTTTAGTTGTTTCTCCTATCTCAGTTTTTTCAATTCCTGTAACAAACCAATCCTCTTTATTTCCATTAGTTCCATTTTCAACCTTTACATTATAATTAAAAACATTACTTATATTAGATACGTTTCCTCCTTCAAAAGTTACTTCTCCACTTTTATCATTAGCAAAATGAATAGCACCATTATTAAAATCATAGCTAGTTAGTAAAGGTATTGAATTATCACTTACATCTAAAATATGATTTTGTTTTTTATCAGCGCTATTTAGTTGCAAAAAATCTGTTTCTAAATCATTTCCTGATATATCCATAATTATTCTTCCATTATTTCCTGATATATTCTCAATAGTCAATATCTGTTTTCCTTCCTGAGACATATCAATAATACTATTCTTAAGTGTCAAATTAGTTACTTGGCTATCATATTTATTTTTCCAAAGAGCTCCATCTAAAAATGATAAATTAGATTCTCCTTTTGCACTAGTTGTCTTCTGTCCAATAAAAATAGAATTATTCCCTTTAAAATTAATAGTTGTTTTTCCTTTGGCAGAAGTAACAATATGTCCTGTTATATCTACAGGTACATTTTCTAATTCATTATTAATTTGAATTATTCCCTTTTTATTATAAATAGCAAAGTGATAGTCTGTATGTGGTTTATTATCTTTAATAACAACCCCACCTTTTAAATTAACAGAACTACTATTATCTGCATATATTCCTGTAGAAGCTCTATAATGTGGATTGTTACTACTTGTTTCTATATAAATAGTTTGAGCTTTTAAATCAACTGTACTCTCTTTATCTGCTTTAATTCCATAAGCAGAATGCTGATCAGCTTTAGATATTATATTTATATTTTTAGTATTTTCTATTGAAATATTTGCTTTCTCTATTGCTTCTATTCCAACTGCTTTTGATATACTTGCAGTTGAATTTTTATCTAAAATATCAATGACTGTATTTTCTCCTTTTAGAATAATATTTGAATTTATTCCTGAGCCTAATATTCCAACAGCATTAAGTTCACTTTCAGCTTTTATAATATTATTTTTACTTCTTATATCTATTTTAGCTCCAGCATCAGCTTGAATTCCTACAGCTCCATTAAGTTGTTGAGTATTATTTTTAGAAGTAATATTAACTAATAAATTCTCTGCCAAATTATTATCATTATTAATTCTTATTTGACCATATTCTCCTGCATATAATCCTTTTCCTTCAGTTTGAGTATTTAAAACTTGTATTTCAATATCTTTCCCATTAAGATTTATAAGATTTTTATCTGCATCATTGTAATTATTCCCTAAAGAATAAACTGCAAAGGCTTTTTCTTTTATATTAGCTGCATTAAAAGTTAAAACTAATGTATTATCAGCATTTATATGAACTTTATTATTTGCTGTTCCTTTCCCTTCATTCCAAATTAAATAAGCTCTCTTTGCAAAAGAGTTCTCTGCAAAAGCTAACTTAAGATTATTTCCATAGAGTTCAAATGATTCTTTTCCTTGTCTTGCACTGGCATCTACTAATACAATTGGATCAGTTACTATTTGATTTTCTGAATTATCTAGTCCCTTAGTACCTATAAATTCTAAATCATATTTTTTATTTTGGTTTCCTATACTAAAACTTCCACTTCTGATTTGAAAATTAGACATTTCTATTTTCATATTATCAGTTATATTTGATAAATCATAATTACTCCCTGTATTTCTATCTTGAACTTGAGTATAATTATTTTTAGAAATTACTCCAGTTTCTATTTCTGTTAAAGAATATGAAGGCTGTTCAATTAAAAGAAATACTATCAAGCTCAAATATAAATATTTTTTTATTTTCATAATATATTATGTATCCTCCTACAAGCAAAAAACAAAAAATATACATAAGTAATATAATAAAAATATTTTATTTTGTAAAATATATTTTTTTAATATTTATTAAGTGATTAATTTTTAAATAAACAGCATTATTTTTTTACAATAAATATTATAATGTATATTTATATAATACATCACTATTTTAATTTATAAATTTATTTTTTTATCATAAAATTTAAGTTTATTAATTTAAAATCAAATTAAAAATAAAAAAAACTGCTCCAATTAAAAAAAATATTATTCAATATATAAAGTTAATCTTCTTAAACCTCATGACAAATTTTATATTTTAATTATATATCTAATTATAAATGTAAAATAATTAATATTTTTTATTTTTTCAACAAATTTATCAAATCATAATTTCCTAAGAAATAAAACTAATTAAGAAAGCAGGGAATAATCCCTGCTCTCTTAATTTTCATTATCAGCTGCCACAAAATAATATCGTGAGTTTGCACTTTGTTTAACTTCTTCCATAGAACGCCTTAGGGCATTTACTAAATTGTCTGCTAAATTTTTTAAAACTTGACTGCTAAAAGGGTTTGCTAAATATTCAGCTTCTGCTCCCAGTGTGATAAAAGCTTCCCCAATAGTAGTAATTGTTCCTGTTTTACGCTGAACATCCACCTTATACAGATTAGCTCCCGGAAGATTAGAATTATTAGCAATAATTCTCACATCAATGTGTAAAGTATGATTGCGGTCAGGGAAAATATCATTCTTTTCTCCAAAGACATGGCTTATTTTCTGTGCAGTAACCATATCTATCATTTCTTGAATCTCACTGTCTTTTATATTTTGACCAAAACGAGCTGGAAGTAAATTGTTTCTAACAACTGTATGCATAAGATTTCCTCCTATAATATTTATTTTCTCTAGAGATAATTTATCATAACACTCAAAAGATAATATACCAAATAAGTAAATTTATTTTATCTGCTCTAGTCTGCTGTAAAAAAGAATTTGAATTTCTCTAAGTTCACAGGTATAATCTAAGGAGAAATATTAAATAATAACAGGAGGAAACAACCTATGAAATTTTCTATAAAATCATTTGATGAATTAACTGCAAGAGAGCTCTATGAAATTGGAAAAATCAGACAAGAAGTATTTGTAGTGGAGCAAAACTGCCCTTATTTAGATTTTGATGAAAAGGACTTTGATTCTCTCCATGTCTATTCAAAAGATGAGGATACTGATAAGATCATATGTTATGCCAGAGTTTTAGCCCCGGGATTATCTTATGATACTGCATCTATCGGTAGAGTTATGGTTTTAAGCAATTACAGAAAATATGGATATGCCAGAAAATTAGTACTGCAATGTATAGATTGTGTAAAAAATATCATGGGAAAAAATGAAATTACTATTGGTGCCCAATCTTATTTAAAAGATTTTTATTCTTCTGTAGGATTTACAGCTGTATCTGATGTATATGATGAAGATGGAATTCCTCATATTGATATGTATATGAAACTTTCGTAAACCATTCACCAATTAAAAGTGCTTTGTAATTTTTTCATGTGTTAAGAAATTTTAAAAAAATCATCACCTGTGAGGTAATTTTACCTTGTGGGTGATTTTTTGTTTTGGTAGTTTATTTCTTGAAATTGTGATAAAAATGATGAACTTTTTGAAATGAAAAAAATAAAAAAATACTTAAAAAAATATCTAAAGAATAAATTTGGCTAAGAGCAACATCGTGAACATTTATTATTCTTCTTATTCACACCTTTAATTCAAATTTTAAAATAGTTTATATACAAGAGTAGGATGTTATGATAATATAGATATCACTAACATTAAAAAAATAAATTTAACAAAGAAAAAGGAGAGTAGAGTGGATAAGATTAAAATGCAGGGAGTATTTGAAAAAGGGTATGGATTTGTAGCAAAAAAAGTGATGAGGGATAAAACTTTAAATATTTTATCTAAAGCCGTCTATGCCTATATATGCAGTTATGCTGGAAAGGGAAAGGATGCCTTCCCATCGCAGAATTTGATATGTGGAGATTTAGGAATAGGAAAAAGTACACTGGTAAAATATATCAAGTAATTAAAAGACAGAGGATATGTAACAGTAATCCAGCATAAAGAAAAAGGGAAGTTTGCCCAAAATCTATATACTGTAAATGCTATACCGTGTATAGTTTCGTCGGATACGGTAGAAACCGATACGAATCCTACCGCACGCGGTCAGGTGAACACTAATAATAACAAAAAGAGTAATAATAACAAAAAGAATAATAATAACATAAAAGATAAAAAGATAAATAATACACACACAGGGGTGGAAGAGAAAGCTGATGATAGTGCAGAACATAAAAATGAGATTGAGAAAGAAAAATTAAGTGATGCACCTATGGAGATACAGGACATATTAAAAAAATATTTCCACAAAAAAAGAATAGAATTTAAAAAAATCCTCAGTAGAAACCTGCTGAGGATTTTTGTATTTAAGGTACATCTGAAATATTCGCATTTATACATAAACGCGAACACTTATATTTTGATTCACCTAAAAATTTCTTTAACTCACAAATTATCGCTGTATACTCACATGGTAGATGATACATTATTTTCAAAAAAAAGTCAATATTTTAAATTTAAATAATATTCTCTAAAATTAATAAATAAGGCAGTGTTCGCAAAAATGTATAAATGCGTACAGTTTAAAAGTTGATTTAGTTTTAAAACTTTAGAATAACTAAAATATTAGATTTTGAGGATTTTATAAAATTGAATTTTTTAATATTAATTTTAAAATATATAGGGGGAAAA
>OGMN01002093.1_pt1 | contig 12278 bp, 9 predicted proteins | sample 1573211 | NCBI WGS metagenome assembly OGMN01 (sample SAMEA2581876, study PRJEB24529) | metagenome | biome: Human gut stool | place: China | collected 2011
AAAAATACGCATAAACGTCTCGCAGAGAAAACGGCTCAGGAAGGAACACCAGTATGGCAGAGATGCGCTGTAAGGTCGAGAGGGCATCTTGTCGTTGCGCCTTCGGTTGACTATGGTGGCGGGGGAGCGTGTTTTCCCGAAGCCCGGCATAGCTATGAGAAGGATGAGACAATGCGTATTGATGAAGTGAAGAGACAGCTTGAGGCTTTTGGCGTTCTTGACGGATACCGCGAGTTCGCCACGTCCAGCGCCACTGTTGAACTGGCGGCCGCCGCAGCCGGATGCGAACCCGGACGCATCGCCAAGACGCTGTCGTTCAAGACGGCTGAAGGGCCTATTGTTATTGTGGTGATGGGTACGGCACGGATCGACAACCGGAAATTTAAGGATCAATTTAAGGAAAAGGCGAAATTCCCGCAGGGAGAAGAAGTGGAATCGCTCATCGGGCACCCCATCGGCGGTGTTTGCCCCTTTGCCGTAAACGAAGGTGTCCGGGTTTTCCTTGACCTCAGCCTTAAGGCCTTCGATCCCGTCTATCCGGCAGCGGGGGCCCCGAACAATGCGGTATGCCTTTCGCTCGCCGATTTGGAACGTGTAACCGGCGGGACATGGGTTGACGTCTGTAAGCAAGAGGCCGAGTAGGCGGCGTTGTTGGCAGGCCCTGCACACGAGAAAAGCCAATCCATATGGATTGGCTTTTCTCGTGTGCAGGGTTGGGGCTTATTCGGTAAGCGTTTTGGGATCAATATTGTACTTGCGGATTTTGGACCACAGGGTGCTTGTGTTCAACCCAAGCAAGTTTGCGGCCCCGTCAGGCCCGGCAATTTTCCCGTTGGCCTTTGCGATGGCCATCTTGATATGGTCTATGATGATCGTGTCAAGCGTGGGGAAGGCATCTCCGCTTGATGAAAGCTCACATTTCTCTTTGATGTTCTTGTTCGCTGAGGGATGCCTTTCCGCAATAAAAGAGTGCTTCAGCGCATTCATGTCGTTATAGAGGAGAATACTGTTGAAGGTATCTATAAGCATCGGCTGTATGAAAGAACAGATATCGATATCTTCTTGTGAATATCTGTTCTTTCCGATGCTGTATATGGACATGTAAATATGGATGCCTTCAAGGACATGATGTTTGAGAGGAATATAGATGCTGGAAGACTCTTCGTTGTTAAAAATACTGTTCCTGAATTCAGAAAATACGCAGGTTTCTTCACCCGTAAAGTTTTTTATGGAATGAACGTCTCCGGTAAAGAAATTATCTTCTATATACATGCGCCTGAGAGTGTCTTCCGGTATGGTAATTTGATCTGGGAAGGAGTTCTTTGAATAGTCAGCATACTCAGCTACTTTGAAGATGGTATCTTTCTCAAAAAAAGAAATATATACGGCGGATACAGGCATGTATCGCTTAAAGAAGGAGGCCATTTTCTGCGTAAAGTCCGATATGCAGGAGGATTCAAAAACGGTCGAAAAGAAAACGGAAAAGAGTTCCTCAGACGTATGGTTCATGGTCGCCTCTTTGTCTTTTTATACTGTAGATGTATAAACTCGTATCTTAATAAAACGAAAAGAAAATTGCTTTTCAAATTTTTTTTGTATTCAATGAAGTGATTCCAGAAGTCTTTTTATATTAAACAAGGAAAAAGGATTGTCAAAACGTTAAATAAAACATATATAGAACTGACATTCTATATAAAGTGTCTTGTTGAAAGCCGTATTGTTTTTATTGTATCTCTGTATAAGTATTGACGAAATATGTATTTCCAAAGGATGTCAATGATGATTGCCTCATCAAAGATGAAGAGCAAAACACAATGACAACTCTTTTAATTGAGTAATATCTGTCCATAAGATCGTTTTTCTAAAAATTGTTTTTTGATGATGGATCAGGAGTGTTCGTTTTGAATAGGAGAACATGGCATGTTAGCGATTCCATTTGTATAGAAAAGTATTCTATATAGTAAACAGAGCATACAAATGTAGATGGTATAGTTGCAGTAAAAAAATTCTTAATATTACAGATTTATTGTTATATGTTAAGCAATAAAAAATTTGCTTTTAAATAATTCTTCTATTTTATAGATAATAATGTTGAATTTAAATTATAAAATCTAATAATAGCATTTAGTATACTAAAAATAGTATTATTTGTTTTTAAAAAAATTATATTTAGTCTATCTACGTTGTAAATAAAAAATCATATTATATTTCACCATGAAAAAAATGTAATGAATAGGAAAAAGTGTTGGACAGAGATGCAAATTGGGGATGCGTGAGAGGAATGATAAATGTAACGCCACGCGGCGCCGGTTCATGCGCAAAGAAGCATCACAGCCCTTTGGTGGGAGCCCGAGGAAATCACAAGAGCGGCCTGACAAGAAGGAGACAGGAGAAGATCTGATTCTGGGGGGCTAAAACGGAGCGAGTCACATTGTTTTTTATGGAATTATTTCACTGTCCAAGAAAAAACATACGGCAATGCTTGCCCCGTTAGCACAGTGATCTCATGCCGGGAGTGCTTCATTTTATTCGGGCAACGTGCAGTAGGTCCTCTCCAATTTCTTTCAGTGTTGTGTTTTATATTAATATATTGATATTACAAGTAAAACAGATACTATTGACGGAAAAACAGGATGTGATATTCTCTTAAGAATAAGCGAACATTAGGGAAACGTTTCGTCACCGGTGTGGCGCCCAGTCTTCAAAACTGGTGGACGGTCGAAAGGTCGTTGGTAGGTTCGACTCCTATACGTTTCCGCCAAAAAGAATCTCAAAAAGCCCCGCAAAGCCTCAAAAGCCTTGCGGGGCTTTTTATCCAAGTTTCATACTCTCCAAGAGTCTCACTTGGTATATGGATATACCGTTATTTTGTCGGTATTTCTGACGGTATTTTTATATGCTGGGTGCCGTTCGCCATACGGAACACGGGGAGCCGTTGAGATGGCCTACCGGCTTGGTCAGCTTGCCGGGCAGGTGTGTCGGTAGCCCATCCGTGGGATATACGAGATATGACGCAGCCGCGGATTCAAATGAAGCGTTGCTTCCCTTGAATCCGCCGGGAACCGCCGCGCCGGGGGGCCGTCCTTGTTTGTGAGGCTGCTGCGGCTGGCAGTTTCGGTGCGCTCATCATGATGAGCGGCCCAATGTGAACTGTCGGGGACAGAAAAGAGGAAGCCCCCAACCGTGAGGAAGGGGGCTTTGTTGTGTGGGAGGTCGGAAAATTCTAGAACTTCCATTCCACAGCGAGGTTTCCGTAAACGGATGTTGCATCACGGCGGAAAAGTTCGCTCCCGGCGTTTAAGGAGAAAGAGACGTGCTTGTCCGTGTTGAAACGCACGCCCGCGCCGAGGCCAAGGCTGTCGCGGCCCGGGACCTTCACAGTGTTGGAGAAGCCCGCGTTGGCCGCTTCCACGAATGAGGCGTGCATCGTGCCCGCCTTGTCGAGCAGTTCGTGGTTCCATGCGGCGGAGGCGTGAGCCTTCCAGGTGGCGTGTTCGCCGAGCTGCCTTTCATTCGTGCTCATGCGGACACCGAGGCTGGAGCGCAGCGAGTGGAAGGTTTCGGAATCCAGATGGAGTCGGCTGCCCATGCCGTTGTCTTCCGTCAGGGACGGGCGTGACGAGAAGGCGTAGTCCAGCGCGGCGAAGGGCCCGGCCTTGATTGTACCCCAGTCGGCCTCATAGCCGCCGCCCGCACGGACCGAGCCCGAGAACCCGGTCCAGTCCTTGTTGTTTTCGCGGTTGTAGCCGTTGAAGGAAACGGCCCGCTTCATGCGCCAGTTCTCCACGCCCAGACGTCCGATGCCGAAGACGTTCCAACCATCCCAGTCCGCCGGGGCGTACAGGCCCTGCGCGCCGAGATACAGTCCTTCGCCGCGCAGCTTTCCATTGGCATCGCCGGTCATGGATTGGTGGTTGAACACGACGTGCCCGCCGACGGTCAGCCCGCCGGGCGTGCTCCGTTCCGCACCTCCGATCAGGCCGACGTTCGTGGCGTCGTAGCCGCCCATGCCGCTGCGTCCCGGCTGGTCGAACGTCCCTGCGTAGGGCTGTGCGAAAACATGCCATTCCCCGTCCTTTTGCGGAGCGCGGGAGAATGTGCCGGGAAGAATCAAATCGGAAAGCATACGGTGCATATCGAAACTCGCCAGCGCCGCATTGCCGTAGGCGTCGGGCGAAAGCTGGGAAAGGGCGTCGCGGACGGTGCTCCCGTCAGCCGCGGAGAAGTCAAGCGCCGCGTAGAGGTTCCGCATGTCGTCCCGTACCCCCTCAGCAGAGGAGAGCGCCCGGCCTACGTTGGCGGCGTTGCCGTTCGCGGCGTATCGGCTGTAGGCGTCGGCGGCGCGGGAGGAGAGGATTGTGGCCGTGCCGCCTTGAGGTGTGGCGGCCATTTCCAGCGTGGGCGAGTCCAAAAGAAGGTTTGTGGCATAAGCTTCCGTCAGGTTTCCGGAAGCTGTGATCGGCGTGAGGGAGAGGCTTCCCGCGTAATAGCCGGGCAGGGGAGCAAGATACAGGGTGCCGTTTACAACGGCGTTCCCGTTGACGGCGAGTCTGTCGGACGTGCCCGAAGCGTCGAATTCTGTGAACAGGCGCCCGGTCGCGGTCTGGTGATAGTCGCCGTTGATCGTAATGGTACCGATGCTATTGCCGGGGGCGACGGTACCCGCGTTGGTGAAGGTGCCGTCTACGGAGACGTAGCCGTTGTCGAGGGCGTTCAGGGTGTACTCGGCATTGCCGCTCAGGGTCGCGCCCTCCCTTACTTTCACATCCAGCACCTCGGCCCGCCCGTTGAAGGACAGCGCGCCGCCGCCTACGGACATCCTGATGCTGTGCCTGCCGAGGATGTTGCCGTCGTAGCGCAGGCGGAAGTCCGGATCGGGCGCGTCCGTCGCCGATCCGTCGCCCGCCGCCAAGCGGCCGAAACTCAGGCTGGTGAGCAGATCGTCGCCGTTGGCGGCCGCTTGAGCTTGCTGCACGTCCGAGTTGCCGGGGTTCCAGTCCGAAATGATGTCCCCGCTCAGCGCCGCCCCGTTTACGATGTTGATGTTTTTTACCCAGGCGTTGCGGGAAATGTATATGGCGGCCGCATTCCCGGACAGAGGGCCGCTTACGTCGAAACGCTCCGCAAGCGGGCCTTTCAGTTCGTCGAGCAGATCGTACCGTTCATAAAGCTGGGTGACGATGTTGCCGGACTCATCCTCTGCGGCTTCCGTCCGGCTTCGGATGTATGAGCCGCGGTATTCGGCGGTCAGGCCGGAGTCCAGGCCGAGCAGGCTGCCGCCGAAGTCGAAGCGCGCACCCGCGCCGCCGGTCCCTGTAGCCCGGATTTCTCCCCGGCTGACGACGTTCTGGCCTTTGCCGTAAGCTAGAAGCAGCCCCGTGCCATAGGCGCCGTCGGCGGACACGCGCACTCCGGGGGCGATGCGCAGGGTGTTGGCCTCGCCGTCCACGCGGATTCCGGTTCCGGCTGTGCCGCAGGCCAGCAGATCCGCGGTCTGGGTGATGTCGTTGCCGCTGCCGTAGATATGCAGACCCACGCCGTAGGCCGCGGTGTTGGGCTGCCCGGGCAGATACGCCGTGCCGTCGGCGTTGCGGGCAAAATATCCCTGTCCGTTGCTGAGCGTCAGGTTGTCCCCGTAAACGGAAAAACCGTAAAAATTTTTGCGGTCAATCGTGTACCCGATATCCTGAAGCGCTGCGAGTTCGGCTTCCATGAAAACCTGATAGTTGCGGTAGTCCTGATGGCTCATGAGGCTGCGGTCCAGCTCGATGTGCGACAGATCCAGGCTATCCCCTTCAAAGCCTTCTATCGGCAGCCCGCCGTTCAGCGCGCCCGCCAACACCTCGCTCACATGTGTTCCTTTGAAGAGGACGCCGCTTTCCGTCATCTCGCCGACCGTGAACACGGGGTCGGCCCCCGGCGCGGTTTCTGGTTCTGACCGGACGACTTCCATGTCGGTTGTGGGGGTGACGCCGTATCGATCGACCAAGTGGCGATCCCAGGGAGAGATCTCCGTATCGAATCCATACACGGGGTTACCGCCATCGTCTTCCCCCACGAGGGCCAAGGAGGAAATGCCCAGGGCATGGCCCATTTCATGGTACAGGGTTCCGACCAGATCTATGCCGTTGCCCGTGGGCAGGGGCGACGGGATGTCCGGAATGCTGAAATTCATTTTGCCGATCCGTATCTGGGCCGGAGGATTCATGCTTTGATCGCCGATGAGTGCGCCCGCCAACCCGCTGGCTCCCTCCCAGGGAGTCCCCTGCCACGTCGGATTCGCAACGCTTATCGCATCGGCGTTTACCTCGTTCATGGTGCCCACGTTGATGGCGGCGGGTACGGCGTTGTTCGCTCCGGGACCGAGAATGTCCGCCCAGAGTTCCACGGCCTGGGTAACGGCGTCTTTTTGCGCGGCGCTCAACTGCCAGGTGGAGACTTCTCCTTCCGTCTCAGAAAGGGCGTTGCCGTACTCTTCCCCCTGATCAAAAAAGCGCAGTTGGAACAGGGGGGTGTTTGCATGGTCGGTTACGACGCGCGTTTCATAGGCCGACGCCTGCGTTTCCCAGAGCAGGAAAAACGCGGCGGCCAGCGTCAGGCAGTGGAAAAAACGGTTCCGGGGCATACATCTCTCCTTTTTACGAGGCCTTCTTGTTTGTACGTAGACCATATTCCTCTAGCATTCAATGGAGGCTCTTCATTATGTCGAAACATGTTCGGAGTGCGCTTTTTTATGTCTTGCGCCGTTGTGGGGACATATGTGTGAAGAGGGGGAAGAAAGGATGGATGGAGGGAGGGGGGCTGAAACCCCCTTTACGGCCTGCCCCGTCGAAATGGCGGCGGTGATTCCATTGACAGAAACAGTTTTGTGTTAGAGCTTGAAAAGCGCTTTTCAGAGAGCCGGTTTTTCATGGAGACTAGACCGAACTATATGGGCGGAGGCTCCGGTCTGTTCACCTTTTTCTCTGCCTGATAGGGGTTGTTGCCCTGTTTGATGCCTGCGAAGAGAGGCATGTTCCGAGCGTTTCAGCTGAAAAAGACTGGGAGGGGATTATGTCGGGTCATCCTCGCACTCATCAGAATGCGATCTTGAGAACCTATGCCGGGCTTCTGTTGATTTCCATTTGCGTCTATACGCTGATGTATGCTCCGCAACCCATGTTCAACTCGGTGAGCAGGGATTTCGGTGTGGACAAAGGCTCCACGGGGCTGCTCGTCAGCGTGTTCATGCTGTCGCTCGCCGTCTCGCCTCTCTGCGTGGGGATGCTGCTCAGCCGTATCGGCGTGCGGCGTGCCATTCTGGGGGCTTCCCTCCTGCTCGGTATAAGCGGCGTGGGGATTTGGTTTGCCCCGTCCTTTCTTGTCCTTCTCGGCATCCGTGCATTACAGGCATTGCTGGTTCCGGTGGTGCTCACAGCCGTCATGTCCGGCATTGCCGTCATGTTCCGCCACCTGGATCTCAACCGTGCGCTTGCGGGCTATGTGACCTCCAATCTTGTCGGTTCGCTGTGCGGCCGAATTATCGGAGGCTGGGCTGCGCAGATGTTCGGGTGGCGTGCCACGCTCGCCGTTATCTGTTTTTTCTTTTTCCTTGTCCTCCTCTTCATCCGAAGCATTCCGGAAATGCGCAACGCCAGTGCGCGCCTCCACAGCCCACGTGAATACCTCGCCGTTTTCAAGGGCAGGGGGGTCCCCAGTCTCTTTTTCGCCGAAGCCTGCGGTATCTTTGTCTTCGCCGCCATCGGCAACCTTATCCCTTTCCGTATGGCGGAACTCGGGCAGGGCCACTCCGAGGGGCTCATCGGACTCATGTATTTCGGGTATTCCGTCGGCCTTGTCGCTTCGTTGTCCCTTGCGCCGCTCATGCGCGTGTTTAAGACGCCAACAAGGCTTATTCTTTTCGCGTCCGCCGTCTATGTCGCCTCCTGTCTCACGCTTGCGGTCCCTTCCCTTTGGGCCTTGTTCGGCGGGCTATGGCTCATAGCCTTTGGGGAGTTTGTCGTCCATTCCATCAGCCCCGGCCTTATCAACCATCAGGCCATGCTCTCCGGTCATGGCGACCGCGGTATGGTCAATGGGCTTTTTCTTTCCTGTTATTATTTCGGCGGGCTTCTCGGCTCCTACATCCCCGGAGCTCTCTATTCGGGGTTCGGCTGGTTTGCCTGCTACCTCTGTATTCAACTCGTCCAGGTTGCCGCGTTTTTCGTTCTGTTCAGACTACACCGGACGGCACCTGACTTGCGGTAGAACGGCCTGCCCGGCTTGCGTTTCGGCTTCGGGATGTCATGCCCCGTCCGCCTTCACAGGCTTTTGGGGTTCCTGCGGGGCTGTTGACATGCCCGGGGGCTTGGGCTTCCCTCCCCAATAGGACCGCCTTTTTGCGGGAACGGGGCTTCTGTCCTGCGGAAGAGGAGAGAAACGATGAGCAGCGTGTATCGTATCGAAAATGAAGAAGGAATGGGCCCGTTGGGCCGGCGCGGTATCGAATTGACCCACGAGATCATGTATCGGCATTATCGGCGTGACGAGGACTTCGTTTACGCGCAGATGGCAGAGGGCGTCACGTGGATCGGGCCTTCACGCGCCCAGTACACCACCGGCGTGGACAAGCTCAGGGAACTCTTGCAGATCGAGCAGCTTGTCACCTTCACGATGGAGCAGGAAACCTATCAGGTCGCCTATGAGGATGAGCACTCCTGTCTCATCTTCGGTTGCTGTACGGTTACTTCCGATGAGGAAACCGGCCTGTTCATACGGACTCTGCAACGGGTATCCTTCTTTTATCGGTTGATTGGCGACCGACTCCATGTCGTGCACATGCATCTGTCCCACCCTTACGAAGTCGTGGATTCGGACGAAGTGTTCCCGTTCCGGTATGGAAAGGATGCCTTCGACTATATCCAGCAGACGCACCAGATGGCCTTTACGGACAGCCTGACCGAACTCGGCAACCGCAACGCCTACGAGACGAGCTGCGTGAGGATGGCCCATGATTTCGACTCTGTGCGTTCCCTGTGCCTCATCCTGTTCGATCTCAACGGCATGAAACGGGTCAACGACACATGGGGGCACCTCGCCGGGGATCGGCTCCTTAGGGATTTCGCCTCGCTCCTACGGGAAACCATGCCTCCCACCGCCAAATTGTACCGCTACGGCGGGGACGAATTCATTGCCGCCTTGCACGAGGTTTCGCTTTCCGATGTGAAAAAGTGCCAGCAAAAGTTGGAACAACGTATCGTGCGCTACAACGAGGAAAACGAAATACATCTGAGTGCCGCTTGGGGACATGCCTTTTTCAATCCGGAAACGGATCACGGCCTTTCGGAAATCGTCAAGCGGGCGGATGGCATGCTCTACGCCATGAAGCGGGCCATGAAACAGGCCGCCGAGAACGCAAGCTGACGGGCCCTTGGTCCCCGTCCTTACGGGGTCGTGTTCCTCTTGGGCCGCGTGATGGAGTTTCAGGCCGACATCAAGAGGGCTTCCATAAAAGAGGCAAGGGAAAACCTTCAAAATTGAGGCATGACGCCAGAAGCCCCGGCAGGAGAAAGTCCGCCGGGGCTTTTCGTTTATGTGGTGCGGCGGGCGGTTTCGTCCATCCGGCGGAGTTCGTGTTTTGTGGCCTGCCCCATGAAGAGGAAGGGCAGGATGTCACGGGTGAGGACGGAGGAGCGCTGCCGGTTCCCGGCGGCATCGGTACGGGCGTCCGGGGAAGGCCGTAGCCGCAGCCCGGTGGGAGGATAGGGCGGGGCTATGCATCTCAGGCGAGGTCCAGTCTGTGGCGAAGGGGCGGGGCCTCTCTCAGTTTTTCTTTTTAAAAGACTTAAATACTGAAAGATAAACCACAAAGAGAAACATGAGTATCGTGCAAAAGTTTTGCGAAGTACAGAATATGTTCATCCATATGCTCTCTTCAGGTATTATGGCCTCTGTCGGTTGTGATAGGTAGTAGCTGTATTGGCCGTGTGTAAACGGTAGGAAAACGAGCATGCCGTACGTAATGAACAGGATATTGATAACATACTTTAACGTTATCCATTTGAATTTAAAGAATCCCCAATTCCCATATAAAGAGTAGATGAGCCCTGTGGCTAGACATCCGCCGGCTCCGGGGCCGACTATGATAAAATCTATATAAAACAAAATTTTGCTGAATGTGATCTGTTCATGTGCGGTGCTGGGATGAAAGAGGCAAAACAAGAGTACCATCGTTGTTGCCCCGCCACCCCAGAGGGCGGCAAAAAACAGATGGGCAAATTTTAAATATCTTTTTTGTTGGATAGTCAGCTGTCTTTCTGGCATGTTTTATCCTTATAAATGGTATTTTGATTCCCCCTTGGGTATAGTTTACTTTCCGTGTTTGTACAATTTACAATAATATATTGATATAGTTGTTTTTTAAAAGCGGGCGAGATGGCAGGTGTTCCCTTTCTTGTCTCCTTGAACGAATGCCGCTTCTTCCCTTCCCGCCGTAGCTAGGCACCGCTGACGCCGGGGCCATCGCCACTGGCGGATGCTACCTACCGGGGCGAGACACTTACCGAGCGGGAGGGCCTGCCCGCAGGCAAGGCCGGGAGCCCCCTTGCGGAGCAAGGGATGGAGACGGCACAGTGAGTGGCGGGGGCATCCAGCTTGCCCGCGAGGAAGACGCCTTTTCCGTATGTCCGGCCCGGCTAGCTTCCCACACTGCGTGTTCGGTAATCATAACTATCGGCGTAAAAGATGGAAAAAGGGAAAAGCCCCACACCCGCAGGAGGCCGAGGGCTTTCCTTGCCCGGCATCTTGACTTTGTAGGCATGGTATGGTCTGGGAGGCAACAAGGAGTGGCTATGAGACTATTAGGTAATATCCTTTGGCATTTTCCCTGCTTTGGTTTTGTGACGTCTTTGTTTTCTTTTTTGGCGGGGATCCTTTTAACCGTTACCGTTGTCGGTGCCCCCATCGGGCTTGGTTTGATTCAATATGCCAAGTTCGCTCTCGCTCCGTACAGCTATTCCATGATAGACAAGCGGGAATTGCATCCCAATAAGAGCGGAAACATCCTGTACGCCATTCTTTGCCTCATTGTCCGGATCCTGTACTTTCCCTTGGGCGTGCTTTTTTTCTTGTGGGGCATTGCCCAGGTCGTTGTCATGTGCTGCACGATTGTCCTGTTGCCGATGGCGATTCCCTATGCAAAGTCGCTGTCCACGTTCTTCAACCCGGTGGGCAAGGTCTGCGTTCCCGTTGCGGTCATGGATGAGCTTGAACGGCGCAAGGCTGAAAAGGAAGTGGATGCCTATCTGAACAAGTAACCATTTTTTTGATGTTAAGACACATGGTTACATCAAATCGCAGAGCATGTTGCAGGATAGTTGCAATGAAAAAATTCTTTTTGGTTTTGCTGTTCTGCGTATTCCCTTTTCAAGTGTTGGCGGGAGATGTCTCGTACTGGGCTGACGGGCAGATCAAATCGATAGACGGTCAGGATGTTTCGTATTGGTCGGATGGGCAAATGAAATCCATCGGAAAGGAGTTTCCGGAAAGGTAGTTGCCATAGGGATGGCTTGGAATGGTTCTGGCTGTCTTGTAAAGAAAGCCCCCAACCGTGAGGAAGGGGGCTTTTCCGTAAGAATCCTGAGGGATGGGGCGGCTCTCGTCTGGACCGTTTCACGCCCCGGAGGGGGGCATAGGGGGGGAGGCCCCCTCCAAAGCGCAGCGCAACGCTTCGGGGAGGAAGGGCAGCAGTTCCGCGATCTGCGTCGCGGGGGTCGGGTTCGCAAGCAGCCCGGTAATCCGGCTGGCCCGCGCGGCGGTCAGGCAGGCTTGGGGCATCTCCATGCCGCCGGCGAGCAGGCCTGTCACAAGGCCGGTGACGAGATCGCCCGTGCCTCCGATGGGCTCCAGAGCGGCAACCTGCGGTTCGGATACGTCGCCGAGGAACCGCCCGCCTTCCACAAGGTGATCGACCTTCCCTTTGATGAGCAAGAAGCGCGCGGCGTTTCCGTACTGATAGGCGCGTTCGACGAGGCTTGGGATATCCTCATCCGCGGCCAGCAGAAAACCCCTGGTGTAAAAAGGGTGCGGCGCCTTTTCATCGGCAAGGAAGGCCAGTTCCCCGGCATCGGGGGTGAACAGATCGTAGGCGTCGGCGTAGCCGCTCATCTTGGCGACATACATGAAACCGGCATCGGCGACGAGCACGGGCTTCGGGTCCGCTTCTTCCAGAGCCATCAGGACGCGGTTGTGCCCATCAAGGTCGGGGAACAGGTAATGAAACGTGATGCCCCGAACCCCGG